>B570J29032_109958923_pt1 | contig 16138 bp, 22 predicted proteins | sample LakMenEpi16Nov12_FD_29032 | JGI IMG/M metagenome (IMG submission 29032) | reverse complement strand
ACCAAAGAAAAAGAAGCAACAGCTTTATTTTTAGACTTAATAGAAAATGGATTTTATCCACAGAGTGCATTTAATACAGTGCAAAAAGAATGCTTAGAAGCAGGAGAAATATTTTAATGATTGACCTATGTGTGGTAAACCACAACACTAGAAAAGAGCTGCAAAGATTTTTGGATACTTTGCACTCAGACTTAATTAATCCAAATGGTGCGCTCGAAAAAAACTGGAATTTATACATAACGGATAATGAATCAACAGATGATTTTATACCTTGGATTAGAGAGAATGAAGAACGTTATTTAATTGACAATCTATATCTAAGAAAAAACATAGGATACTCTGCTGCCATCAATAGCATGGCTAGCAAAACATCTGGAGATATTATCGCAGTATTAAACGGAGATGTTTGGATGACTAGCCAAGACTGCCAAAAAATAGAGCAGATCTTTATTGATAATCCAGATATTCATATCCTTGGTCCTAAGCAAAGAGACGAACAGGGATTTATCACTCATGCCGGTATCATTGGAACCAACACAGAGCCTAAGCACAGAGCCTGGAGAGAGCCAGATCCACAAGACACTGCCTATAGAGATCGCATAGAATGTGTAACCGTTTCTGGTTCAGCTTATTTTGTTAGAAGAGATGTCTGGAATGCAATGACAAATCATCCCGACTATAGAGCTATCTATCCAGATGCAATTGGAGCATTCTTACCTACTCCCCATTACTACGAGGAGACTTGGTGTTCGTATTTTGCTAGACACTTAGGGTACAATGTAGTATACGATGGTTCGGTATCAATAGGGCACAGCTGGCATGCTAGCACGCCTAAGCCAGGCCAGGGAGTAAGTCATGCAGACTCCTATTTCCCTATAAGTAGAGAGATATTTAGAAAAGCATGTGACCATATAGGAATAGAAAGAGATTAAGATGACAGAAAAATTAAACCCCTGGATTTATAATGCAGAAGTTAAAAAAATAGTTGATGGAGATACATTTGATATTCTTATTGACTTAGGATTTGATACCTTTAGAAAAGGTAGAGTAAGACTATATGGAATCAATACTCCTGAGAGTCGCACTACTAATCTTGAAGAAAAGAAAATGGGCTTAGCTGCTAAAGAGTTCACCGATCAGTGGATTACTACTGCCGGTCACAAGATTAAAATAGAAACAATTCTCGATAAGAATGAGAAATATGGAAGAATACTTGCTAGAGTATGGAACGAAGCAGGAGCTTGTCTGAACACAGATATAGTTACTGCAGGGTTAGCCAGAGAATACTTTGGCGTAGGCGATAAGACATTTCAGGAATTCAAGAAAGCATAACAATGCAAACATTTTTACCATATGCAGATTTGCAATTATCAGTAAAAGTTTTAGATTACAGACGGTTAGGGAAACAACGTGTTGAAACATTTCAAGTTCTTAATATACTACTCGACAGAACGCCTACGAAAGGCTGGAGAAATCATCCAGTCACTCGCATGTGGACTGGTTACGAAGAAGCATTAAAGCTATACCAAAATTACACCATCAATGAGTGGGTCTCTAGAGGCTACAAGAATACAATGAAGCTTGAAGAAGTTGACTTAGAAGATGTAGTAATGCCACCATGGTTTGGGGTAGAATCTTTTCATCAATCCCACAGATCAAACCTTTTGAGAAAAGATTATGAATACTATTCACAATGGTTCAATGAGCCATCTGATCTAGAATACCTTTGGCCAGTATGAGCGTTACCGTTTTCTTATCCGGAGCAATAGATTATGTCGGAGAGTACGCTACTAGTTGGCGTCAAGAAGCAACTTTCATGCTGTCTCAACGTGGCTACAAGGTTCTAGATCCAACTTCTATCCCAGAAGATGATCTGATGTCTCCGGAAGAAATTGCTCAAAAAAATATCTTTATGCAGAAGAAATCAGACATTCTGCTGGTAGAATACATGTTACAAGATCGCGCATATATTGGAACCGACTTTGAATTGGCTTGGGCTAAAATCCACGGTCAACCATCAGTGGTCATATGTAACTCGCAATACAAAGAACGAGTTTATATGAAATATATGGCAACAAAACTTGCAGACAACCTGCAAGATGCTATAGAATATATAGCAATACATTATCCAACTAATTAAAAGGAAAACAATGTCAGACAATAAATTTAAATACTTTACTGTAACAACAACTTCAGTCGTCAAGGCTAATAGTAAGACAGATGCCCAGAAGCTTGCCATGGGTCGTCGCGGAGTTACTGGCGAAGTTTTGTTCAAGGATGTTGAGATCGAGCGCATTTCTGCAATTGAAGCTCGTGAGCAGACAATAGCCTAATAGCATTATTGGTACGATGGAGGGCTGCTTTAATGTGGCCCTCCATTTAACTTTAGACAGGAACACTTATGATATACGCACAAATGGTAGGAAAGAATGAAAGCTCTAGATTTTTAGAGCCAGTCCTACAGAGACTGTCAGAACAGGTAGATAAAATTATATTTACCGATGACTGTTCTACAGATAATACTCCAGAAATTGCAGCTAAGTATGCTGAAGTTTTTGTTAACGAAGAATCTCTTTTCTCTAAGCACGAGGGTCAGCTAAGAGCTAGAGCTTGGGGTAACCTAGAAAAGTTTGCAAAGCCTGGTGACTGGGTTGTAGCTATTGACTGTGACGAGATGCTTTACCACACGCAAGATTTGGAGATAATTCATGTTCTAGCTAAGTCGCAATTCGATGTAGTTAATGTTCGTTTTTATCATATGTGGAATGAGACTCAATATAGGGTAGATAAGCTTTGGGCTCCAAATAATTCTACTCGCATTTTCCGTTTCAAAGAAGGTGGAGGCTTCCATAACAGAGCCCTTGCCTGTGGGTCTGAACCTACTTACGTAGGTGAATGGATGCAACAAAGAAATTACTGGGCAGATTCCGGTCTAATCATGCAGCACCTCGGCTATACTCATGACATAGATAAGACTATGAAGTATGAAAGATACTCCACTCTAGACGGTGGTGCTTTCCATCAACTCGATCATATCAATTCTATAATAGACCCTAATCCAGTTTTGATTAACTGGGGAAACTTTGGTATTTAAATGAATAACGACTCTATAGTTCTAGACCCAGTTAAGTCTATTATTGACTTGACTAAAAAGATGGATGAAAAACAAAAGTTTGCATTTGTTAATTTGCCACCAGCTGCTGTGGCATCTTTAAATTTTTCTTCTGAGAAAAAACTTCCAAAGTATTTCGTCAAAGCCATATCCAATTGTGCTGCAATTGAAGATGATAATTTTCTTAAGGCAGTCCCTGCAGAAATTGCCTATGATATCGAAAAGGGTAAGTTAGCGAACATAGGTTTGAATAATAGCAGATATTATTATTCTTTAAATACCTTTGAGCATTTCTACAACACTAGAAAAGAAGTTGTAGATATATTTATTAATCATTATATTAGAGACTCAAAAAATGTAATCGTTACTTTCCATGATAAGAAAGTAATACAAGGAATATTTGGAACCAATCAGCAGATCATAGCTGTTCCATATAATGGTTACTTTGATAAGATAGACTCTATACACGCACAGATAGCTGAGCTTGATGGTAAAGTTGATTACTGTATTATGGATTGCCCTCTTTTGGCCACCGCTTTAGCCCCTAAGATTTGGGAGACATTAAATATGTCAATACTTGACTTAGGAAGAGTTGTTAGTAGTAGTAGATTTACAAATACTAAAACTAATGAAAAAAGATAATTGGGAAGAAGAATCTGACAATACAGAATACTTAGTTGATTTATTATTTGAAACTTCTTTAAGCTTAAATGAAATAGCAAAAGAAGTTGGCTGGCCAATAGGTAGAGTTAATAAAAAGATAAATCAATTAGGTCTTTCCTGGTTAAAAGAATCTAGAAAAAAAGTATCTAGAGGACAAACAGCTCTAACTAATATTATGAAGAAGCTATTACCCAGCGAAAAGATAGTCAATGAATTCTATCTAGAAGATAAGCTTAGACTAGATGTCTATTGCCCAAGCTACAAGTTGGCAGCCGAGTATCATGGTAGGCAGCACTTTTATTATACTTCTAAATTTTTTGAATCAAAGTATGAGTTTGAAGAAGCTCTTAAGAGAGATCAGAAAAAAATAGATATATGTAAGGAAAGAGGCATAGCCTTAGTTGTTATCCGCTATAATGATGAACTTACCGAACAATCTGTTTTTGATAGAATGATAGATGCCATTAGGCATTCACCACACGTTAAAGAACAGAAGATTAAAAATGAATTGTATTCTTCTGATTTTTATATAGAATCTAAGAAAAAACTTTCTGAACAAAGAAAAAAAGCTTACAAGACAATGAAAGAAAAGCGAAAGAATGACAATCGATAATCTTGAAGAGCTTGATGATACTCCGATTGAGTATCAGATCTTTGCCCTATCCCTTAGGGAAGAGGGGGCTATAAAGTATTTCACAGAAGAGTTAGACCCTTCAATTGTGGGTATAAACCATGGGCAAAAGGGAATCCACGAATTCTATCGAGCCCTACTCGCTTACCATACCGCTACTCAACTAGATGTAGTCGATCCAGTTGGATTCAAAAGCTGGTTAGAAACAGAGACTGATATCAAAGAGGGACTTGGTGGTAACGCTGGAGTAACCGTGATGATGGATCTGTTAATGTCATTAGATCTTTCGACTTCTGATTCTGTAGTGCAATTAGTTAAGCACAAGGCTAATAAACGTAAGCAGATAGACTACCTACAAGAACTTCAGCTTATTCTCAATCAAAAAGGTAGTAAGTCTGAAAAAGATTTATCTAGAATCAACTTAATTACTTCTGAAATTAGAGAACTAGAAAATCAATTAAACTATAATCCATTCGATAAGTTAACTACAGCTAAAGACATTTCAGATAGAGTAGAGTCTTTGCTTGATATCCCAAGCTTTGTTCCAACTCAATTCAAAGCTCTCAATAGAGCTATGGGATATACGGATGAAGGTGGTTTCTTTAAGGGTGCAGTTCATGCCATAATAGCTGCCTCAGGTAAGGGTAAGAGCACCTTCGCCAAATGCTTGGTTAATAACTGGGTAGACAATGGATATACAGCTTTGTATGTCAACTTCGAAGAGGCTACTGGTCACTGGGAAAGAGTTCTAATGACCCAGATAATCGGCAAGAACGTGTACAAGGACGCTGACACGTGGAGTCCAGAAGAAAAACAAAGATACATAGATAAGTTTAAAGCTAAGTTAGCTGAGTGGGGAGACAGACTCATGGTTAGACATGACCCTGAGACCCCATACTTTGAAGACCTAGAGAGATGGCTTAAGGATATAATTGAGCACTCAAACAAAACACCTGACATTGTGGTAATCGATACTATACAATCAATGTTCACTAAAGGTGGCAAGGGCAAGCCAAGATGGGGCGAATTTGAAGAGATGATGGTTAAGCTAGAGAAGCTAGCAAGAGATATGAATTGTGTTCTAATCATTACCGCACAAGAAAACTCTAACCGAATGAAAGAAAAAAGAGAAGTAGTCCAACAGTCAGACACCGGTGGATCACTAGCAATCCAACAGAAGTGTGCTGTAACTATATTCATAACAGAGAAAAAACTTTTGAGTGGTGATGACTCTGAAGACGATAATATAATGCAGCTACAGATCCCAAAGAATAGAATTACAGGTTCTAGCTTTCTTTACAATCCACCACTTGTTAGATATGTAGACTCTAAGAAGATATATGAAGAATATGATCCGGTAACAGAAGAAGATTACGATACTAGTTCTTTACTAGATGATTTATTAGATGATGGAGATTTTGATATATGAAACAACTAAAGGTGGAGTCCATCAAAGACTTCCAAACATGCGCTCTGCTATATGATTATAGACACCAGCAAAAATTAAGTGAGACCATTGCCTCTAGGGATATGTTCACTCAGAAATTTGAGAATACAATTAAAAGTGTTATCAATTTTTTCTTCTACAAAAAACAAGGTGGATTCACTCCGTCGTACGCTTCTCTATTAAATAGGTGGGAGAAGATATGGTATCCCAAAGACATGACTTCCTACGACATAATCCATGAACAACATGAAAGCTACTATGGCAATAACTCAAGCCTAACTTCTCGTGCTGCTTCTACTCTTCTTAGTTTTTACAATATATACTCACAAGATGATTCTATCCCAATATCAATAGACCAACCATTCATAATACCGCTGGGAGATTCAACAAAAGTAGATGGAAACTTTGACTTAATCTTAGCTAAAGACAATCAGTACTATGTTTACAAATGGGTTTTTAATTTTAGAAGCTCTCATGCTGATACATATCAAGTTGACTTTTCTGTTCTACACGAAGCTTTTAAGCACAAGTTTGGGGCCAAAATAAATCAAGCTCATTTTGGATACTATGATCTATTGGCTACTAATCAAAAGTTTACCGATTTTCAAATAGACAAAGAAGACTCTAACTCTTTAAAGTATTGGGCTAATACCATCAATGAAACAGAAATTTTTGTTCCAAGAAGAGGCCAGACAATCTACTGTAAGAAATGCCCATTTGATACACCTTGTTCAAAATGGAAAGCTTGGGATGGCGTAGAAGCTCCACCTAGCTGATATACTATTAGTCTTAAGGAAAGGCGTCTATTTTGGTTAACAAATCGATACTTGATGATATATTAAATAAAGAAAAAGATTCTATATCAATTGAAGAAGAGGCTATAATCTTAAAGCCTTTATGGGAAGAAATTGATCTAATAATTAATGACGGAATAAAAAGTTTTGTGAAATCTATTTTGATTAGATCAAATTCTTTTTGGGAAATACCATCTAGTTTTTCTGGAAGATTCCATCCACCCGATGAGCACAACAAGGGTGGAAACGCTCTGCATACAAAAAGAGTAGTTAGGGCAGCAAAAGTTATCGGTGATTCCTATTCGCTCAATGCAGAGGAGAGAGATTTGGTCTATGCAGCATGCCTTCTCCATGATGTAACTAAGGGAACTACATCTAGGGATGATGATAAATCTTTCGTCTATGACCCACTGCACCCATATACAGTTGGTCATTTTATAGAGAAGTGTCAAGCTCATGACAAAAAATACGCAGGGGAATCTCAATCCTCAACCCTATTTGTAGATGAAGAGACCGTACAATCTATCCTTAGGCTAGTAAGATGCCACCTTGGGCCTTGGTCACCGGTACCAGAGACCATACCGATCACGTATATGGAAGTGATAGTACACCTTGCAGACAACCTTGCTTCAAAGATACACTATATAGCTGATGGAGATACTATAATAGAAGAACGTTGGAAGTTTTAGTTGATAGACAGTGAAGAAAGAATCTCTAAAAGATACTTTATATTAAACAATCTAGAATATTTTATAGCTGAATCGGTATACTACAGAACCTACTCAGAAGACATGGAAGACTATGCTAAAAAGATTCTCTATAATTATAGTGATAAATCTGGAAGTCTAAATATAAAATGAGAATATCTTTAGACAATACTAGGTACACATCAGCTTGGCGATATGTCGAGCTGGCTAAGTATGTGCCATCTTTAAATAGGATTATACGAATAAAAAAGGAAGATGATCCTGTCTTAGTAGATATAGATAGGTTAGATGCCTTTAGGGAAAAATATAATAATCTTGGATTATATACTTCAGTGTGGCACTATAACTCCAAGGATATAGATCTTGCGACCAGAATGGGTTCACTCTATTTTGATATAGATAACAAAGATGTTAATATTTCTTTAGAAGAATGCAAAAGACTCTATTCTTATCTATCTAGTTACATCCCTGAAGAATCATTAATAGTATATTACACTGGCAAAAAGGGCTTTCATATAGAGTGTGAAGCATTAGCTCTTGGAATCCCAAACAGCAATGACTTACATAGCGTGTTCAGATTTATAGCTAATGACTTATCTAAAAAATTACAATTAACTTCTTTAGACTTCAGCGTCTATGACTTAAGAAGAATGTGGAGATTGCCCGGCTCGATGCATCAAGAGACTAAGTTGTATAAGACTAAATTGAATAATGATATTTTATTTTCTTCTCTAGAAGATATTGTCAAGTACTGTTCTGAACCACAGGACTATTCTATCCCGGAACAAGAACGAGATCTGAAAGCTTGCGATTGGTATACGGACTATTCTATTCAAATGCAAGTAGAAAAGAATAGGCCAAAAGATCCATTAGCTTATTTTAACGAACATGGCTCCAAGAGAGTCACATCCTTTGGTGATGGGGAAAAAGTATTCAACAAAGTTAGACTGCTAGATAGTTGCAGTGCGATTAAAAGAATAGAAAAAGAAGCTAAAGAGAATAAGCATCTTGACCATGAGTCTAGACTATTCCTTTGTTCAATCTTAACGTACACAGATGATTCAATACAGTACCTTCATGAGATACTTAGTAATTGTGATGATTATAGCCCGGGTAGATCTTCAGCACATATTAATGACTGGATAAAAAGAAGAGAAGCTGGCATTGGGGGTAGACCCTATACTTGCGACCGAGCTAATTCTGCAGGAGTTGGATGCGGGGATTGCTCATTGGAACAAAAGAACAAATGGGTTAAAATCGGAGAAACATTTATGGAGACTAGTGAGAAGATTTCTCCATCCCCAATAAGATTTGCTTACACTAATGAAAAGAAAGGAGGAACAACAGATGGTGAATAATACAGATGACGTTATCGGAGTATGCAGCGAATGCCACTCAGATCAACCTGACCAGTACATGATGAATAGCCCTTTTGCTCAAGAAGGTAAAAACGTACCCTGCAAATATTGCGGTGGAGTAGTTATAATTACTTACAGAGAAACTAGAAATAGTGCAATAGACGGCAGCGACAGAAGCAGAGGATTGTAAATTGAAGAATTGGACAAATCTACATAACCACACGGTTTATTCTATGTTGGATGGACACGGTGGGGTAGACGCCTATTTAACCAGAGCTAAGGATCTTGGCATGGTGGGTTTAGCCACCACTGACCATGGCAATATCCACTCTTGGTTGGACTTTTACGATGCTGGCACAGCCTTGGGCGTTAAACCAATTTTGGGTTCTGAGTTTTACCAGGCAAGAAAAACAAGATGGGATAGAGACGAAGAGGAAAGAGCTGGTAAAGCAAAGAGTGAATGGGAACAAAGAGGGCCGTACCATATAACTATATTAGCTAAGAATAATGTTGGTTATCATAACATTATTAAAATGTCTTCCCAATCATACACTGATGGTTTCTATGTTAAACCAAGATTAGATCATGAGCTTATCTCTCAATACTCAGATGGAATTATAGTTTTATCGGGATGCTTGAATAGTGAAGTAAGCCAAGCTTTGCTAAGAAATGATTACGACTTTGCTTTGGCTTCAGCGAAAAAGATGCAAGATATTGTTGGCAAAGACAATTATTTTATCGAGATACAAGACCATGGCTTGGGTGAACAAAGAAAGATTTCTGCCGAATTAATAGACATAGCTAAAAAAATAGGAGCTATGGTAATCCCTACCGGTGACTGCCACTATGTAAATCAGTCAGAAGCAAATTCGCATGATATAATGCTTTGTGTTGCCACTAACAGCAACATACATACTCCCGATAGATTTTCTTTCTCCGGAGATCACTGGTATCTGCATAGCTATGAACAAATGGCTAAGATATTCTCTGAAGAGTGGCTAGAGAACACAATGCATGTTCACGACATGATAGATGTTAATCTAAAATTTGGAGAACTTTACTTTCCTGATTTCCCAATACCAAGTGGGAAAGAAGTTAATGGACACTTAGAAGATTTAGCTTGGGCTGGATTAAAGAAAAAGTATGGAGATCCACTTCCAGTAGAAGTTGTAGATAGAGCTACCTATGAATTTAGAGTAGTTAAAGAAATGGGTTTCCCTGAATACTTTCTCGTAGTATCCGATCTAGTTAACTGGTCTAAGGAAAATGGCATTAGGGTTGGATGGGGCAGAGGATCAGCAGCTGGCAGTATCCTTTCCTATGCTTTGGGAATCACTAACTTAGATCCACTTAAGTTTGGTCTGATGTTTGAAAGATTTTTGGTTGAGGGAAGAAAGTCTATGCCCGACATCGACTTAGACTTTGACGATAGATATAGAGATAAAGTTATCGACTATGCTAGAACCAAATATGGTGATGACAGAGTTGCCCATATTTGTACGTTCAACAAAGCAGGAGCCAAGCAGTCGATAAGAGACGCTGCAAGAGCTCTTGGATATGACTTCACTGCTGGAGACAAGGTATCTAAGCTGGTGCCTCCACCGGTCCTAGGAATAGCAAAGAGCTTGAATGAATGCATGCAGGTTAGTGAATTCAAATCTGAATATGATTCAAATGAAGATAGCAAAAAAATAGTAGACACTGCGTTTGGATTAGAGGGACTTGTTAGACAAACGGGAGTCCACGCTGCTGGCATAGTTATATCAAGAGGACCACTTACTGACTATCTTCCTATCATGAAAAAGGGTGCAGGCAATCCGATCATCACCCAATGGGACATGGGTAGAGTGGAACAGTGCGGGCTACTTAAGATTGACTTCTTGGGATTAAGAAACCTTGGTGTTATAGACCAATGTATTAGTTTAGTTAAAAAGAATCTTGATATCGACATAGATCTAGACCACATACCGTTAGATGATCAAAAGACATTTGATGAACTTTGTAAAGGTAATGCTATTGGAGTTTTCCAGCTTGAGTCTTCTGGGATGAGACAGTTAATGGTTCAGCTTCAGCCACAAACTATCAAAGAAATTATGGCTTTGATCTCGCTCTACAGACCAGGACCAATGGGCTCAGGAATGGATAAGCTTTACATAAATCGTAAGCATGGGCGTATCCCAATTGACTATGAGCATCCTAAAATGAAAGACGCTCTAGAGGATTCATTGGGAATTATGCTGTATCAGGAAGATGTACTAGCGGTTGCTAAGGATCTTGCTGGCTTTACTGTTCCTGAAGCTGATGACTTGCGTAAGGTTATTGGTAAGAAACAGATGGATAAGATTCCTAAAATAAGAAAGAACTTCGTAGAAGGTTGTTTATCTAACGTAGATATAACTGAAGAGAAAGCTAATAAAATTTTCTCAGATATAGAATACTTTGGAGGCTATGGATTCAACCGAGCTCATGCTGCAAGCTACGCAATGGTTAGCTACATGACTGCCTATTTAAAGACGCACTACACCGCTCAGTACATGGCTGCTTTACTAACTTCTGTCGCCGGCAATAAAGAAAAGTCTTCTTTATATCTATCAGAATGTAGAAAATCTTCATTGAAAGTACTTCCACCATCAATTAACAATTCAATGCATGACTTTGAAGTTATCGGAGATGACCAAATTCTATTTGGACTCTCTGCGGTTAATGGAATAGGTCCTTCTATAGCTGATGCAATCATTGGCTCAAGAGATGTGGATAAACCGTACACTTCTATGCATGACTTCTTTAGAAGATGTGATCCAACTATATTGAAAAAGTCAACGATTGAACACTTGGCTGCAGCTGGTGGCTTTGATGATTTAATCGAACTCACAGAAGAAGTAGAAATGAATAGAAGACGTGAGTTGGAAATTCTGGAGAAAGAAAAACTAGAATTAGGGATTTACGTATCTAAACATCCTATTGAGGGAATTTGGGAAATTATTAAGCCTAAAGTAGATAAAGAAATATTTGAATTAGCTGAATGTAACCCTGGAACTAAAGTCAAAATAGGTGGCATCATAACATCTGTAAAGAAGATGATAACCAAAAAGGGTGCAAAGATGTTCAAGCTTGAGGTAGAGGATCTTACTTCGGCTATAGAGATAATTATCTTCCCAAGAGAAGCTAAGTCTATAGTAGATAGCTATTTTTCTGATGGAGATATCTTTATTTTTTCTGGCTCGGTAACCAAGGATGGTGACGAGGAGAATGCTACTCCTAAGTTAATATTTAATTCCTGTGAGAAAATAGATAACGCTATATTTACGGGTAGTAAACCGATAATCTTAAAAGCTAATTCACTGGTTTCTAATGAGACTATCAAATCTATATATGATATAATTAATAATTCAAATGGAGCGTCTACGGTTTTCCTAGAAATGATAGATGGCAACAAAGAATATACATTTAGGTTTAACAAAACCACATCTTTAAAAATAGAAAAAGATTTACAATCAATCTTAAATTTAAAATAGGAATAAAATGACACAAAGAATCGTTATAAAAAACCCAGTTACAAATGACTGTTGGAAGTTCTGTTCATCATGCAACAGATGCCAGGACAGAGGAAGATACAGCAAGTGTGCTGGATGCAGTGGCAGATATGACCCAAAGTTAATCATAGACCCTGATCCGGATGATTATTGTGACTGTAAAAACGGCGTCCTAAGATGGAGAACCAAGCAGGGCAAGCTGCTCGTGACCAGATTTAAAACCAATCCATTTAAAGGTGAAGTTAAATATGAAAAGAAATCAGAAGATGAAAGAGATTGGGACTCCTATGTCAAAGACATGAGAGAAAAAATGGACGACCCAACCTTCAACCCAATAGCAATAACAGAGGATTAATCATGCAAAATACAGGAAAAATTACAAGAAATAACGTCAGCATATACGAATATGCCGAAGGTGTACATCAGTACGAGGATAAGTTTTTTATCAAATGTGGTATAGCTGGCATTTATGCAAGCAAAAAAGAACTTGAGGACTTATATCTTGTTTTGAATTACTATTTAAATATAGAAAAATTCGCTGAGTGCGAAGTAAGAGTGGGAGATCAAGATGTGGCCATACAATGAAGACGACTTTATGGAGTTGGGGACAACAGGCTGGATCCCTATTGGGGAAGGCAGCTATCTCAATAAGCACAATGGTCATACGATAGATCAGCTTGGCAATGAATACGATGAAAAGGGAATTAAGATATATTCACCTGGTGAAGACAATAATACCCTATGAGTAATATAGTAGTAAGAACAGCAGAATCTCTTTCCCCGCTGGAATCTTTATCATTAGTTGATTTTTCCTATTCGAGGCTAGATACATATGCAATGTGTCCGTCAAAATATTTTTATTCTTATATTCAAAAAGAACCAAGAACATCAAATGATGCAGCTCTTCTGGGCAATATTATTCACTCTGTTCTTGAAGAGTGTGTAGAAAAAGAAAAGGATTTAGATTTAGATATCCTTTATTCTGAGTATGAAAAACAAAAAGGTAGTTTTGATCCACAGAGCAATATTCCAGATATTTTAATCGATGCTGGAACTAACATATTATCTGAATTTTACGATAAACATTCCGGTGACAGCTTTGATATATTTGAGAAAGAACTTGGCTTTAGATTTATCATTGGCACCTATGCCATAAACGGATATATAGACAGAGTGGACGTCTACGATGAAGATACTATTAATATCATAGATTACAAAACAGGTAAGTGGGAAGTAGCCCAAAAGAATATTAAAGACAATCTGCAGCTTGGCATCTATGCTATAGCTACATCTTTAATCTTCCCCGATAAAAATATCAGAGCGGAACTTTATTACCTTAGATCTGGTAAGAGAAAATTTCATCTCTTCACTAAAGAGGATATAGAGAACGCAAAACAATCTTTGATATTAAAGATCAATAAAATAATGCAAGATACATCCTTCTCTCCAACTGGCAATGAGAGAGTCTGCGGGTTCTGCGAGCACGCTGAGAGCGGTGCCTGTGCTACTGGGGTTGCAAGACGCAGAAGAATGGGCAAATAGAAAAGCCGGGGTTTTTAGCCCCGGCTTTTTTGTTTATTGAATTTGTAAATTTGGAAATTTTATAAAAACCAATTTGGTCTCGAAAATTTTTTTCCATATTTACCCTATATAGGTTTTTAAAATTATAATGAAGCTTAGAAAGCTTCTACAGCATCTTCCAATGAGTCAGCAAGAATCGAGAAATTATTCTCTACTACCATCTTTGTAGCTTCACGATGGGTGAAACCGACAGATGAAAGATCGTCAATGACGCTCTCGTTGATTGTTTGGCTGATGCTGTTGATGATTGTGTTTAATGTATTCATGGTGGATATCCTATCTGTTGTGGAAAAGAAAAACAACCTATAGTTGCAATTTCTTGTTTTTTATTTTTTTATAAAGTATACTAGTAGGTATGCTTAATGACTAAGAGGTTACCATGAAGAAGCCAGAAATTACAACCGCAGAAGACTTTTTTTTGGGATTATCTAATCTTCGCAAACATCCTGATTTTAAAAAAATAAAACAAGATTTTATAGACTCTGAAATTCTAGAAATAGAAGATGAGAAAAAGGTAGCTTCTAAAGGAAACGCCTATAAAAACACTAAATCCGGGTACAGGAAAGACCTTGGATTGAACTTAAGATCTAACTGGGAAGCTAACTTCGCCAGAATCTTAAACGCATACAAAATACAATTTGATTTTGAACCTACCACATTTGCATTCCCAGTTAAAAGGGGAACCAAAGGTTATATCCCAGATTTTTATATTAATAAATCTTCTGAATGGGTAGAAATAAAAGGATATTTAGATGACAAAAGCAAAATCAAACTCAAAAGATTTAAAAGATATTATGAAGATGATTTTAATAAACTAACTTTCATAATAAGCAAGTACTCCACTGCAGCTAAAAAATTTGCAGAAGAAATAGAAATACCAAATGTATTATACTACGAAGATATACGAAATGCTTATATGGAAAAATTATCCCTCTGGGAAGGAAAATAATGGCCTCATACAAGGAACAATATTACACTCTAAGTGAAGACGAAATGCAGGCTTTGATCACCAAAGCTAAAGCTGGAAGTGAAAAAGCACAGAACGAGTTATTGAAGGTATTTAATAACTTCTTGACCAAGTATGTCACAATGCTGTATTACTCTAAGTATAATCTCTCCGACTATGACATTAGACGATTTACATCACTATTCATTAAGGACAACTTTGTTAGATTTAATCTAATGAAGAATCAGTTAAACCCAGCCGGCTTTAAACATGTTAACGAATGTTTGCGACGGCATTAACTATATGGCAAGAAGGTATGGTGACGAAGAAGATGTCAGACAAACAGTCAATATGACCTTCTTCCAGTGCATAACTAGATACCAAAGAAAAGATTCCGAAAAAGGTCCTATACCATTTAGCGGGTTTCTATACAGCTACTTCTTTTACCTGCTTAAAAAGAATGTAGATAACTTCTTGATAGATCAATTAGGAAGAAAGAGCTTTCCATTATTATCCGATGAAGTCAATACGGAAGAAGAAGGCGAAACTCAGCCTGGATTCAAAGCTCCTCCGGTAGAATATAGCTTAGAGCAAATACTTGGAGCAGAAGAGATAAACGAGTTTTGGGTTTTAGGCGAAACTTGTTATCCACCCTTTGATCAATTGACTATACAAGAAAGACAGTTGTTGAAATGGAGATTTGTAGACAACAGAAAATCTTCAGAAATAGCACAAATAGTTACCGAGCATCCAAATACTGTAAGAGAACATCTGATTAAGGTGAAAATCAAAGTAAAAGAAGCTATAATGGATAACGATATGGCGGACCTACTCGGCATGCTAAAAATAACAGAGGGCTAATGAATCTTCAATCAATAGAGAAGCTAAACGATTTATTAAGTGAGTTTTTAAACCCACAAATAAAAGAAATAATAACAGCGTATGGTAACGGCACAAATGCTGATCAGTATTTTGTTAATATACCAGACACTAATTCTATCGATATGGGAATCTCTGATTTAGCTAGTTTAGTAGCTAGAACTTCTAACGTATATGGAAGAGTTACCAGATTTGCTGGGATGGCTCGAGCTAGCTATAAATTATCTGAGGGAAGATATAAGAAATTATATAAGTCCAATAGAACCGGCAAGAACGAAGCAGAGCGTGAAGCTAATGCCCTAGAGGCTGCAGAAGAAGAGTACACGGCAATGATAACAGCAGAGGCAATCGTTCAATTGGCTGAATCTATGGAAGGTGCTGCAAGAATAGCTTCCGAGTCCGCTAGAAAATTGCTCGATAAAGTTCAATCAATGCAAGTAGCTTCCTATAGGGAAGAAAAGGGAAGTTATAATGAATCTGACTTTAG
>B570J29032_109958926_pt1 | contig 16158 bp, 8 predicted proteins | sample LakMenEpi16Nov12_FD_29032 | JGI IMG/M metagenome (IMG submission 29032) | reverse complement strand
TTTGTGTGTATAATTTATTAGTTAATATTCAAGTATAAGTGTGTCAGCCGTAATAGTCAAATTCGAAATTTAGAATTTCAAAGGTTTGTAACCATTCTCTTCTCCAAAATCGTTAAATGTAGTTTTAATTTCTGATGGTGTATAACTTTCAACTTCATCAGTTGTTAAAACATATTCATTTTTTCCTGATTTTTCCATATCTTGTTCTTTATCTATAAAGAAATCCGATAATTTTTGATTGTATGGTCCTGAGTCTAAACTTCTCAATTCAAGTTTTTCTTGTGGAGTTTTTTCTCTGTATTTTTCAATCTTAGATTCAATATCATTTAATTTTGTAAAAATACCTTCCATATCTTTTAATTTACTTTCTAAACCATTTAACTGATTAAAAAGATTATTAAAGTATTCTTCTTGTTTTGTTTCAATATTTTGTTGTGACTTTACTAAATCAGTAATTTCCAATTCTTCAGTTCCTGTTTCTTCAGAACCTTCATCCCCAACTTTTTCAACATCAGGGTCATTCTCAACATCAATAGGTTCAGGTTCGGTTGACGCTGGAGGTGTTGTACCCGCAACATCTGCCTCTCCACCAGGCGCTGGAGGTGGTGGTGGTACCGCACCTGGTTCAGGAGTTGCTAATGGGTCATCACCAGGAGCCGGAATTGTTGTCCCCGCATCTTGTTCTAAAATATAATTATTAATTTTATTATATCTTCTTAACTCTTCTATAATTGTTTGTGATATTGCCATTTTAACCGTTTAATAATTGTTTGAAACCTTGTGTTGTTTCTACGTTTATTTTTTTATTAGTATGAAGAGTATTATTAACTCTTTCAATTAATCCATCTTTCATTCTGATTGTATAACAATCACCAGTATCTAAATCACAAACTTCTTTGAAACCATTTCCTTTATCTGTTTCAGTTATTCTTGTGCTTTTTCCAAGATATCTGTCTAAAATTTCTTTAGTGCCCATAATTGTTTTTTATTATAAATATATCTCTGTTATAAAGAGTTCAATTCTGTGTCAAAATACTTCTTAATAGTGTCTTGTAATTTATCCAATTCAGTTTTATTAGTTTCTTTAAATTTGTCATAATCAATGTCAGTCTGATATGGGAAATATTTTAAATAACATTTAGCAAATTCTTTTGCGTATTCCACAGAATTTGCAAAGTTTAAAACTTCATTTTTAAATAACCTACCAAATCTAGAATTTAATAATTTTACACTATTTTCAGGAGTATTAAAAACAAAATAAGGTTGACTTACACTATTAATCTCTAAACAAATATATAATTTATCAACAATATATTGTTTATTAGTTCCACCAATAATATCAGTACTTACAGGTATATTGGCTAAATTATTATTATAAACTTTTAATCCAGTTCCGCTATCATTTTCTAAAAGTATTAAAGTATAAATTAATTTTTTTCTTTCATTATCACTTACATATTCATTAATATAAGCTACTATTTCAGAATAAGTTAGTGTTGTTGTTGTTGTTGAGGTTAACACATATTCACTAAATGTTGCACCTGAAGGTTCACAATTAGCGGTTGATGGGTTGGCCTGATTATTAATATTTTCAATAGCTATTGCCGAAATTTCAGTTTGTGTTCTATTAGGCAATGGGCTAATAGTATTTTGAGATGTTTTACTCTGTTGTACTATATTTTGTAAAAGTTCTCTTTTAATTGTTTGTAACAATTGGTCAACAGTCGGTAAAGTAAATACACTCATTCTTGTGCCAGTAAATGTTGTCTCAAAATTACCACTACTTATTGAGTGTGAAACACTTGTAATTAAATACGTACCACCAAATAAAGGCATATTTCTTAATATAAAATACATACTTGGTTGTATCATAACATTACCAAACGAATTAACTGACGCTTCATAACTTCTTAATTTATATAAATTATATAATGATACGTTTTGTGTCGATGTTGTTGTTCCATTCGCTAAATTAGCCATTTCAAATTCTCGATATAACGATTCACTTGTTGGTTTACCTAAATCTTGTGATACTGAAACATTTTTAAATATACTTTGATTTTGAAGACCAAAGTCAACCGAAAATCCTACTACTTTATTAGATAAACCACAAACCTTATTACCTGTTGAACTATCAACCAATGGTTGTTGAGCAGCTCTTTTTAAATCAAAACCGTCATTATTATAACCATTTGCGGTATCAGGATTTTCCAATTGTTTTGACGCTTGGTCAACATACATACAAACATATTTAGTTTTTGTTTGTTGATAATCAACATTTGTAAAAGTACCAAAAAGAGAATTCGCAAAACTAACTGGTTCACCACTTGGTGGTTCACAGTCAATAGACGGGTCATTAATACCATAAAAATTTATGTAACCAGGAATAATAAAAGGCGTAAAATGGTGTTGAATTAAAATACTATCTATTATCGCATTAACAGGACCATCAATTGTTTTTAATAAATCTTTAACTTTAAAAACATCAACATAAATTTTATCCCCAATATCTCTGTTTGCTCTATCTAAAAATAAAAAATCTTCAAATAAAGTTTCAGAATTATAATTATGTCCAGCAATCCAAGTGTCATTCATTGCCTTAAATTTCTCATATTTCTCAACTTTTGATTGTAAACCATCAATATTCGATTGTTGCGTACTATAAGGATTTATTTTTTGTACGGATGGTAAACTTTTTGATATTTGTATGAATGTTTGATTAAATAAACTAGATAATTCACTGTCAAAAGTTGTTAAAATAGAATCAATTGTTGTTTTAAAACTTGTACTATCAAAAACACCATTTGTATATTGTTGTAATTTTTTAGTCGCGAAAACTTTAATTACATTTTGATAATAAATAATGTTACTACTTGTAAACTCAATATTCATCGTTGGAAAAAAATCGGTTATAAATGACCCGTCATCACTATAAATTAATTGGGATATCGTTGAGAACCCAACATACAGTTCTAAAGTTTTCCAAGCTTCGGGATATAATAATTGTGAATCCGCTAATGTAATTGTTCCTCCCGATGTTGGTAATGAATTATTAATATAACCACCTGGTGGTATTGTATTTAACAATGGGTTTGATGAAACACTACTAAAAATTCTTTTATCGTATTTTTTAGGATTACCAATTGATATTAGTTTATTATAACTAATATGTGAATTTAAAATAATAGATTGTTGAGTTATCTGATTCTCACGTATCAAATTAATATTTGCCACCGTTGAGTTATCAGGATTTTTATCCGTGGTAAGTATATTTTTAATTACATTATAAAATTTTTCTTTTTCGGTGTCTTTATTTGGTGATTTTGCGTAATTCAAAAAAACACTTTCAATCATATCTAATTCATCTTTTGAAAATACTGAAAAAATTTCTTCAATTGAATCGTACTCATCTTCAGCAAATAATTCAAAAGGTGTTTGTATTGCGATACTTCCAATATATATTCTTTTTAAATATTTGTCAGGGGGATTAATTATAAATTGTGTAGTATCAAAGTAACCATAGTTAGGTCCTCCCCACAATAACCTAACACTACCATTATACATACTATTATTATTAATTAATGAATTTCGAACAAAAGGAAGACCTGATGAATTATCAATCATTTCAGCAACTAATTGATTACTTGTTGCGGATGTTTCAGTATCATATATTCCAAATGATGGAGTAATAACATATTTATTCGCTTGTATATCTTTAACTAATACACTCAGGCTACTGATTTTAACCATCTTAGTACTACCAGGTGTTGTAACAATATCAAAACCAACTGTTGTTCCTGAACTATCTAAAATCCAAATATTTTTTGATGTAATCGCATCATTAATTTTATTCTGAATATCAATTGTTGTATCTGCGGATAAAAATAAATTAACACCATTAACTAAATAATAAAAATCATTTATTAATTTTGGATAAAATCCTAAAGTGAAACCTTGTGAAGAAGGTTCATCTTGTTGTAAAACGATTGTATTGTTTTGGATAATATATGGAGTATTTACCTGACCATTAACTGGGTCATAGTTATTAGCGTAATCAAAATTATTCCAAACATTTGATAGGATATCAACACCATTTTCTTTCCAATTTTTATATCTATACCATATAGAACCAAGTTTTGCAATCCATGGTAATGGTAATGCGTGAATACCTGAATATTTTTTTAACGTTGTTGATACGAAATCTTGTTTTTTAGTTACTCCACCCGCCAAAATATTAGCCAAGTCATTAAATACATATCTTTCTCTTGTTGTGGTTAAAGGTAAACTGTTCAAAAATAAATAAGACGCACTTATATATGGGTGGTCAGAACCACTTCTTTCATTTTCAATACCTTCCTGTATAGCGTTAATAAAATATGGAGTATTTAGGATTGATGTTGTTTGAGATTGTGTCAACTGTGAGTTTGTGCAAGTAATTTTACCTTCAGTAAAAATATATTTATCAACAGTCCTATTTGTATAAAAGGTATTTAAATTTACTTCTGATGAAATAATTTTATTACTTGTAATTTTTAAATCAACAATTGGTAAATTAGGTAAACTACCATTATACCCCAATGGTCCAATAGCTTCATTTACATCATAATTCGCAATTTTTTTATTATACGTATTATAAAATAGTGAAGATTCGGTACTGTATATTAAGTATTTATTTAAAATTACGCCGTTTTCTAAGTTATTTTGACACCATGTTAAATCAACAAATGGATATATATCCAAAGAATTTGTTGCGTATGTAACATTTTTTAGGGTGTCCGATACTAAAGTAGTTAAGTTTGCACCAACTAATTGACTTTGTTCAGGTAAATCTTTATTTAAAATTTTAAAAGAATTATTAACTCTATCAATTAGATATTGAGTAGTAAGAAACCCATTTGAATATTTTGCATAACTAACAGGGAAAGTAGATAGTAAATCATTAAATGTTGTTATAGTCCTGTAAGGTCCATATTTAAGAATATTAATTATTTCTCCATTGTCATATCTGAGTGATTCGTTCATGTTAGCAAACTCAGTTTGACTTAAAAAAAGAAGAACATTATTAAACCCTAAATCACCTGAAAATCCATTAAGAGTTACAATTAATTGTAATCTTTCCATAATTTCAAAAAAGAAATTAGGCATTTCCAAAACACTATATGGTATATTTGATGGTATTGTATCAAAACCTGAAATTAAATTTCTTAAAATAACATTGGTATCTTCTTGAGGTTGTGGTGTGGTCGCCGGAATATCTCTCATAATAAAACCTTTAACATATTCCTCAACAAACTCTACTTCAGGCCAAGCCTCATAATCATTTGCACCTGTTTGATTTATATAATTAGGGTCACCAGGATATTGTATTTCAAGTTTTTCAACGCCATCAATAGTTTTACCAACCAAATATTGTGGCCAAGGATAAACAATTGGAGCAACCTCATTTTCTTTTTTATCAAATCCTCCAATACTTTGTTGTCTTTTTTTACTCTCTCTTTGATTAAACGCCTTTGTATGTACGTCTTCTAACAATAATAAATAAGCTTCTGCCGATGCCATAATTACCCCAATAATATTTCGTATTGTTGGTTGAAATCCTATACCTTTAGATGATTGTAACAATTCTCCAAGTTGTTCCGAAAGTTTTGTTTCTAATTCTTCTTTATAAGAATTTAATTTTTTTGTGATTTTTTGAATATATGCTGAAAATCCATTTTTACTTTCAACACTAAAAATAAAAGGAAATGATGTATCCGAATAAACAAGTATATCAATTTCTAATTTTAATTCGTCTCTTTGGACATCAGTAAATGTTGTTCCCCCATATCTTTTAATTGCAGTTTTATCAATATCAAAATTATTAGTATCTAAAAAAGGTATTAAAGAATTTACAATATCTTCCTTCTTAATTGGGATACTATATAAACCTCCTGTATCCCCAAATGTTTGATTTTTATTAAGAATAGCAACTTTATTTTCAATTATAGTTGTTAATTCGGTATATACTTTACTAAAATACGTTATGTCCGCAGTACCAGCAGAAAGATACGTATAAACATTAAAATTATTAGTATCTTCTTTAACAACGAAAGGTTTTGATAAATCAAGATTTTTATTAAACCAAGAATCACTATATAAATAAATTTCAGAATTTAGTTGTTCTAATGTTTTTAAATATTTTTCATAATCAGTTAACGGATTTAATGAAACTTGTCCTAATTCCTCTAAACTTGTATTAATGAAATTTTCTAATCGAGTAATTAATGATTGTATAGTTAACTCTGGAAAATTTTTATCTAATAAACCTTTTGATTTATATTTCTTATAAACCTCAACAATTTTATTATACCCTAAAAATGTTGTAGATTTTTTAAAATCTTGTGTGACATTATTATTAACTAAAGTCCCACTATTGTAATTATTAATTACATCTGTTTGATACATTTGAGGAACTGCATATAAATCAGTCATAAATATATCTTTTAAAACCGTAAAATTGTAAGCGGTTAATGATAAAGTTATTTCAAAATTTCCTGTTCCCGAATTAAACGCCCCATGAAATTTAGTAAGAAATAATTGATATCTAATTGCTTTACCATACCATCCTTTTAAAGTTAAATAAAATACAGGATAAGGTAAGTTAAAAAACGCAGAGTAAATCGAGTCGTTACCACTTTCAAATAAAGCTCTACCTCTAACATCTTCTAAGTTTATAGTAAATTCTGCAATATAAGCCTGATTAGCTTTATAACTAATTTGTGTTATACCTAATAACTCTCCATTAATTTCTTGTTGAGTTAAATCTTTGGATTGTAACTCAGTCCAATTAGTTGTTAAATAATCGTTACCTGTTGGTTTTAAAAAATTAATCTTACCAAGGCCTATTGTCCTAAGTTGTGAATTGTTATTACCTCCAACAATTAATTTACTTCTTGGTTGTAAGTTACATTCCAAGTTAGCGTACATCACTAATTCTTCTTGAGCAATATTTCTATCCCCTACCTGTCCATTAGGTAAATCAACTTTATTAGGGTTAACTACAAAAATGTTTTGATAGTCATTTTCAATATGTATATTATCTGCCATAATAGAAGAACTGTTGCTCTAATGCACCTTTATAATCTAATAAGGAATTAATTAAAGGGAATGGTATCGTTAAAACGGCATTATTTGGAATATTAATTTCGGAACCACCATATTTACCATTTGCTTGTAAAATTAACCATCCAAAAAAAGGTGTCCCATAATACAATTGTGATATCTTATCTAATCTTGATTGTCCAATAATATATATGTGTTTTTTATCGGTTGATTTAGATTGTAAATTAACATATGGTACAACTGTTTGCTGACCATTAACTATAAATCCATCATATCTATTATAATATTGTAACGCCATTAGTTGAATTGTTTTTTACCAATAAAAAATTGTTTATCGTTATTAGAATTAACCGTAGAAAATAATTCTCGTAAAAAATCTAGTTCAGTATAAATAACCCCATTGGTGTCATAATTAAATATTCTGTCAACACCTTTAACTGAATTCCCCCCGTTTGTTGGGTTAAACTCCAAATATGGTTTCATCTCGGGACCTTTTTTAAATTCATCAAAACTTTCCACAGTTGCGGTATTCCAACTATTTAAAATACTAGTTATTTCTTCTGTTGATTGGATTACAGTAGTTCTTACTTCACCTGAAGTACTCGGTATTAGATTAGTAATTAGAGCGTCAATAAATTGTTGATTTTTTGTACTATCTTTTAAATCATCATAAAATAACGTAAATAAAAGATTGTTTGAATTTGCGGTAATCCCTTGAAAACCTCCAGCGGCTAAAGTCGTAAACTGAAAATATGGTGCTCCGCTATTACTCGGTAAAAATTCTTTTGATGATAGTAAATTATAAAAATTTGTAATCCCTGAAGAAACTATTGCGTAGTCATCACTAAATTTACTGTCGATACTAATTTTATAACCTTTTGGTTCACCGTTAGTTAATATTTTCCCATCCAATTCAAGTCCGATAACCGTATTTAATTTAAGAATATTTTGTATATATTCAGCTTGTTTATTAGCGAAAACCTGAGCGTCAGAATTAACATTTAAAAAAGAGTTATTGATTTTAGTATCAATTAAACTTTTATAATTATCCTTTACTCTTTTAACATCAAGAACACCTAATCCCGGTTTGTCAATTAAGGCTTTAATAATAAATTCACTTCCATCATCAATATCGGATTTTAATTGGGTAGCAACTTTATTTAAATTTTCACTAGTACTACTTGGTTTACCATAAATTTTAGCGGCGTTTATTGTATTACCTGAAAGATTAATATCTCCAATAATATAGTTTCTATCAAATGTCATTTGAGCGTAAATTCCAAAATTATAATTATTTATTGAACTTTCAATAAAATTTAAAGTTGTTAAAAAATAATCTTGTGTTTGAGTAATATAGTTATCAAAGAAATTTTTATACTGAATAGTACCTGTTTGAGTATCACCAGATGGAATTGTTGTTAAAATATCCCCAATTGTTTTAGTTGCTGAAGGTATATTTTGAATATCATTGAATGTTGCCAACGGTTCCGCTAAAGTAATTGCCGTAAATAAAGCGTCATCCAATGCTGTAGTATCTTCAGTTGCTTCAGCCCTTTCATCATACATTTCAGTATTTGCATAGTAATTAAATGAAAGAGCATTTTGTAATTTATCAATAGGTCCTTTTAATCCACTACCCCCAATAAATTTAAGACTCATAGTTATTTTTGCAATCATTGGTTGTAATCCAATACCTTCAGGATTAATATCTAAATTTTCATATTGTATTTGTATCGTTTCAGGAATTGCCTTTGTATTATAGAAATCACCAACTCTAATAACTAATACAGGTGGAGTACCAAAATTAGTGTTAAACGTTGATGTTGATGTATCTTGTTCACCTTGCTCATTAATAACAGGTATTGTATTACCGGGTCTTGCACACTGTTGTATAAAAGTTAATCGACTATTTAATCCTTCAGGAGTAATAGCATGAAATGCTGGTTGAAATAATTTTATTTTATCAGTAATTGATGTATATGCAAATGGGTCAGTTTGTTTTAAAACTTCAAAATAATCACATTCATTTAAAAGTTTTGTTCTTAATAATCTTTTACTTAAATTCTTTTTTTGAATATCTACAGGAGATGGTGGTTTTGGTAATCCGTTAATTGCGGTTTGATTTGCAATGTTTTCAGAATTAGTACTTGAACCGGCGTTTGCGTTTGACGGATTTTTAGGTGTTACATTAATACTTTTAAAACTTACATATCTTGAACACATTGCAACAACACTATAAGTTTCAGCATCTCCGTTTAAATCAACATTACAATCAACAAATGTTGGCATTCCACTATTGTCTTTAGTTTCAGCATTTGTTAAAAGTAAATTTGAATAAATAAATTTAACTGCCTCACTTTGGATATACTTACCTAAAGATTCGTTATCTTCAGTTAAATTAGAGAAAAATAATTTTAAAGAGTCAATATACGCTTTGTTATTTGATTCACTTGAATTATCCCCAATACCTGGAAATTTAACTCCATTCATTTCTATAACAACTTCACAATTTTGTGATGTTACCGCTTTTAATATTTCACTTCTTAATAGTACTAATTTATCATAGTTTTGAGTTATTACTGGAAATAAAAGTGAAGTACCACTTGTATAAACATACCCACTGTAAATTGGTTTTTGGAGCATATACTGATTATAAAGTGTTTCATAATCAGTACTTGAAGCGGTATCGGTATCTATTTCCGGAAAAAACGCACCATATCCTTGATATGTAGAGAAATTTGGTAAATCTTTGGCAACTGAATCACCTTCTTTTAAATCTGAATTAATTAACGTTGCTTGTTCTGCTGAAGTTTGATTACTTGAGAGAACACTTTCTTGTAATTCTTTAAGGGTATTTAAATCTAATGTCGCAAATTTTGCCGCTAATGTATATAAATCAAATTTAGCGGCTCCTGCAAAAAATGATTCAATAACCGAATCTTTCTTTTCAGTTAAATCATTCTGTAATTCTTTTTTAGCAATCAAATTTAAAACAGAAGGGTGGTCTACAATAATTGAAAATGATAACGAACCGCTCCTACTCGTTTCTTTATATGTGTAAATTGGTTCAGGTCTACCTAAAAATGATGTTCCGTCAAAATTAGGAGAAACAGTTTCACCAAATGTTAAATCATATGGTGGAAACCACATTATTCTACCTCCATTAGGTCCTTTTTCACATCCAGGCAAATCATTAAACAAGGCACTTCCTTTCCAAGCTAAATTTTCAATTGAAAACATGTATTTCTTAACTTGTCCTCCAATAATATTTGTTGACCCTTGTCCTTTCCACGGTGCAATATTTAAATTATATGTAGAATCAAGAACAGAATTACTAAACTTTCTTATGTTACCATTAGTTTCACTACCACTTGTATTTGCAACCGTACTTTGTAAATCTTGGTACAACTGATATGGTTTATCTTTGGTAAATAATCTTCCATATTCTTTACCTACTAATTTACCGTTAGTATTTTCGTATCTAATAACTTTAGAACCTTTTGTTAATTCTTTATATCCATCATTAAAAACTTTTGACATTTGATTAATTGCGTTACCGGCATGTAATCTTCTGGCTAATCCACTGGTAGGTGCCGAATCAATTAATCTTTGAGTATTATCTAATATTGAACCTCGTTTAAACTCATAATTTAAAGATGATGAATATCTATCACTTAGATTAAATGCAGTGTTATTACTAAAATCAACACCAAATGATTCACCTTCAGGTCCAAATAAATCACCAAAGTCTTCATCACCTGTTCTTGTCCAAACAAATCCTCCAACAAGAGTATTATTATCATTTAAACCAAAAGCAAAGTTTTGGTCACCTTCATATAACTTACCAACAGCATCAGGACCTAATACAACTGCACCAGTTGGTTCTCCGTACCCATTATCAGGTGTTTGACCTGCGGGTGATGTTGTGTATTTTAATTCGTCTTTACCTCCAACATATAGATTACCACTATCATCTTGAGAATTTCTTCTCCCAATATCACCAAATATGTTATTTAACACCTGACCAGCTCTTGTGATATTTCTATCATAGTTTGGACTATATCGGTTATATTCTAAATTAGCAAATAAAATTGATTTTTGGCCACCACCAGTATTTGCTAAAAATTTTACTGAAGCACTACCGTCATTATTACTTAATCTTTGAACATATCTACCAAGACCTGTTTTAGGTTGTCTTGGTGAAAAGTTAAAGTAATCTCCTTCAATTGGTGAAAATGGTAAATAGGCACCTGTTATTCTTTGTCCTAAATCAGCCGTAAAATCTAAAACCCCATCAGGAACTGTAATATGATAATCTAAATAACTTAATTGAATTTGATTAGACGCAAGTAAACTTGATTGTAAAGGATTACTATTAATTGATAAGTTATTAGCAACACTTGTTTGTTGTAGTTCTTGAGCAATTCTATATTGAAACGCTTTTCTTAATTCAAGAACGGATATTTGTAATAAGTATGAATCTTGTTGTACTAAACTATCACCACCAAAAATCAAATCAGCTAATGAATAATTCCCAACAACAAATGGTAAATTTAATGGATTGTAATCAGTGGTACCTCCATTTTTTGCTAAAATTTTTGTATCTGCAAAAAATAACCCTTCATAACCACCGTTGGGAATAAATTTATTACTAACTTCCGCCAAGTTAATCCATTGTTCATTAATCAAATCCATATTGGTATCGTTTTGTAACGGCCAATATTCTAATTGATTAGTTGAATTTTCATTTACCTGTCCTGTTGTCTTATTAATAAAACCTGAAGCGTCTTGGAAACCTCCTGTAGGACCGTATTGATTTGGTATAATTTCTTGTTGAGCTTCAGTAAAAATTTCATTATTAACATTTGGTGAGTCAATAACTGAGTTGTCAGCAACATTTACCTCATAATATGGGTTAGAAATTGAAGATTGGAAAGCCCCCTCAACATTGTATGGTTTTAGGTTTCTTGTGACAAGACGATTCCTAAAAAACTCTGAACTTGAATAATCTAAAGCGCTTTCACTCATTGGGTGATTTTATTAATAAATAGAATGACTTGGTATTTTTTTATTTTTTAGATGTCATTCCACCTGAAGTTTTTGTATTGTCAAAATGTTTAACAATATATTGCATCAAGGTTGGATTCTTAGGTAGTTCCTCAACTAACATGTCACTTAGTTTATTTCTTGGTGTATCAACAGATACTTTAAAATTAACTGTATGAACAACTTCTTGTTTTTGTGGTTGAGACTGAGGTTGAGTTTGTGTATTTGTTGACATCATTGCTGCGTTCATAGTTTGTCTTTCAATTTTTAAAACGTCCATTAAACCTTTGTTAACACTTTTTTGTAACACATCAGGTAATTGAGTTGCAGCTAAGAAATAGTCTTTTTCATGAATCTCAATATTACCACTAGGAGTTTTAATAGTATCACCAACTGGTGTATAAAAACCGTCACTCATTCTTGCTGCGATTTCAGCAATTGTACCAGTAAAATTTATTGTATTAACACTGGCAACATTCATATCTTTAATTTGGTCTCCCTTTTTAGGGTCGAATAACGTATCTTTAATTTTTTTCTTTTCTTCTGTTACAAATCCGCTAACACCCGTACCTGCAATAGTACTTATTGTCACCATTTGCTCCATTATTTTTTTAAAGTCCCCTTGAATCATTGCTGCCAAAAGTTTTGTTGTATTATCTATATTTAAAGCACCACTGTTTAATTTTGATTCAAATACAGAACCAGCTCCAAAATTTTTACCAATACTATCTGCTGTCTCTTTAAATTCTTTTTTAGCGCCAGATAATAAATCTTGTCCAAGTTTTGACCCTCCAATAGTGTTTGATATTGTATTTGCAATTTTTTCCTGAGCAGCAACTAATTGACCGTATTCACCTAATTGTCCTTTAGCCATTTCAATTAATTGTTTTGCTGCCGGGTCATCTTTATCAACTATTTTAGGTTTATTACTTTGTTTAATAATCTCTAAATCTTTTTCTTTAATTTCTGATAATTTTTTAGTTTGTTCAACACCGTCTTTATCAAAATAACTTACTTTATATTCTTTTCCACCTCCTGCAACATTTTCTAATTGAGAAAGATTTGCAAGTAATTCTTTGTCTTCTTTTGATGCGTCAAACCCTAATCTCATTTCTGACATTTTTTTGTTTAAATTAGCTGACGATAAAGCTAATTTTTCAAATTCTGCTCTGTCAATATCAAGGGCGGAAGCGACTTCTCTAAGTTGACTTTTAGCCCCTTTCATAATTTGAAAGGATTGTGTTTTTTCGTCAAAGTATGTATACTGTTTTGCTAATTTAGCAATTTCCTCTTGAAGTCCTTCAACGTCATTTTGTGCTAAATCCATTAATTTTAAAGGGTCGGTTAACGCTGTTGCAGCACCTCCTAACCTTTGTATAGAAGCCGCCACTTCAATTGCCTTTTCGGGACTCATTAAATTTTCGGCTAAATTAAAAGTTTGAGTCACATCAAATTTTAAGGCCTGAGCCTTTGACGCCATTTTTGCCAAACCTTCAACCCCATTTACAAAACCGTATCTATTTAATTTATCTAAATTTCCAGTTACAGTCACAGAAACCGCTTGAGCGTTAACTCCCATTTGACTAGCAACTTCTGAAATCTTAAACATATTCTCCCCAATGTGGGCAACCTCCATACCTACATCATAAAACGATTCTTGTAGTTTTTCAGAACCTATTCCTGAAACACTGGACGCCGCGAATAATTCAGCAGCTTGTGATTTAAGTAAAACTAAATTTCTTCCACTCGCTTTAAAAAGACCTTCTTGCATGTCAACGGCGTCACTCATTTTACCACCTAAATCAACTATTGAACTATACGAAGCGTTTAAATTTTGTTTAAGACCTAAACTATTTTCAGTTGTACGTCCCATTGTCTTAGCAAATTTAGCAGCTTCAGCGTCCATTGACTGTATAGTTGTACTAAGGGTTTTTAATCCTTCACCCATCTCCTGATATCTGCTTAATCCGGCACTCTTAATCGATTCGCCTAAAAAATCGTCAGCAGTTGGGGTGGTTCCTCCACCTCCTCCATGTAAGTAATGAAACATAATTTAATCTTTATTATATAAATAACCTACTATTCGTTTTTAGGTGTATTAATTTCAATAACCTTATCAACCAAATATCTACGGTGATAAGACGGCATTTTCATGAAATCGGAATATGACAGATGTATTTTGGAACCCAATAGATAATATTGGTCCAATAAATTTTTTAAATACTCAGAAGAAAGGGCGAAAAAACTCCGCCCCAAAGGTCACACGGGTGAGTACCTTTTTTCCAGATGGGGCTGTTATTTCTCTCACTAAATCCAACTTAGGTTCGTTTTCTCTAATGAAGTTGTTTATGTATTTTGAATCCATGATTGGCATTTTAGATATAAAATCCGCAATTGCACTTTCTTCTCGGTTACCTTCAACCTCAATAATTTGTTTAGTCAACTTCAGAGTTACTGAAGGTGAAACCATACCCTTTGGGTAAGAGTCAATCTGTCGACTAATACTTTGACTTTCTCCGTATGTTAAAAATTTAATTTTAATTTCTTTCTTTGTTTTTGGTAAAACTAAAGAAATCAAACCTTCTGAATTAGGTTCAACATCACTTTTTTTGAAATCTAAAGACTCAAGTGTTATAGTATGTTCAAATTTCTTATCAGTTTCAGGGTCAATTAAAGTAAAATCATAATTAGCACCAAATGAAGTATTTCTTAAAAAAACCAAAATAGCCTCTAAATCACCCTCTAACATTTCTTCAGGTCTAATATCAGGTTCATATAATTTACTTCTAACTAAATTAGTAATAATTTGGTCACCACTTAAATTGTTAACTGAAGCTAAAATGTTTTCATCGGCAGCAGTTAGATATCCAACCTTAACAGATTTTTTCTTATTTTTATAAAATCTACCCTCGCTTGGTAGTAATACCACGTCGTGTGGAAGGTCTAAATTCATTTGATTTATATTGTCACTCATAGTTTTTTATTATAAAAATACCTTATTTTTATTTATTGTAAATAAAAAAACCCACTTTCGTGGGTTTGAATATAAGAAAGTAAATAATATTAATATAATAATATACAGTAGTCAGGTCTTAAAGATGCTTGGATAGTTACCAATCCATCTTCAGAGTAAGATAATCCTTGGAAGTCAACTTTTGTAAGGAATGTGTTTTTAAGAACCCACTTTTCAATTACAACACCTGTCGGGTCTAATAGACTTAAGAAAATATCTCTCTTATAACCTGCAGCGTATCCCATACGTCCTGTTACAGACTCAGCATGTAGACGAACCCATTCCATCAACGCTTGTGATGCTGAAGGTCCAATTGGGTCACGGAAAGTTACAGAGATTTCTCCCCACTCATACTTACCCGCAACATAAGTTTTAGTATTTAAGAAATCAATCGCAGTAGAGTTAATCGTTAAAGAAGGTCTACTTGTTGATTCTACATACCATTCGTTAATACCCAAGTCGTTAAAAGACATGATAAACCTATTCTTCCTTTTTGGTTCGTAGGGTATCGGCATTTTCATTAATAAATCAGCCATATTATTTTGTTTTAAATTTTTCTTTTATTTTATTATAAATAGTCCCTATCGAAAATTTTTCTATTTACTTTAGGTTTTTTTTTATTCAAACTTGCTATAAGTCCAGTTTATAAATATTAATAGTTTTGCTTTTTACCACCATGTGTTGATATTGTTTGAATAATATTTTCTGGGTCTTTTGATAATTCATCTTTAACTTTTTCTAGATTTCTTAAATCATCATCTGAAAATCCTATTTTAGGAATAAAATTATTACTAATATCATCTTTAAACATTACTGGTTTTTTAAGTATATTTGCTAAATATTTTACATATTGTTGAAACTCTCTTAAAGCATCTACCTTTCCTTTTTCGGGACTTTGAGCGGAACCGTCTCCAAATGTTACAGGATAATACTTATTCATATCCATATAAGCATTTATAAGTTCTTTATCTTTCATATCTTCCTCACCCGCAAACTTT
>B570J29032_109958927_pt1 | contig 16162 bp, 11 predicted proteins | sample LakMenEpi16Nov12_FD_29032 | JGI IMG/M metagenome (IMG submission 29032) | reverse complement strand
CAATGAAGAAATGAATGCTATGATATCAGAAATGACGGAAACACGAGAACAAGACAAACAACATATTTCATCCAATTATACAATGGCCCCCAAGATTTAGCGATGAGATTTTCGGGATTTTTTTCCTCCAACAGCATTTTTTACGGGTTCTGATTTTACGGGTTCTGAGATTTCCTTTTCTCTTGGTGTACTTGAAGCAGTGTCCATAGGTGCTGGTGCTACAGGTGTTTCTTCTTCAACAGGTTCAGCAGGTTCAACACTTTCTCCGACCATTTTTCCGCCTTTTTTGTTCTTTCGGCTTTTGCTCTTAATACGAATATATCCAAATTTTCCCTTTCTTGTTCCATAACCATATTTCAACAATCGTTTTTCTTTTTTGGCAGTAGTGTGTTTTTTTAAACTAACAATACGACGTGACGATTTATTGTAAAATAAATCATCTTTTGTTAATCCGCCGGATGTTTTGTACGCAGAACCGAACCAAACTTGTTTTCTTGAACCAAACAATTCATTGTATTTATGTCCATGGACTTCATATTTTCCGTCAGAACCTCTTTCTGGTCTTTTCATTCTATTATACAATAGAATGAGAATTTATTAAAAATTTTCTCTAAATAAATTTTATTTGAATAAACTACGCCACCAAGAATTTGTTTTTCTTTTTTTGGTTGATGTCCGCCTTTTTTTATTTGTTCTTCTTTTTCCCCGTTTTCCGCCACCAATGGCTTTGCTAACATATTTTGCTGAATTTCCTTCATCTACAAAATTTGGAATAGGTGGTGGTAATACATTGCCCGATTTCGTATAGGCAACATCATATGATTGTGCTCCCGACATATATATATATATATTTATTGAGATATATTTTCCGAGCCCTTGCCAATGCAATCAAAAATCGGCATTGAATTCAAAAGTAGACTCGTCAATTTTTTTATTGGCTAAAGCATATTGTGAATTTGTTCTCTCAAAAAAGTTGACTTTTGATTCAATACTAATCAATTCCATAAAATCAAAGGGGTTCCCCACATTGTAAATCTTATCGTATCCCAATTGAACAGACAATCGATCCGCGACAAATTCAATGTATTGTGACATTAAATCCGAATTCATTCCAATGAGTTTACAAGGAATGGCCTCACATATAAATTCTTTTTCTATAGTGACGGCTTCAGTAATGATTTCATGAATTTTCTTTTTATTCAACTTTTTATTCAATTTAGAATACAACAAAATAGCAAATTCACAATGAAGAGCTTCATCACGAGAGATAAATTCATTGGACAAAGTGAGCCCAGGCATGAATCCCCTTTTTTTTATCCAATAAATACTTGCGAAACTAGAACTAAAAAAGATTCCTTCCACAATAGCAAAAGCAACCAAACGTGTTGAAAAAGAAGAGCGATTGTCACCAATCCATTTTCTAGCCCAATTGGCCTTTTTTTGAATGCACGGATAGGTTTCAATAGCACGAAACAATCTGTCCTTTTCGTCACTATTATGAATATATGTTTCAATAAGAGTCGAATACATCTGAGAATGGATTCCCTCCATAAATATTTGCATTCCATAAAAAGCACGAATTTCTGAAACTTGAACCTCATTCATAAAACGAACAGCTAGATTTTCCAATACAATACCATCGGACGCAGCAAAAAAAGCCAAAATAGAAGAAATAAAATGTTTTTCATCTTTATCAAGGTGTTCTTTCCAATGTGTTAAATCTTTTGATAAATCAATCTCTTCTACACGCCAAAAACAATCCAATTGTTTTTTATACATTTGCCAAACATCGTCGTATTTTATTGGAAACATTACAAAGCGATTATCGTCAGGAATTAGAATGGGTTCAGTTTTATCGGTAGCAGACATTTTCCTAAATGGATATAGTAAATTGATTTTATATCCTTTTCAAAAAAAATAATTTTATAAAGGAACCAATGGTTTTTCAGCGAAGGGCGAGCTGACGGCCTTGTGTCAACAAGCTTGAGAAATTTTTTTACCAATTTAAACATAATGGGGGTCCCTGACTTAAGTGAAAGATTCCCTGAAAATTGATTTTTTTTATTAACAAAAATAAAACATAAAATGGAGTTTGAATTGAAAAAAGACATTCATAAAAAAGGGAATAATTTATTAGCATTCTTTGATGAAGTAAAAAAGATTGTATTGAATTCAAATAATCATGAAAAACTTATCGAAAAAAATTTATTGAAATATGGATTTACGGAAACAAAAAACAAAATGAAATGTAAAGACAGAGAATCAATAATAAATAAAATAGACGATAAAAATATTATGCCGAATAATACCTTTATAAAACAACCCTATGGTTGTCAACAGAGTCCGGATTTTCTATTGAAATATAATAACTTCATTATTGGATTAGAATGTAAATCGAGTAAAACAAATTATCCGTTATACAATAGTGGTGGTATTCATGAATATATTTATGTATTTTCAAAACAAAATGGAGAAACGATATTTTACCAAGGCAATGATATTGTAAATGATGAAATGATTAAATTGACTCAAGAATACATAAAAAATGTCGATAAATTAACAAAAGAAGTTAATAAAAAATTAAAACTGGCGGATAAAATAAATATAAATTATTCACATTATCATCGTGATATGATAAATACAAGTGTCAATTATTTTACACATCCATTGAAGAAAATATGGGAAAAAAATGTTTATGAAAAAATGATAAAAATAGGAACATTATAGAAATATCGGAAAAATAGTCTCTAATTCAGTTTTTGATAATCCATTATTTCCCAAGAAAGATTTAATAAATAAATCCGTTTTTTTATTTTTCAGACTTTTTACAATTAGTTCGAATAATGGTATTGTTTCGGCATTGTTTTTTTTTGAATAAATTATATTCAAATGATTTTCAACCAAATAGGGTCTATCACCCAAATTCACTAAAGAATACTTTAAATTATATGAACTATTTCCGTTTCCTCTATTAACAACTAAAATAATATTGGTTGAACCATCTTTATCAATAAATTGTTTTTTTTCTGCGTTTGAAAATGTTATTAATTTCAATTCATTTGTATCTGAAATGTTTGAATTGTAAATCAATAATGTTTTTTTATCGTCATTTGTCAAAATATCTTTACATTGATTCCATACAATAGTTCCTGTTTTTACAAACAATCCAAGTTCTTTTAATGTTGTTGAACCCCGTAATAATTCTTTCAGTTGAATAGAATTTTCATTGAATATATATTGGTTTCCGAGTAATAAAGAATAGTTATCCTCAATGTTTTTATTTGTTTTTTTATAAATAAATCCAATAGTGGTTTGTTGTGTTTCTAAAAATAAATTTGAATTGCTATAATCAATAATTTGTAATATTGTCCCTTGTTTTTTTAAGAAATTTCTAATATTTGAATAATAATGACTATTCAAAAAACTCCTTGGTATAATGAAAGATAAAATACCATTTTCTTTTAATAGGAAAATTGAATGAAGTATAAATAAACAAAACAAGTTTGGACGACCAACACAATATTCAATATATTGCGTTGGAACATCTTCTTTATTACATACAACATACGGAGGATTCCCAATAATTAAATCATACATAGAATTTGGATTGAATTTCAAAAAATCTTGATTAAATAATTGAACAGAATTTTTATATTGAATATTTTGGATATTTTGAAATATATAATCATTTAATTCAATGCCGTCAATATGAATAGAATTGTATTTTTTATCAATAAAATCAATTATTTCACAACTACCACAAGAAGGTTCCAATATAAAACTCGGTGGATTTTGAAAATACTTAAATGTTTCTTCAACTAAATTTTGAATTATTTTTTTGGGTGAAATAAAAATTCCAAATTTTTTTTTGACGTCTTTTGATAATTCCTTCGTTATTTTCAAAGAAATTGTATTAAAATTTTCATTGTCATTCATTACTAATTACTAATATAAACAATATATTTTTTAAATCAATTTTTCAGGGAACCAAGGTTTTTCGGCAAAGCTTGCGCGAAGGCAGGTTTACCGAGTTCTTATATTCAAACTTTACTACGGGTATGAAAAGACCCAACCTTGAATTATTTTTTTGAAAAAACTTAAAGGGGCAATCCCGCTGAAAATTAAATTAGTACAAGCTTTGCTTGTCCCATTTTAATTTTTCAGCGGTATAAATGTTCAAGGGTAAAACCACATAATAATTAAATATTTGGAGTTTTAGGAAATAATAGAGTATTTTATATGAGAGCATCGGACCAAACTGAACCTTCAAAGGTAGGAAAGCAAACTGACAAACCAGTCAAGGAAAAAAAGGGCAGAAAACCAAGAAAACAAAATGAAAAAGAAATATTGAATGAATATTTTTCTGCTCAGCAACAGGACGAAGAAGTTTGTACAGCTACTACCGCGGTTCCATATCAATACGTTTCCCCCAAAGATAAACTTAAATTGGAGGAAAAATTCACAAAACCCAAAAATCCCCATCAAGAAGAATTGGTCAGAAACTTAAAAAATAAAAATAAAAAAATAATATTCGTAACGGGTCCTGCCGGAACAGGTAAAACACTTTTTGCGACGGAATATGGAATTCATAATTTCATTACAGGTGTCTGTGATAAATTGGTGTTTACTCGTCCTTCTGTTTCAGTAGATGAAGAATTAGGATTTCTTCCAGGAACTTTAGAAGAAAAAATGGCTCCATGGATTCGTCCGATCTATGATGTTTTGTATCAATTTATCTCTCCAAAAGAAGTTCAATATTTAAATGAAGAAAAACTCATTGAAATTGCTCCTTTAGGATTTATGAGAGGAAGAACATTTAAAAATACATGGATTGTTGCGGATGAAATGCAGAATTGTACAATTTCACAAATGAAAATGTTATTGACAAGATTGGGTGAAAATAGTCGTTTGATAATCACGGGGGATTTAGAACAATACGATCGTCCAAGTGAGACCAATGGTCTAGAAGATTTTTTAAAAAAATTTCAAGATAAGAAATCCGCGAGTATTGTGAGTTTTAAATTTGAAAAAAGCGATATTCAAAGAGAGGAAGTTGTCAAAGAAGTTTTAGATATTTACGATGCATAATAACTTGTGTATAATAACTTTATAAAAAAATATGATAAAAAGATATATGAATATTCCTAAAAAATTGTCTCAACCATTGAAATTTTTATTGAAGAATGTAAACGTCAATGTCATCAATATAAAAACAGATTTTTTCATTCATAATACATTTGTTCTTTATTTCTTTTTTGTTGTTTCTCTTTTTTATATTTTTTATTTAGCATTTCAAAAAGAATTCTTGTCCGTGAGTGTTTTTATTTTATTTGGATTTATTGCTTCGTTTTTTACAAAAAATATGATTATTATTTTATTTCTTGCTTTGACTTTTACCGGAATTTATCGATTAGGAGGAGTCTATAATTTAGAAGGATTTACAGGTGATACAGATGAAGATGCTGAGAACAAAGACATGATTGAAGAACCCGAAGGAGGAGAAAACAATGAAGATATGGATGAGAATACTTTTATCAAACAAAACGAAAAAAAGAAAGAAAAAAATATGGAGACTCAACAAGAATCAATGATTGCTGATCCTGAAGAATTGGATACTGATTCCAATTTAGAAAAAGCTGACCTAAAAACCAGAAATAAAATCAAAGGAGTCGATGACGATGGACTCAATAAAATTCAAGAACAAACACGTATAATATTGGATACACACAATGAATTGATAAAAAATTTGGACGCGTTAAAGCCGTATTTGAGAGAAGCAGATAGTTTTTCAAAAAGTATTACCAAAATAATGAATGGTAGCAATAGTGCCAAAATGGATTGATTGAAGTGCATTGTAAAACACAATAGATTATTCTATAATGTTCTTTCACTTGTTTAGGAGAAGAAACAAGAAAAAGTAAGACAATCGTTGTTAAGAAGCGGTAAGCACAACTATTGATTTTACACTTTTGAACAAAATTGATTCGTATTTTGTAAAAATCGAGAGAAACCCGATTCAAGCGTACAAGAAATGTAACAAATAATTGGGCTCTAAACTATTAACATATTTTTCAACAATATCGTATGTGATTTTTTTTTTTTTCGGTAAATATTCACTATAATGTAAATAAGAAATATGGTAAGCGTAACGAATAGAAATAAATGATACTTTTTTAAAAACATAGAAATCCAAATAAGATTGAAAAATACCACGAATGAATGTATTGAGATGTTTTTGAAGCTCTGAAAATTCATTTTTATATTGAGGAAAAAATTCAATAAAATCTTTGACTTTTTGTATTTTTTGAAAACATAAAAAATGATAAAACAAATTATGATTTATTTTATCGATTTCCTGTTTTTCAAAATAATTTGGATTCAATAATTTCGTTCTTTCTCCTGTAATTGTATTTGTAATAGAAACACCCATAAAATTAGAATCAGTATGTACTGATCCATAATGGTCTCTCAAATATTTATAATTTTTTCCTTCAATTCTCTTTGGAAAAGATACGACGGGACTTTGTTCCGTCCCACAAAAACATTCCCAATATTCATATTCATTTGGAGAAATATATTCGGCCCATCCCGATGATACAATTTTGTAAACTGCTACCAAATACAATTGGGACAATTTTTCTTTCATAACAAATTGATAACAATATTTGCCGTTCAAAAAATGAAGAGTTCCTCCAAGAATTTGAAAAAATTTTTCACGATAGGATATTTTTTCATTTTGAATGATACGATGACAACCAATATTTCTTCTCATTGAAATTTCCCAAGAACCATTACAATAAAACAAAGCAATTGTAGTACCAAAAATCATTTCATTTACAATTAAGTTTTCATTTATTTCGAGATATTTTTCTGTAAATTTAGAAAACAAAATGGATTTAGGAGTTGTGAAACAGACCAATTCATCTTTGAAAAATACAACGGAACGATATAGAATGAGAGATTCTTCTTCTGTTCCTTTTTCATAACTTAAAATTGTATAACCTGATTTGTTCCGCGGTTTAATTTTTGGATGTTGAATAAGTTTTAATGAATAGGACATACCATCTATAATGATATATGTTTAAACCTTTTTACACGCTGATTTTTATATGGATAGAGACATGTTACTTCTTTTACAAACAAGGAAAAAGAAGACCAAAATGTTTTAGGGAAAAAGAATAAATACCTACGATACTCTTTTTAGGAAGATAAGTATGGTAAGGCGTGAAAATAGCCATTATTCCTTTTTATTTTTTGATTATCCCAAGTCGGCGTTTTAAATGTGCAAAGATGTAAGGATAATAGTATAGATATTATATAATTACATAGTATAATGAATGATTATGACGATACAACTACAGATACATTCAAAATTATAGAAAATTTGGAAAAAGACAAAGAAGAAATTCCAAAATCCACTATAGAAAAAATAACGAGTGCTGAAACAGACCTATCCGTTTTTGAAATCAAAGAAATAAGGGGAGGAGCAAAAATAGATGTAGAATTAGGAGATATTGTAGAATTATGTGCGCCAGACAATCCCGAATGGAATCAACATACTTTCTTTGTTGAATATGTAGATATACAAAAAATAAAATTAATCGATATTGAAACATTACAAGAAACAACTCTTAGTTTAAATGGAAGAAAACAATTGGTCGATTCAACCATTATAGGTTGGTCTTTATTAAGTCGTGAAACAACACGAGGATATGCTCGTTTATATGGATTGGTCCCCAAAAAATGGATTAATATTTATTTTGAAGGAGAACTTCCAACCATCATTATAGGTCAAATTACAAATTTAGAAGAAGATTTGATTGAAATAACACCTATAAAATCAGGAAACGAATATCCCGAACCAATCTATATTGATTTTGCTTACAAAGGAATTCCGGAAGAACTTTCCATTTCTAAAATTGTATTGAGAGAAGAACCAAGTATTGAAAAACAATTAAAGACTAGTCCAATATCTTTAGAAAACGATGAGAAGAAAGAAATTCCAAACATTCAATATTTACCCACAGGAGAAGTCATTTTGGAAATTCCGGAGAACTTTATTCCTCAGTCACCACAATATACGCCCCCCGATTTTGAAGAAGAAGAAGACGAAATAAAAGAAGAAGAAGAATTTACAATATATGCTGAAATTCCAGAGAATGAACGAATTTATGGTATTGAAATACAAACGAATGAATTATTGGATAAAATGTTTGGAGAAATACCAAAATACAAAAGAACCCCCTCGGTTTTACAAAACATACACAATATAATTGAAAGATACAAACAATTACGTAAAAAAATATATATATTTGATTCCAACGGATTTGTTCAATCAAAAAAACCATTTGTATCCCAATCTCTTTCTGAATTGAATAAAAAACTGAATTGGATATTTCCTATTATCGAAGCAAAAAAAAAAATATATTATTCGGATGAAATTATCAATAAAACAATTCCTTCAGATATTGAACTTATCAATATAAACGAAAATTTATTTGAACAAGAAAAACATTATACAAACGACAAGTCGAGTGGTGGTCGGAATGTATACGAAGAATATTTATTTGAAACCTCTGAATTTCAACGCCCATTTTTAACGGATACAGAGAATAGTACTTCTCAAATTTCACAAGACATCCTTATTAACAATACAGATGAATTGGATCGTTTTCAGACAAGTATAGCAAGAACCAAAGAAAATGAGACAAGAATAACCAATTATTCTTTTTTTGTTCAACGCGTATTGGAAGAAGACCCCGTTCAAATCAACGGCTTAATGATATTACCGGAATCAGTTCGTATATATTCCAAAATAGATTTACATAAAACCAATATTTTACAAAGAAGCGAGCTTTCTCAAACATTTCTTTATTTCTTTCGTTTATTCAAGTCAAATATTGCTTCCATCCTTTTAAATGAAAAAAATCGGTTAGAATTCAAAGAATTACCATTTCAAGTAAAATTTCCACCTATAATGTTGAACGAAAAAGAGACACTTTTTGCCAATACTTTTCCAAAGACAGAGGAAATTATTTCAAAAAACGCTGATTATTTAACAAATAAAGTTTCTCTCAATGAATTTATTCGTTTATTGGAACCTTATTTGATTTACAATGAAAACATCAATCGTTCTCTCTTTTTCAAAATAAAAGATATATTACAGAAAAAAATCACAGAGACCCTTAGACAATTGAACCAACATAAAAATATAAAATACAAAGAAGAAACCACATTAAAGGGAAAAAACACTATAGAAAATTTAATAAAGAGTGAAGATTTTGAGACGACGAAAAAATTCGAAGAATTGTTAAAATATTATTTTGATAGCAACGATATAACCTCAAGTGAATTACTTTATCGTATTCACGCGACTGATTCAGGTGAATTGTATTTTACAATGATTTCTTATATTCTCTATTATTTGATAACACCTGTCGATAAATTGGTAGAAGAAGTGTCTAAGCCAATAATTCGTTTAGAAGAAGATATAAAAATTAAATCGAATGATTGTGCCCGAAAAGTGATTGCCAAAAAATATACATCCAAAAAGGAGCTGGAAAAAGACAATGGACAACCCGAATTGTATTTTGACAAAGAGTTAGACGATACACCCTACGATATTTACAAACAATATGAAAAAGAGAGAAAAAGGTTTAAAGAGGAAGATTTCCGAGAATATTTGAAACAGAATTTAATAGACCGACATCATTGTCCACCCAATCAAGCCGATGAATTGGTCGAAACATTTCTTCAACATAAAAAATTAGTGAGAGAAGGAGAATATGCTGTTTTACAAGAATCACCCAAATTATTTAAACATTTTTCATCTGAAACAATGACAGAGAAAGAGAACAAAGAAGTAGAAATTGAAAAAGAAATGAAAACAAAATACACCTATTATAAAAGAAACAAACAAAATGAATGGATATTGGATATCAGCATTCAAGATGAACGGGGTGAATTATACGAGAATTTTTGCGAGAATATAAAAAATTGTAAAAAGAATCCGGAAATCAATACATGTGAACCCTCATCGGAAAAAAAGATTCAAGAAAAATTTATAAGGTCGATTGGAGAGAAAGCGAATACATTGAAAGACAAAATAGATTCCATAAAAAGTTCCTTTATTATCAAAAAATTATTGGTGGATAGTAAATTGAACGATAAATATCAATTGGGCGAAGAAGTTAAAGAAAATACATTGATTAACCAATCCCCCCTTATTCCTCTTCGTCAACTTGTTTTATCTGAACAAGATTTTGCGAGAAGACAGCTTTATATTATTCGTTTTTACACAAAATATTGTCGAGAAGCAGATAAAAATGAAGACCCTCATTGGGGATATTGTCGTCAAAGCAATACAAAATTATTTCCAAAGTCTCTCTATGAATTAGCTTCCGCTTTTATTGACAACAATTATCAATTGAAATTAGACGAATTGATTTATAAAATTGGAGAGAAATCAACTGATGGTGACGCCGTCATAGACAAATATACGGGATATGTTTTAAAACGCGTAGACGATAGCACCGAAGAAGGCTATGATGATAGGGGCTTCAAAATAACGACAAATGCTATTTTAGAGACAGATACAATTGATGTTTTATTGAAAGAACTCAAAACAAAAAAATTCGACAACCCAATTGCCGAAAAAGTGTATAAAGTATTTCATCATTTAAAAATAAAAACAGGACTTAAAGACGATGATGAACGAATCGAAAATTTTGTTTTGACACAAAGCGTTCGTTTTTTATGTAATTCAGCAAAATTGCCAACAGAATGTTTAATCAATACAGATTATTTTGATTCTGAAGAAAAATATATTGAAAAACAAAAAAAAGAAGGACAAAAAACAAAAAAACAAATAGAAAAGGAAATGGCGGAAAATAAAAGAAAATACGCCACGTATTTAAATCGTGTTATTATAAATGTATCTATATCCATGTATTTAATAGCCATTCAAACGAATATTCCTGGAATCAAACCACGAAAGACATTTCCTCATTGTGTTTATTCCTATAATGGATTTCCAATGGATTCAAACAATGATTTGAGCGGAATTACATTTTTGGCCTGTATAGTGAAATCAACCGCCAACGATAAAATATTACTCGAACAAAACAACGAATTATGGAAATCTTTGGAAACATACAAGATTGAAATATTTATAAAAAATATCGAACTTTTTTTGAATTCAATTGTTGTTTCCGCCGATACAAGAGATGAATATTTGTTTAATTTATATAGGGATAAGAGAGCTTTTTTGAGTTTACAACAAACATTGGATACTGCCGGTTCGAGAGAACACGACGTTAAAAAATGGACACGTTTTCTTCCACCTATTGTAAATTATTCTGTTATTAAATCATTGAAATATTTGGATTCTGACAATTTCAAAACAGAATTGAATAAAAGTATTGTTCATGGAAATAAACAACAACATGAGAATTTGAATATTTACAAAAGTAAAATAATGTTAATGACCTATGCTTTGGTGGAGAGAATAAGAAATATCATTCATGGAATGAAAACACCCAATTTATTGATTAAATCTTTTATTCAAAATGCTTGTTGTAATGAGACGAATATTATTAATCCTATTCTCTATTTTGCCGAAAAAGACCCCGAAATTAAGAGAATTCTTGTTTCTACATATAAATACGCATTTGATTACAATGACTATTCATATTCAAAAGCAAAACTTCTCTATTTTGCCAAGGGCCAGACACCTGCCAAAAAAGAAAATAAAATAAATAAATATTCAAAGGAGCTGATTTATGCCACATATATTCATTATTGCCACTACGATAATAATTTGCCAATGGACGCTGATTTGGCAGATGTTTGTTCTAAAAAACCAGAGAATTATAACAAAGAATTGACATTGTCTCAAAAAATAAGTGTATTGGAAAAAGCGAACATTATCTATAATGAAGATATTCAAATTCATCGTTTAATGAAACGCGTATTCACAAGAAATATAATTTCATTTCCGACAAAAGATGAAGATTATTCCATATTAAGTGATTTTGTTCAATTTTTGGGAGAATTAACGGACTCCGATTCTGAACTGATTAACAAAACTTTTATAAAACATGTATTTGAAAGTGTGGAATCGTGCCATAAAAAAACTCAAATTATCCCAATAACAGACGTGGACAACGAAGAATACAACAAACAAATTGAATTCATTGATTTTTTGGCAAGAGAAAACAGAGATAAACATGAAAAATTGATATCCTTTTTTAAAGAATACAAAATACGCAAAACAAAGAACGTGATTGATTTTATGAATAAAATAAAAATGAATGACCGATTTTTGACAAAAACATCGTCCGACAATAGAAATTATTCTTTCGTTAAAAATTCTATAAAAGATTTTGTTCAAATTTTTCCTCAATTTGTAATTAACAAAAAAGAACCAATAATATTTGATGAATTGGACCATTGGCAAATTACCAAAGACAGAAGAGAACTAAGAAAATACTACAACAATTTCTATAGTGATTTGAATTCTTTTTTTGATGTAGACAATATACAATTACATACTTTTTTGAATCAAGTTACAAAAAAAATGTCTGTTTTTATAAAATGTATTGAATTATTACCTATTTATTCTCATCTTCAGATTAGAGAGAAAATTTGTTATCATTTGTTTAGTGAAAGAACAATCAACTTAATTTTAAAATATTTATGGTATTCTGTATTAGAAACATTTGTTAAAGAAACAGAAACGGAACGAGAAATCATCAACAAGAGCGAAAAAGACGAAAAAAAAGACGACGAAGAGGAAGAATATAAAAGTGAATATGAAGGTGAAATAGAACTTGAACAACTTCAACCCGAAGAAAGTAAGGAATTAAAGAATACAATTTCTCATTTGTTACAAGTTTTTGTTTCAATGGAAGAGGAAATATTAAAAACCGTTGACTACAATTATGCCAGTATTAAATCAGAGTCATTGAAACAATCAGAAAGAGAAAAGGACACCTTTATTGAAAAAATCGGCAAAATGAACAAAGACGAAAAAAAATTGGATAAAATGATGAGACGATTGAAATTAGGAAATTATTATGTGGACACACAAGCTTATAAAAACCCCGATTTCTTTGCTCAAGGGCCTATTCCAGCTACTGGGTCTGAACCAATTGTTGAAGACAATCAAGAACCTTTCACTATAGACTATGGTACAAATGTTCGTGATATAAATGCGAATGAAGATGACCCAACAGAAGAAGTTGTCAATCCACAATATGATCCAGATGATGTAGAAGAAAATAATTATGGTGAAGTTGAATTTGACAACAATATAGACGATTATTAGAACAAAAAATCTATCGTATAATATTATAATGATTAAACAAATTGTAATATTTTTTATTTTTATATTGACGCTTGTTATTTTGTATCGTCTGTTTCAAAAAAGACAACATTTATCACAAGAAAATTTCACGGCCTCTATTCCTACTACATCCAGTCCATTAAAAATTCAGAGTATTTCATCGGCAAATTCAAACATGCCATTGATTGAATATTGTATAAAAGCGTCTTACAATTCTGCATACGACGGGGCAAATGTTTCACTTTTAGCTTTGGATAACGTAATTTCTCGTGGATGTCGTTTTCTCGATTTTGAAATTTATTCTGTTGATGGTTCACCATCTGTGGCCTATTCTGTTGACCCAACCTTTAGCAGTTTGACCAGTAGAAATACTCTTCTATTAAAGAATGTCTTTAATGAGATAATCGGCAATTGTTTTACGGGAAATGCCCCCAATCCGCGTGACCCTCTATTTATTCATCTTCGAATCAATACAAATTGTGGTCTTAGCAATCAATCCGCCTGTAATATTTATCAACAAGTGGCTGGTGTGATTCAAAGCACTCTTTTACCTCGTTTATATTTAGACAATAGCGGAAATCCTATACCGGTTTCAAACAACACTCTATTATCGGATATTGCCGGAAAAATTGTGTTGGTCATGGATGCGAGTATCAATCGTGATTATAAAAATTATGCTATTTGTGACGCTAGTAACAATGAAACATGCTATAATTTACGACAATATATCAATATAGAAACAGGGGGGACCGCTTGGAAAAAATTTAAATTCAGTGATTTTTTGAATCAAACGAAAAATACATTGACGGTCGATTCAAACAATTCTATGATGGCAGAACCCAATACAGGAACTCTTTCCTTGCAATTGGTTTTACCTGATACGGGTGTCAATGTTCAAAACGCTTCTTTTCCGTTAAGCAATATTGTTTCCTATGGATGCCAAACAATCGCCTTAAAATTTTACAACAATGATTTGGGGTTGAAAGCGTACGAAGCAATGTTCAATAATTACAATACAGCGTTTGTGCCTCTTGGTTTTGCCGTTCAATACATCATAGAAGAAAATAAATAGACATCTATTGTTTATTCATCTATCATATAATGTTGTAAGACCGCCTTCGGCGGTTTTTATGCAATAAAAAAGGAACATAAAGAATAGCTGAATATTTTTATCATATAGCAATGAATAAAAATATTCTACCCATTTCAACAGAGGACAATTCATTCAGACAATTGAAACAACAATTGACGACCCTCTTGATGTTCAAATCGACGACAAATGACGCTTCTTCCATATTTACAATGGTCTATAGTTTTGTTATGATTTCTGTAATCGAAAGGTTCTTTTCTTTTTTACCGATAATAATTTCATTTATAAAACAATTTATTGGTAAAAAAATGAATCGTGTTGTTGAAAATATTCCCACATTGACTGCAACAAACCCGAAAATGTCCTCTATAGTCATTCATATAAAATTATCAAAACCAGATTCTCTCGGTTTTGCTTTGTTAGATTTCATTACCAATTCGAAGAACACAAGGTCTATTTATTTTGCAAACAACACTTTTTCTCTCAATGATAAGAATCCTATATTGATTGATGAAGAAAATGAAATCTATTCTCTTTTGATCAATACAGAAGTTTCTGGTGAAAAAATGGATGATGTAAAACAGGTTGTGGAAATATACAGCCATAAAATAACAATCGATTTTTTGAGAAAGTTTTTGAATCAAATGAGTCACGAATACATTATCAATGTACAAAACAAATTGGGAGACAAATTGTTTTATTTCAATAATATTTCAATACCTCCTTTTACAAATCCAGATGGCACGAAAGATTATTCCAAACTACCTCCATATTTTTCCTTTACGATGAAACAATTTTATACCAATCGTAAATTCTATAATGTAATTGGCGAAGAAATAGGTCTCATAAAAAAACGTGTTGATTTCTTTTTGAAAAATGAGAAATGGTACAACAACAAAGGCATACCTTATACCTTGGGGCTTTTATTATCGGGCTCGCCAGGTACGGGTAAAACCAGCACTATAAAATGTATTGCGAATGAAACAGGTCGTCATATTATCAATGTTCAGTTCAACGATGATATCACAAAAGCACAAATGGAAAATATTTTTTTCAACGAAACGATACAAGTCTATACCAATGATAAAAAAGTAGAACAATATATTATTCCTATACATAAAAGAATCTATGTATTTGAAGATGTGGATTGTCAAAATGAAATTGTCTTGGATCGAGAGAAAAAACAACAAGATTTTCTTGTTCCAGATATTCAAGCGTATGAAGCACCAACCAAAAAACAATTCAATATTTTGACTCAACCCAATAAAGCAACGATGGATTATTCACCAATGACAATGAGTTCAGAAAAATTAACTTTGTCAACTTTGCTGAATTTATTGGATGGAATTTTGGAGACACCTGGAAGAATTATCATCATGACGTCCAACTTTCCCAAACAATTGGACAAGGCTCTGATTCGCCCAGGAAGGATTGATTTAATTTGTGAATTTACAAAATGCACGAATAAAATGATTTGTGAATTTTTTGAGAAATTTTACGATATTGAATTGACTCAAGAAGACAAAAATACCATTTATTCCTTGACGGAATACATATGGAGTCCTGCGGATTTGACAAAAATTATGTTTGAAAATTTTGAAAATTACCGGAATGCATTATCGGAAATAAAAAAAACAGCAGATAATTCATTATTATTATTGGATGGACTCAAGCCATTTACTACTTCTTAACAACAACCTTTTTTTTAGTCGAGGAGGAGGATACAG
>B570J29032_109958929_pt1 | contig 16168 bp, 15 predicted proteins | sample LakMenEpi16Nov12_FD_29032 | JGI IMG/M metagenome (IMG submission 29032) | reverse complement strand
CCTTGCCGCAGACGTCGTGGGGGATGTCATGATGGCGACAGAAATCGACCATCGACTCGGCCCCGGCTTTAGCGAAGCGGGCCTTAAAGCTACCGGGTTTGTAATAGATCCCGGAATGGATAACACCGGAATTGCGACCGGTCTGATGGAGGGCGAGTTCGGGTTCCTTTTCGAGCAGGACGATCCGCGTTCCCGGCCGCCTCACCCCCAACTGCCACGCCGCCGCCAGCCCAACGATCCCACCCCCGATGATGGTGTAGTCACAAAAGGGCATTTACACTAACTTCTGATCAAATGATTGCTCTCCTTAGACAAAATCCAGCATACTCAGAAAAAAGTATAGGTTGCAATAGAATTAATTAATCGCAATCAAGGAACTTGAGGAATCTAGCGGATCAGATCTGAAAAGACTAATTCATAACGTGCCTGTGCAAATTGGCTGGAATTCGGCTCCTGCAGAGTACATCACAACCCACTAATCGAAACTTCCGATCGGGATGAATTAATTCTACTGCGAATTCTTCTCCAACATTCGCGCACCCCAAGCGGCCTGCTCTCTTTAGCTAGTTTAAATTGATAATTTGAATTCCGTCTTGCGATTTCTTTCATTACCTCGATGTACTCGTCGTAAAGCCTTGCAGCAAGTTTTCCAACGTGATAGCCATCGTATAAGCGAACACGAGTACGACTTATAAATCTTAAACCATGGAAGTGATACATTACTGGCAATTGGTTTGGACGAAGAAGACTCTTAACGTTCCACGGGGCTAGAGTTTCATCGCGAGACTGGAGAATGTGAACCTCATTTGTAAAAAGCTCCGGCCAAGAATCTAAATACTTCTGATCGCCAAATTTTCCGTCTTCAATCCGATTGAAACACCACTCTAAACAACGGTCTTGCCACCATTTTAAAACGCGTAATCCTTCCAGCGAATTATTGAAAGTGACAAATTGAACACAGAACCTGCCGCAACTTGCGCTTTGATCATAAACGGGGTCGTACGCGTGTTCTGTTATTAGCACGTCTTTGCCAGCATGAACCAATTCACGCAACAGAATTCTCGGATCGTTAAAGAAGTAAACATCGGAGTCCAGATACGTTACTCGTCGAACCGCGGAATCCAAATTGAATACAGCGCTCACCGAAAATGGAGCCAACGTCCAACAATATTCACCTTCCGTACGCCCGCGTTTTACACTTAAAAGTTGTTCGTTTTCAACATTACGCAATGGCACAACCCGCAAATTGGAGAGCTGCATCGAAGTTAAAAGTTCCTCAGTATCTGAGTCCATGCAAACCACCCAAAGACAAAAATCACCGCCATGCGACGCTAAAGAGTGATGCAGTGCCAAGCCAAACAAAGCATAGTTTTTATCAAACAACGTAACGAAGTGCTCTGTCATTGAAAAACCGTTAATTCAGTCTCGAAGGGAAACCGGCTATTAGATTCAACAGACCCAAATAAAAGCCTTTTCCTTAGCAGGCCGCACAGTTATGTTAACTTAAGGTGAGTAAGAGTTTACAGCGGTGATAACGCGACGCACATCGCTATCAGTTAATGAAGGATGAATTGGGATAGACAAGCACTCTTTAGCAAAACGCTCGCTATTACCCAAACCATTGGGATCTCTCAATAGGTCCGTACAGGGAGGTTGATGATGGATCGGAATCGGGTAATGAATAAGTGAGGCAATATGATTGCTTTTCAGATGATTCATCAAAGCATCTCTTTGTTGTGACTTAATCACAAACAAGTGATGGACGTGACTTTCGTCCGACGCAGATCTGGACAATTTTGTTACATGGGAATTGGCGATCTCATCAAAGTAAGAATTTGCTATTTCCCGCCGCCTCTGAGTAAATCCATCAAGCCACTTTAATCGCTCGACCAAAATCGCTGCTTGTAACTCATCAAGGCGACTATTAAGCCCAATTACTGGATGATGGTATCTTTTCGACTGTCCATAATTCCTCAGACAATACATACGCTCGGCGAGTATCGGATCGTTCGTCGTAATCGCACCACCGTCACCAAGTGCCCCGAGGTTCTTTGTCGGATAAAAACTCCACGCACCGAAAATCCCAAATGTTCCAAGTGATTTTCCGTGCCATTTCGCGCCATGTGATTGAGCACAATCCTCGATAAGTATTAAATTTTCTGAAGCCGCCAATTCTTGCCATTGATCCATATCGGTCGCGCGACCATAAAGATGAACCAATAAAATCGCGCGTGTTTTATCGGTTATGGTCCGCTTCACGCTTTCGAAATCGAGTATCCCGGTCGCCGGGTCAATGTCAGCTAAGACGGGTCGATGACCAGCTCTGGTTACCGCGAGCACAGTCGCAAAAGCCGTCATCGGCGAAGTAATTATCTCACTACTTTCTGGTAGATTCAGCGATCTCAAGCCAACCTCAATAGCATCCATCCCGTTGGCGACACCTACCACGTGCGAACAATTTAAATAGGTTGCCCAATCTTTTTCAAACTCTTCAACCTTGGGACCAAGTATAAACCATCCGCTTTTGATGACTCCTTCAATAGCGCGTTTTTGACCCTCAATTAATTCGGGAGGCTCTTTAACAAAGTCGTTCATCAAAATCATTGCTTTTAATCCCAATAAAACCTAGAGAAACGCCGATAGTAGTCCACTGTGTGTATAAGCCCTGTCTGAAGTTCGATTTTGGGATTCCAATTAAGTTCGGACGAAATACGGTCATAATTACTATAAAAATCACCAATGTCGATTGCACGTCTATCCGGCGGAAATGGAGTCTTTGTAAAACTACCCGTCTTAGAGACTTTCACTAGGATTTCTGCCAAAGTGTTTAACGACACAACTTCTTTACTTCCAAGATTATAGATTTTGCCAATCGCTTCTTCTCTAGTCGCGGACAGTATGAATGCATCTACGACGTCATCGACATAATTGAAATCCCGCTTTTGCTCTCCATCGCCGAATATCTGAAACGGAATACCCTCAATGACACTTTTAATCCAGATGCCAACGAAGGTCTGCCGGGCGTCCTTTACGCGCATGCAAGGACCATACGTGTTAACCAAACGCAAAACTGTGCATGGAATTCCGTAAACCCTTTGATATAAAATGTGATACCACTCGCCGGCCCACTTGTTGATCCCGTTAACATCGACAGGCTCGATGTGATGATTCTCGTCTACGGGTAGATACCTCGGCTTTCCATAGATCTGACGCGTGCTCGCAAACACAATTCGAATGTTTGGGTTTACTTCGCGACATGCTTCAAGAATCGATAGTTGCGATTCGGCGTTAATACTCAAATCTGTTTTCGGGTTGTGCATCGAGTCTATGTGACTGGTCTGCCCGGCCAAATTAAACAAATAATCATTCCCTTTGACGAGCTCTCGCATCGAATAGGGATCTCGGACGTCAGAAACATTGAGAACCACTGAATCTGCTATTTGTGCAAGGTTCTGTCGATTACCACCGTATTCCGGAATTAGGCTATCCACTAGAACGACCTTAGCACCTAATTCGACAAGTTTTTTGGCAAGATTGGACCCGATAAAACCGGCACCTCCTGTTATCAATACTTTTTTCCCGTCAAACATTTAATTGGTTTTCCTTTCTCGAAATAGATGCCGAGGAACCGACTAGGAATATTAGCCGTGTCCGTATTTGTAAACTCAAATTGAATCTCATACGGATCAAATAGCGAAATAAAAGTTTTCTTACAGAAAAAGACACAGGGGTATGACGCTTCATACAGTGGCGGCCTTACAACCTGCTTTGTTACTCGGTGTTGATAACGCGTTTTCTCTGTGAATGAGGTCCGGTCCACGAATATACCGGCAGCATTTAAGCTCACTAATGCGGAAATCATCTGTTCATAGTTAGGCAAATACTGGAGTACACTGGATACAATTATCAAGTCAAAGTTCGAGGCTTCTTGATCTTCAAATCGGCCAAAGAATAGTTTACCTACCTTTGGTAAATAGTTTGCAGTTTTCAGCATCGTGTCCTGTTCAACTACTCTCCAAAAAACGATCTGATCGTCAATCAACGGACGATTTTGAAGGTAAACGTCCCCAAACGCACCGCCAAAATCGAGTACGCGAATTGGCTTACCAGACATCAAAGCAATTCGTTGGATTACAGCAATCAAAGGCCAATTAAAGTGTGATTCGTAAAAAACAACTCCGTCTCTAGCATATTTTGCCTTACCTTCAATTACTTGAAGTGTCGCCAATGATACCTTTTCAGCAATTTCATACGCATCATAACCAACGCAGTCAGACGCGGCGTTCGACCAATAAGTATAGTCGCCCATCCACTCAACCGAGGCGGGCTGGCTTTTACCCAACAATTGCTTAATCTTACGCAATATTCTAGCCATCAGAACTTTTCAAATATTTTAATACAACAGTATTTAAGAAAGCTGACGAAACAGGAGTTTCAATAATGAGCAAACAAACCCAATCCACCCCTAGAACCCGATAAAGTTATGCTGTTGAACGCTGTCGCCAGTGAGCCGCATACCAAGTGAAATAAATTTTTTGCTCCACCACGAACAGTTTCAACGCAACCGCATGTGCTTTCGCCGAAAACCACGTAATAGGCTGCGAATCGGTTCTAACTTTAGCAAACGCCTCGCTAGGTCAGGCTCGCGATTCAGATGCATCCATAAGAATTCTCGGTGGTCAGCAGTTGCAGAGACAATCCGATCGCCAGGGTGATTTATCGAGTCAATTTGTCCAAGACTATAGGGCGCCCATCTCGGACGCCCATTTTTAGTGTGCGTCGCGTCAGCATCGAAACCGATATTACGTATAAGATTAACATTTGGAGTTACATGTATTCCAGAATACTTAAACGATGCATAGACCCAAGCGTAAGCCCAGGAATCAACAAATTTCTTATATGTATCTTCGAAAATATTTCGCCAATACTCGATTTCTTCTTCCGACTCACACGAGCGTGAAAGCATTCCTGAGTCCACTTGCTGGGGCCAATCGGACAGGTCGGTATCAATTAATTCCCAACTCCGACGCCAAACAGCCCATCCCCAACAAGTTGGATATTTAGAAAAGTAGTAACAACCTTTACCGAATCTACGACCACGTTGGTAATTATCGCCACGGACGGAAAGAATATTTGATTCGGCCTTAAAGTAAGTGAGCATTTCAGTCGCGAAAGAAAACCATGTCGAATCAGGCAAGCAGTCGTCCTCCAGAATAATTACTTGATCTACCTCATTTAATGCCTCCGTAATACCGGTTCTCACCCTCTCCCTGCATCCCATATTCGTTGCTGAAAATATCTCCTTAACATCGCAATCCCAGTCTACCTGGCGTATGATGTTTCGTACGCTTTCGACCTTATCAGCTTCGCCTTCGCGAATGGCGCGGGGACCATCCGATACCAAAAAAAGTTTGTTAGGCTTCGCCGCCCTTATACGCTCAAAAACTAGCGATGTTGTTTCTGGGCGATTAAAAGTAAGAAAAACTACAGGTGCTGGAGTCGCTAAACGCATAAAACCAACTAATCAGACTAAGGTCAAGATAAACGCTTGGTTGAACAATAAGAATAAAACAATGCACAACGTTTTCCGGCCACGTATAAAATAAACCGTCGCTAAAAAAATCGAGCAATTGTTGGCGAGATCAATTTCACAGCTAAAAGCTCTAAAAATTCAAATGAAATTCGATTCGTTTTTTGGTTCAACACTACATTTGGAACAAGTTACTTTAGTTTGACACACAAAATAGTAAGCATCGAAACAATCCAAGACCACTCAATAATGACGATGCAATCAGCAAAGCACCAAATTCAAGCACTATTTCCGGAAAATGCAACCAAGGGAAAATCAGAAGACCCTGTCAGTTGATTCTTATGTATTTATGCTAGCCTGACAAATTTAGATTTATTTAATCGCTTCCATGTAAAGCGAATCAGGCTTTCTGAGAACCCCATCTTCCACATCAAGGCTAAGATATGACGACCAATTCGGGATCCCACTTTCCCAAGCGGTTTTTATATCAACTTCCTTAAAGCCACAAGAAATCAGCAAGGCTTTTAATGAATGTCGATCATACATCCACTTGTGACACTCACCGCAGTTCTTAAAGCGACTAGTTTGCAAATCTTCATGTGAAACCTTCAAACAGCGCATTAGCAGATTTCGGACTCTTCTTTTCAACGAATGGACTATTGAATTCTTAGCTACGCTGGTATGCGACTGCATATCGTGCAAATAATTTTCACGAAAAGAAATAAATTCGTGACCAACACGCGAAATGATCTGCTGTTCATTGATTATAGTTTCTTGGGACCATATTTTTTTAATTTCACCACCGCTCGATTCCCGAACAATTTGATCCAATAGCTCCGCAACCGACCATTCATAAGCAGCTGAATTGAGGTTCGTCGAGTCTTCAGTCACATTGCGGAGAGCGTCAAGGTAATTTCGCGCTATTTGCTCTAAATCGGGAACAACGACCCTAACAATACCTTCAGGCTTAAGAACCCTATAGCATTCTTTAATAAAGTAAGAACCTTGCTCTTTTGTGAAATGCTCTAATACATGGGAGTGGTAAACCCCATTGAATCGATTATCGGAATAAGGAATTCCTCGACGCAAATCGTATTCCCTAACCAAAGCATCGTTTGAAACAAAGTCAACATTGACCCAGTCCCGATGAAATCGATTTCCACAACCAAGATTTAAAAGCTCTATCGACACGCCATTATGCCTCGACTGAAAATATAAAGCATGGCAAAAAACCATAGAATTCAACTTAGGGATTCTTATTAATCTATCACATACGATGCCAACATATCATCAGGCATTGCACTTTAGGCGATCCCGAATGCGGTCGCGAGTTGTTAGGCGGCGAGAAAGAATACGTGGTCGATTACTGTTCCGATTTTAAGTTGGTCATGTGAGATTTTTAGATCTCCGAAAAATGCTTCGCTATGCATTTTCCGGCCAATTTTTCGTCTCGGGTCATTATGCTAGAGGCGACGTATCGGATCGTCCCAGGGTAGTCTTTGCGGTCCACCAATTCCACACTGAAGTCGTTCCAGCATTTCAACTCGACAAACATGTAAAGCCAGCTACACAAGTTCCAACATCAGAGTCCTCGACCAAATACTACGAATCTGCTGCTTACCTGCTCCTCATAACTCCTTCACGTTGTGAAACTGCCGTTCGATCGACCAGTGATCTTCTGGAATTCGCTACTAACTCGTCGAACAATCTTAGCAGACGCAGGCCGCCCATTGACCCTTTAAGTATTCGAGCAGCACCACTTGTATGCGGCTACAGAAAATCTGACTCGCTGCCAAAATGTCTTGTAGCGACTTTCGACAATCTTGCCGCGCCTTGCGGAGCTGATCGATTGCCAGCCCCTCCGATTCTCTGCCCGCTTCTTTAGGTTAATTCGATTCTTTGCCGTATTTGCGAGCAGGACCACGTCTACCATCCATACAAGGGGGGGGCACCAAACAGTTGCGCCTTACTACGAAGCCGCGTCAGCACGACCGCTGCTTCGTCGACCAACGGGCGAACAAACCGATTCGCCAGATAGGCTCCGTCAAACACCACTTTGATCAATGCTCTTGAGTCGAGTGACCTTAATCTTGTGATAGAGCTTGGGCGCTAGCTCATGCTTCGTTCAAAATTACCCAGTTAATTCGAGCGTTCATCGCCTCGACACCGAGTTTTCATACATACAAAAACGAAAGCAGCGGAAGGGCAACAACTCCGAACCGCGAATGTCGCAACAAGACCGATAGGCAGACCCAACTGTGTCCGTAAATTCACTTACCATCGCCAAAGGCCCGGCGTCAGATTGTGGTGAATATTAGCACCTTCGAAACAGCGCCCAAATCATTTTGTGGGCTAATTACCAAGCCCGATCTTTCAACAGCCATGCTCATCAGGGAAAAACCTGCGAATAATTTCCGTGGGCAGCGGCAACATTATGGAAGCTGCGTTCTTGCCAATGGTCTGAAGCAATTCATAAAGTCGGCCCCTGTCATCTATACACTCTTGCGCAGCGGAAACAGCGTTCAGCAATACGACTCCCTCCGGCCAAGATTGCACCCGACAAAACGATCGGCAAGCGGAACCTGGTCTCTGGTCAAGCATCATAGTGATTGAATCAACCAGCGTCGCGATGTAGCCCGCAAGCGTAACAGATACATGAGCCGTCGATCGCCTCTGCATGTTTGAGGTGCCGATCCTAATACGCATGTCCTTGTTGGTCGACTTTGATTTTGAACTTGTTGAACATGTTGAACTTGTTGAACTTGTTGAACTTGTTGAGAACGTGATGAGCGTTCACGACTTGCTATCACTTGGCCTGTGAATTGTGGTTTAGCTTGAGAATCTCCATTCTTCACTAGAGCCTTTTTCGGCTCTATATCAATTAGTATGCAGTTACAATTCGCAAGTAAGCAGTTTTAAAGCTATTTAGTCAAATCTCTTTGTGCTTTTGATTGTCCAAGTGCTCCAAGACAACCAGTACCCCGTAAGACGCCGGGCCAAAACTAATTCGATAGTCCCACGCGGCTATTCGTTCGAATAATCGTCGTAACAAATGATCGGTTTTCCCGAGTCGATAGAAAGGCCAGCTCATCAAGTCCATAAGCGGAAAGACGAACAGCCCGCCGTAGGATACCGCGACCAGAGTCCAACCTTCCCCAGCAAGATTCATTATCTCTGTCAAGTTAAAGTGGTGGTGCCACTCGACCTCTCGCCCTATGGATTCATAGCAGGAGTCACGAAGCCCCTTGTGTATCAGTCGATTGTAAAAGCAGGGAAAGCGATAACGGAGATTGTTACAGTCGAGCCAGGTAAACCATCCAGCATGTGGAACGGTCAGAACCAGTCTACCACCCGGTCGCAATACCCTGTGGATCTCACGGAATGCTTCTGCCCGCAACGCCGCTGGCAAGTGCTCCAATACTTCCATACAGGTGACGTACTGAAAGGAGGCATCATGAAATGGCAATCTTTCCGCACCAGCATTGTGTATTTCAGCATTTGGCACTCTCTTCCTCGCCTGATTAACTGCCGTCGAGTTGATATCGACTCCAGCAAGACGGGCTGAGGCGGACCAGCGAGCACAGTCTGCTAACCAAGCCCCGTCATTGCAGCCCACGTCAAGGAGCGAGCTTATAGGCTCCTTGATCCAATCTCTTACTCGCATTACCGCAAACCTCACTCGTCGAGCAAAAAAGTGCGCTGTTATCGCTACTAAAGGATCAAGTATTTTTCGTGATGATTTAAGGTGTTAATAAATCAGTATCACTATTACTTTGAACACTTCGAAAAGAAAACCTTCATCAAATTGTTCTTTGCTGATACCATCAATTTAATTCAACTTACAGGCCAAAGAGCCGAAGCTTCGCATTCCTGTAACGCGTCGACAGGATGATTAGACAGCGGCTGCAGTTGACTGGCCGAAACCAAAAAGATCTGACCTGCTCAAAAGTATCGTCTGCCTGAACTGGTCAGTAACAAAGTACCGTTCATTTAAAATAAACCGAATAGTATTGTAGTCGGCGATATTTTCAAAAACGAAAACTTTTAACGATGGCGACGAATTATCATTAAAAAGTGAAAGAATTGTCCGTACAACTCGAAGGCCACTTTTCGTAAGATTTTGGTTAACGATAAGGTTGGGCTTAGCCTTGCCAACCAAGCATTCGCTCCCGTGTGCCTGTTCCGCTGGTCGACATTCGCTTCGCTAGTCCGTCCTGCGCCGTAGCGACGAACCAGACGCGGCCAGCTCTGTAATCAGCCAATCGCAATTATTGATCAAAAAGCACCTTTGCAACTGCTGGGGCATTGGTTGTCTTTACTGCGAGATTCCGCCTATCTCGCAACGGGCAAGACGCAAATTCAGACTATCCTCAATCGCATCAATAAACAAAAGGGCTACATGCCGCGACCCTTGCTTCACTCACGAGGTCAATGAAACCAACGTCTTCATAAGTCCCCATCGCAGATCGCAGAAGGTGACCAACCTGGAGTACTCACTGGCCCAAAGGACCTCGGCTTGATACGGTATTCGAACAGTTTATGAGTCCGTATCTGCTTGGTTGATTCCGATCTTCTTCTTGTAATTCGATACACTGTATCAACTGAGAACACTACGGCGTTACGGTTTAGCATGTTGTTTGGACAGATGAACGCATCGGTCAATTCACAGCTATCCAATCCTCCTGGTGAATTTAGCAAAGCGGTCAAGTTGGAATAAAACCGCAGCGAACTCCGGGGCAAGATAGGACACGTTTTTTCAAGCGGGTCAGCATGTCGCCGATTGTTAATCTGAAACATCGCGTAATAGAGGCGATAAACGCGAATGGGTGGGATAAAGTCTCGTACCGCCATGAGCATAAGTCCGCGACTTTCGTTTAGTCGATACGCTTTTAGCGATGTCATTATGTGAAAACCGAAGAACGGATCAATACGTCTCAATGTAGAAGAATCGTTGAATTGTCGGTATGTAAAAGAAAATACCTTTTCAGAATCTCCTAACGTGTACAAATCAAGTATCGATAACTCAAAACCTATGTATAAGAAACGTGTTCGTAGCCTTTCCAATCAGATCGTATAAAGAATATATCCATCTGCCAAAGCGTATCATCAAAGGGCCGCGAAGACACGTCGACTAAGTGAATTGGCCTAAATCCTTTCCGCGCAAGAAAATCGCAAAGCTCCCAAAATAAAAGTGCGTCCTCTATTATTCTGTAATTGTACGCCTCGACTATGAGTGCATGACAGTTCTTTAGTGTTATTTCACTGCCATCTAAAATTGACTTTTCAATTCCGTGTGTATCAAGTTTCAAAAGATAAGGCGGTTGATCATCCATTCCTCCGATAACTGCATCAATTGTCGTGACAGGCACCTGGATGGTAAACTGGTTTTTCACGCTGGTAATAACGCCGCCCAGTGGATCTTCTGCGTCGAAATTGACAACACCTTCATGTCCGCCAACTGCCTTTTTTATTACAGTGACACTATTTCCAGTCAAACTAACGTAATTGTCTAACTTATCCGAATGGGTAGGTTGCGGTTCAAACAAAATGTAGCGTGATTTACTAAATACGTTCCTGCACTGCTTAGTCCACCTGCCATCTGACGCACCGACATCAATGATGGTATTAAACTTAAATCCATTTCGTCTCAACCAGATCAGCCCATTCAACATGTTGTTTCCGACTTGAGACGACGAACGCCTGACCTCCCAGCCTGACTTCGAAATAAGTTTTTTAAATAATTGTTTCATGACTATCTCTTTCTGAAGAGAGGGATTATGTACATTGTATTAAAGAACGAATTGCCAAATACGGATTACATTTTTAAAGATTATTTTTCAAGAATTACTTTCCAAACGAAAATATTTTTTATTAACTAATAATAAAGCGATTGAATTTCTTAATATAGCTTTTTAAACAAAAGTCACTCGGGCTTGGATGCCTCGACATAAAGAGATTCAACTACTCGTGACTCCATATCGATTAAGAGATTTTTATCGCGACCACACTTATAGGATTCTTTTTTGATATTTGCGAATCGGCATTTAATTAGCATTCGCTCAAAAGTTTGATAATCAAAAATAAATTGATGCCCGTGTCCTCTGAATATTCGGTTTATACTCATGATAGGAGTGTAAATATCCTGGAACCGGTCAGTTTCGGAATAGGGAAGATGGGCACCTTCGTCACCGTCCTGAATGCGGACATAGTTCCGAAGATACAACTCCCCATCTGGAACTATCAAACGCACGGTTCCACCTGGCTTAAGTACACGCCAAAACTCAAAAAGGACTTTATTAACTGATTCTAGGTCCAAGTGTTCCAAACAGTGTTCTGTAAAGATACCCGTAAGGGAATTGTCGTCGAACGGTAAGCCACGGGTGGCATCCCAGCAAATATCGACTTTTGGATTCCAACCATAATCAAGGCTGATAAAGTCACTGTGCGTATTAGGGCCACAACCAACGTCGAGATATTCTTTGCTTGAGATATTTTTTGAAATGAGAAATCGTTTATTTCGCTTGATTGCCGCAATTATTTTTTGGACTTTTACATAACTCCACCACGGCCGGTCGAACGAGAAGCCAGGCTTGTATGCTTGATTGTTTGACATTGATTGGCCGTAACTATAAATCGAATGATGTTGTGACTGAATTGCTCGCGACTCATCGAGAGCAAAATAATAATCAATACTTAATGACCTAAAGCCTGGCAAATAATTCGCAGTTTGTTGCTTTTATCGTGCAAACGACAGCGAAATGACTGATGGTTCAGCGAGAATAAATTGGTGTATTTTTTCATCGGCTATGACGATCAGCGAACCGGCTATGACAATTACATAAAAAAGATCTGGTAATCGGGTCCATCAAGACAGTCAAGAATCTTCAGAAATACTACTGGTTATTCAAAAGTTTCCCTAGTCGCAGTTTTAATTTAGATGGTAAACCAAATATGTAATTCACTGCGGTCTGCGTATCACCGAATCCGGATAGAAAACGTCTGCCTAAATTTATCACTTCTTCGCTTCGTTCAACCAATTGTTCAGAACCATCTGGCGTTATTTCCCAACCAACCAAGCAGCTCAAACGCTTCTCATTTTTGACTCGCGGATGGACCCTGATATTGGTCGCATTGCTCCATTTTGCGAATTGTGGAACTAAATGCTTACTTTCATCATCTACCAAATCATTTCGTATAAAAAATGCATCAACCTTAGGGACAACCCAGAGGAGCGAATATCCATTTTGGTTGGCAAGCATTGTCAACGCTTTCAATGAAGCGCCATAAAGCCGATCGCCCTGCCATGTAAACGAAGGATCGTTGGCAACAGTGATCGCTGCCCAAAGCGGAAAATGGGCGTTGTACTCTACCGAGTAAACCATCGGTCGATAGGTCGTTAATAGGGATCTGAAAAGCCAAAAGTCGAGGGAGTCGACATCGATTGAAATGTACTCTGGGGTTGTTGGCACATCGTACTTTCTGAAGATTTGAACAATGTTGTCGGGTGTTAAAAAATGCTGATGCAAATCGATTTCAGGATTTGCATGCCCACCATCCAATAATAAACACTTCCAACCCTTCTCCAGTACAAGCTTCGCTACGTTACTGCCGCCACCGTCGTGGAATGTGCTGCCATCGAAGCCAAACTCCACACAGTAAGGCTGACTGTTTTGAGGAGGGACGTTATCGAAAATGTAGCTGAGTAACGCATCTTGATAGGATTGCGAATACTTCCCTCGATAAAACTTCTGCTTCGTTAAACCAGCTACCCAAGACTTCATCAGCCGACCCGCGATTTCACTTTTTTAAACCAAGGTACCAATTCAAGCAAACTAATCAAAAACAAAGGCGAAAACACTTAAACTGTAGCTTCATCTGGGGTTTCGCGTTTTTTATACCCCGAGTTGTTCTTGCTTCGCTGGCATTTTCCATCGAGAGCGATCGCCTTTGTTTCTATTTCAAAATAAGAAGTGATCGCAAGCATATGTATTGTTCATTCAAACAATTGCTCAAATTGTTAAATACTTACCAATCCTGACTGACGCCTCCGATACCTCTTGCGCCACGCCTCAAGGGGCCACTTGCCCCTTCGATCGCTAGTACTGCCTGCCACCTTGTCGCCTCCGACGGAACCTCGCTTCCGTCGATGGTTCGAAGGGTGTACCCAAGGGGTTTTAATTCTTTAATGTAATACCGGAGAAACGTATCACCCAACCAGTGAACCTCGCAATTGATCAGTGGCAGGTGATTTCGAATGATGAACCTAGCACCCTTTAATACTTCAATTTCATGCCCCTCTACGTCAATAATCAGCATCGTAGGAGGCCTCAATCCTTCTTTTGCGACATAGTCATCAAGCCGAACAGTGTTAACTTGAATCCCTTGCGAACCGTCTCTAGACAGAGATTCGTTGTTGATACGTCCAAGTGCCGTGGAGTGATCCGGGAAATCGAACCGAACAGTCCCTTCAGTATCGGAGAGTGCAACTTCATGAACGGAAACGTGATCGAATTCATTTAAGGAAATGTTGTAACGACAAGCTCCGGCACAAACCGGATTGGGTTCGAACGCTTCAACCCGCCCCGTCTTTCCCGCAAACTTGCCGCAAATCAGCGCGAAAAATCCGATATTTGCTCCGACATCATAGATAACATCACCAGCACGAATGTTGTTGCTCAACCATGACTGCTGGTCTGGTTCGGTCGTTCCCAAAACATACCCGGGAAAGCCATGTTTTCCGTTGATTTTCAAACCCTTGCCAGCACCCGAGGAAATCACCCCCTCCGAGTCTTTGATCATTCCACCTAGCTTGCGGATGAACGCAGCGAGAAACGGGTACCGGAATTGTGCCGCACCGACCCGATTCACAATGGGCGTTGGTAGGCTTTTTGCTAATCGGAGCAGGAGTCGCTTGACCAAGTTAATCCTATAAATCGAATGATGCTCGAAACCCAAAACTTTTAATCTCGTAGCTTGCAACTTTTCTCTGCGTCGAACACAAACACTGCGTCGAACACAACCAAAAGTTCCTTATTGACCGAACTTCTACGCACTGTCATATATTCCGAGGACTCGAGGAGCAATGACGGACCAATCGAAGTATTCGTAGACATAACGCTTGCAGTGATCGGCATCGGGAACCTTCAATAAACCGCCCAAAATTTGACTAACCCCTTCCGCGATGTCATGTGCATCTGAACCAGGCAAAAGGAGGTTTTTACATAGGGGAGTCACGATCTCAGGAAGCGATCCCACCGGTGTAACGATCGAAGGGGTTCCAGCCGCCATCGACTCGATCGTCACCAAACCAAACCCCTCCAACCCTTGCGTCGGTACGATGCTGTAGTCAGCCGCGGCGTAGGCGAAAGGCAACTGTTCGTCGGGAATGAAACCGAGCAAACGGACATGGTTTCCCAAATTGTTATCCGAAATCCTTTGCTCTAATTCACCCTTCAGAGGGCCACTCCCACCGATCAGCGTCAACAAATCGGGATGTCGGTCTCGGATCTGCCCGACCGCGTCGACAAGCACATCGACTCCTACACGGCGAACCAACCGCCGGACCGAAAGGAGTATCGGTCGATCCTTGGGCCAGCCCAAACGTTCACGCGCCTCGATGCGACCGACCCCAGGGTCAGCCGCGGTTGAATCAATCCCGCCAGGGATCACATGAACCTTAGCTTCGTCGACACCATATCGCTCGACGATCAATCGCTTAAAAGCATTGCTGAGAGTAATAATCCGATTGGCCGAATGGTAAACCCTGCATTCTATCCGGCGTTGCAACCAACTCTTCCACTTCGGTGCCCCTTCAATCGCCGACTCATCAGCCCATGGTCCCTGAAAATGGATGACGTGGGGCGTCTCGCTAAGCATCTTAACCAGCGAACTGCTGACCGAGGCATGATGGGAGACAAAGGTGAAATTGCGATCGCGAAAACGCTTTTCCGCGAGTGCTCGAAGCCGTCGTAATTTAAACCTTCGTTTATCCACAGGAGAAGCATAGATAAACGCCTGATACCCCGGATCGATGCCGATTGGGACACGACTCTGATTCCAGGATTCGACCGGGTACCCCATCGCGGCATGGGCACGGCAGATTCCGTCTTGATAACGCTCCAATCCGCCGCCGCAATCGCCGATCCAACCAAGACCAAGGTGAAGAAAGTTTTTCACGCCCATCAAAATGATCTAACGATACCTATCGAATATGCTAGTCCAAATCTCATCTGGAATACAATTCGATTGCATTACGGAAACATTCTGCAAGTTTCGAGAGATCATAAGTTTGTCGAACGTATCGTTCACCCACATCTTCCATCCCAAGTCGCCCTTCTTTGTCGGTCATTATTTCTAGCAATTTTTCTGTACACGAATCTGCATCTCCTTCTCGGAACACCAGGCCCCCGCCGCTCTCGCGAATGATGATAGGGATTTCGCCCGAATCCGAACCAATGACAGGGACTCCACACGCCAGCGATTCGATCAATACCCGTCCGAATTGCTCCTTCCAGTTGCCCCTTGTTTCGGAGGGTAAGACAACGCAATCTACCTTCGCGAGTTCAGTAGCAATCTCGTTCTGAGGAACAAAACCCCGCCAATGAATAAGTTCGGTAATATCAAGTCTCTCCGCTAATT
>B570J29032_109958930_pt1 | contig 16178 bp, 19 predicted proteins | sample LakMenEpi16Nov12_FD_29032 | JGI IMG/M metagenome (IMG submission 29032) | reverse complement strand
AGGCGAACCAGGAGAAGGAGATGGTGAGCCAGGTGAAGGCGAAGGTGAAGGCGAACCAGGTGAAGGTGAAGGCGAGCCAGGTGAAGGTGAAGGCGAGCCAGGTGAAGGTGAAGGTGAAGGTGAAGGTGAAGGTGAACCAGGCGAAGGCGAAGGCGAACCAGGAGAAGGAGATGGTGAAGGAGATGGTGAAGGCGAACCAGGAGATGGTGAGAGAAAAAATCTACCTAGGATTGGACAGAAAGTAATAACAAAAGACGGAAGGGAAGGAACTATTACCAAGGTTTATCCTAACGGAGATATAGAAATTTCTTAAATATGTTTGTAAAAAAAGGCGATTATTCAGTAGTACCAGATAAGAGCGGGAAAAATGAACGCAAGAACGGAAAACCAGGATCTGGAGGGGAGGTAATTTTTTCAGATAAGCCTGAAAAAATGGATGATATTCCAAAAGTAGGTGATGAAAAGCCAGGAATAAAAACATTTAGAGATTTTGATTCGGATAAAAAGTCTACGTCTAGTAAAGCAAAGGAAGTAAAACCGGATAAGCCAAGTAAGGTTTTTAAGGGAAATCTTCCAAAGAAAAATTGGCAGGACATAACAAATCAGGCAATGTCCAGAAACAGTGTTAGTGATAAAGCTAGAAAGCTTATAAGATCTCTAAAAACGAGTGAACCCCTAGTTGACTGGAAAAAGGAGCTTAAAAAGTTCTTTGATAATACCTTCAAGTCTGACGAATGGGTTCTACCTAATAAAAGATTTCTTGCTGGTGGAGACATGCTTTATGGAAGAAAAAATATAGGCGACGATACTCTAAAAACAATAGTTGCTGCAGTAGATACATCTGGTTCTATATCTAGGGAACAAATAAAGACGTTTATCAACGAGATAATGTATCTTACTAAAACATTTGATGCTGATAGGACAATAATAATATACTGTAGCGATTCTATAGATAACGTTGATATAGTAAAAAAAGGAGGAGTCCCAGATTTAACAAAGATCGCATCTACAGGTGGTAATGAGGAGGGATTTATACCGCCATTCCAATGGGTTGAGAAAAATAAGATAAAGCCTTCAGCTTTCATTTACCTAACCGATACTGGAGGGGAAATGCCTGACCCTAATAAATATGGAATAAATAAATACAGGAAAAAAGTTTTGTGGTTTATATGTTCTCCTGAAATGTATAATCCACCATCATTTGGTAAAATACTTTTTGCACCTGTTGCATCTATAAAATCTACTAAATAGAATGAAAAATCTACTAAAATTTAGCCTTTTTGAAAGTGTTGGATTCAACTATACTGATCTTAAAATCAAGAAGAATTATGATGAGCATATAGAATTTGCTTTTAAGGGAATGGCTGAATATAACGAGGATCATGATTTCGTAAGATGGTGTATTTTCAAAGCTTATAGTGTAATTATACTAGAGATGGAATTACCACAGTCATCTATTGACTACATAAACTCACAATCTAACTTGCCATATCCGAATGGATTTAAATCTTCTTTTGATTTTGATAAAGAAATAGAGAATGATTCATCTCTAGGATTTAAGAGTTTAAATTGGTTTATCAAAAACTTCCTTGTTGAGGAGATAAGAAGAATTAGCTCTAATAAATCGATCAGCTTAGAAACAAAAAAAGCTTTCATATCAGCTGTTGATAAATCAATAAACAATGCGGCTGGTGATATATTCCTTCCTGGAAATTTACAAAATATACAAAAGCTAAAATATCTAGATTACATTTATAAGTATAGTAAGAATCCAGTTGAGATCGGAAATCTTGGAATAGATAAAACTGTTACTAATTATATTGATTCAAGTTTCTATAAATTTATTTCTCTCTATCCTGAAGGATCTGATAGAGATCAAATAGTTGGTGAAAAGGTATTGAGCTTATTAAAAATATTCTCGCATCATAATATGGAATATTTTAAAACTATAAAATTGCCAGATTTAATGGCAGATTACGTTGTGAAATATTTTGATATGAACAAGGAATCATTTAAAACTGCAGACGATTTAAGAAAATCGAATATAGGGATATATAACAAAATAAAAGATCTTCTACCTGATATTGACACTGCAGCAGATCTAGGGGACTTAGGATTTTAAATAAATAAAGAAATGACCTTCGACGAATTCAAAGAAAAAGGAACAGAACTAGAGATGGATCTAGATATGACCGCAAGAAAAATTAAATCAATAGGTGCATCTGATGTAGATGATCACTTTGTAAATCTATTATTATTCCAAGCTCAACTTAAAATAATGCACTGGGGTACAGAATCTTATGCAGAACATAAATCATATATGAAAGCCTATGATTCTATAGAGGATGGATTAGATGAATTAGTTGAATCTTATCAAGGTTATCACGGAAGAATTGATTTTGGATGCTCTTGTGAATTTATAAGCTTTAAAAATGTTGAACCCGATTCATGGCTTAATTCAATGCTTGAGTGTCTAAATAGCTTGAGAGAATTATTAAAGGAGTCTGATCTACAAAATCTTGTTGATGAATTAATAGCTGCAGTTTCTAAGCTTAAATATCTATTAACTCTGAAATAGGTTTTTTTCTGTAGTATAATTTTTCTATAATTACAAAAACTAATCTATGGGCATAATGAATTTTTCTCAATTTGTAAACGAGAGCCAGGATGTATTTGCAGCTCTACCTAAATCAGTTAGAGATTTTTTTATAGATATCACCAGTAAAAATATACTATCCAAAGTAGTTGGTTCAAAAAATTTCAATATACTTCTAGAAGGGAGAAATATTTATCTAGAAATAAATGGCAATAAGATACTATTCCCTTTTTCTAACTATATTGATGGGAAGGTGCTTTTAAATAAGCAGGTCCTTAAGGATCCAACTAATGCAGAAAATTTCAATATCAGTTTAGGGTTACCCGCTAATTTTCATATCCATAGATGGATTTCCGCAGCAGAATCTATTAAACTCCGAGATAACGAACCTAATGAGATTGGAAATATTATCGATTATAAAGGCGAACCTATAAGGGTTTATAACATGTCAGCATGGGCCAGTAATCCGGATGAGGATCAGAAAAGATTTCTTAGTCCTGTGTATGATGTCTTTTTAAAAATTAGGGATTCACTTGGAAAAGATGATAAGCTATTAAATCCTTTTGTTGATATAGATTTAAAAAACAATCCATTTATTAAACTACTGGATAAGATTGGTGTATACATAGACACTAGGGAAAACAGGAAAAAGAAAGGAATTTTAAGATTCTCTGTTAATAATGCTGGGTATGGATTGATTATACAGCCTAACGGATATATTAGAAAGGATCTAGGTGATAAAACACCAGTACTTACATCTAATATTCAAATCTCTGGTCCTGTTTATACTGAGGAAGATTTAAATGCTAAATTAAGTTATCTCCTGATGTATGCTATGAAGGATAGGTTGTTATCCTATAATGTTCCAGTTAAAATAACAAATCAGATTTCAAAGGCTTATGCCGAAGGAAACTTTGAAAATTACAACAGACTATTGTCAGACGTTATCAGAGAACATCCTTTATTAGCACCAATTTTACCGGATCCTAACGACATTGTAAACCCTGACGTTAAGCAGGGTGCTAGCATTCTTGGTAAATTCGGCCTTTTTTAATTAAACGAAACTTAATCCTTACATCCACGTATAAAAATGACAAATTCACACAGAGATATGTCATTCCACAAAAGAATTTATAATTGGGAAAGAATTAAAAATTATGCACAAAATGCAGATTTTGATACTTTCGATCGATTTATATTTGGGCCGGAGGCTCACATTTTACAAGATGATGAATCCAGTCATTTTTTTAAATGTTACTGTGGATTGCCTGGATCCCATAGATCTATTATTCTAGACTGCTTAAAAGAGGAGGATGATAAATTTATCATGGATCTTATAAAGTGTACTAGTGTCGTAAATAACGAGAATAACTCTGAGGATCATTACGGATCTGTAGATAATTACAGGGACCTGTTCATTAAAAAATGGGGTGTTCTTGCAGAAAAATATATCAAATTAATCAAATAAAATGGAAGATCAAAATAATTTCAATACAGTAAAAGTGGATCTAAAAGATACACCATGGATTAAGTGCGAAGGAGGTAACATGCTGTGGGAATCATCAATGTTATTCAAAAGACTATCTCCTTTAATGAGCCCTTCAGGTAAAGAAGAATTAATTCCAGCAGAGATAATTACTTGTAAGAAATGCGGCAAAGTTCCTAAGTTCTTTTTCGATGCAGCAAAAGGAATTCCCGAGGAATTAAAATCTGATTGTCATTCTTCTTCGACTAAACTTGAACTCTAATTAGATTATCTAATAATTTTCTGAAATCATTTTTTTTAATTTTAGATTTGCTCTACCTTTGAACAAATCTTTTAAAACTAAAAAAAAATGGAAAGAAAAGAAAAAATTAAAAGTCTCTTTGGTGATTTTATTAAAAAGGGAGGAAAGGTTATTACTCTGGTTTTAATTTTTGCCTTTGGGTATTTTTGTTCAGAGATCTATCACAAGCTTAATAATCATGAAAAGGTAGAGGAAGCATCAACACCTAAGGAAACTAAAAGGATAGGTAAGATTTCAGTAGCAATCAACGAAAGGAACGAATTGATGATTATAGATCGTACCAACGGGAGCTATGAAATATATCAGGATTCAATTGGCCGCTGTATATTTAATCTTTATGCTAATAGTATACAGGCAAAATACGACAACCAATGAAAACATATTCCTTAGTAGCTAAAATAGGACTAATAGGGGTTTTAACCATCCCGTTTAGGCTTTATTTTAAGAAGCCTGAGGAGATTAAAACACCACAACATAATATAATCTATGGGAGCGTTGATTTAAACGCTCCTACGGCTGTTAAAATGTTTAATGCCATTGAGTTCTACGCTAAAAAATATGATATACCTATTAAATATGCTCTGGGTGTAGCATATGTGGAAACTCGATATCAGGGTCCTTTCCACTGGAGGTATAATCCAGTCCAGAAATCTTCTGCAGGAGCTCTCGGTCCTATGCAAATAATGCCAAGCACTGCAAATTCAGTTTGGCAAAAGCAGATATCAAGGAGTGATCTGGCTTCCAATATTGATCTAAATGTTGAGACTTCGATGAAGGTACTCCGTAGACTTTATGATCGGTATGGAAATTGGAAACTTGTATTTGGTTGTTACAACACAGGAAGACCTTGCGTTAATGGATATGCTGAAAAAGTTTATAATTTTAATCCAAAAATAAAATGAAATACGTTTCAATAGATATAGAAACAACAGGTCTAGACCCAGAAAACAACCAGATTCTATCAGTGGCTGCAATTATAGAGGACACAAATAATCCTTTACCTTTTGACGAGGTTCCAAAATTTCACGTAGCTATCAAAAGAGAAAATATATCAGGAAGCATGTTTGCGATTAACATGAATCGGGATTTAGTTGAATCGATAGTGCATTATCAAACAGCTAAAGACCAGGATGAAAAGAACGATCTGGTTCATATGACTGGTATGCTATTTATGGAGGAGGAAGAAGTGGTTGAATCTCTATATCAGTTCTTATATAGAAACGGATTAGTTGATGTAGATCCAGAATATCTTTCAAAAACTTCTAAATTGGTGAATGGTATTAGATATCCAATGTTAACGTCCAACATGCAAAAAGTACATATTACATGTGCTGGAAAAAACTTTGGAACGTTTGATAAGCTATTTTTAGAAAAGCTACCAAGATGGAAGCAAGTTTTTAGAATAAGACAGAGAATTCTTGATCCGTCTGTGTTATTTGTGGATTGGAAAAACGATGAATCTCTACCTGGCTTATCTGATTGTAAAAAAAGAGCTGGACTCTCCGAAGTGGTTACTCATAATGCTCTAGAGGATGCATGGGACGTAATAGAATTATTTAGAAAAAAATATATCTAATCATGGGACTTAAAGAAAAAATGTTAATAGTACTATTTGGATTGACTTGTACTTTATTACTTGTTACTGTTCAAAAGAGAAGAACTTGTAGATATCTAGTGGTTTTGGAAAATAATACCAAGATTAAAGCTACCACTGTGAATATGTATAAATCCGGATTTGCTGATATAAGAAAATGTAACGGAGAAGCTGTTACTCTACGTGACTATTCAATTGATACAGTTTACGTCGTAAATAAATAGATTATGGTGAGGAATAAAAAAATAGATGCGGATAAGATACTGAACGAACTATTCAAAAGGTCTTTTGCAGAAAGCACTCCTTACGGAGACTGGGATAAGCTATTAGAGGAAGCACCTATTAATGCTCTTGGACAGAAAGCTGTTCCATTCCAAGACTACGAATGTGATCATAAAAAAATGGAAGAGATATTTGATTCGGTTATGGCCGAATATAAAGTTCCCAAGAATATGATAAAAGCTTTCTCCTTCCATTTTTGGTTGGGTCCTTCACCAAAATCAAAAAACTTTAATCCTTATGAAAGAAAAGAGGTATCAGGAATGTAATACTTTAGAAAAAATCTGGAGGAGAAGACATTATCTTAAAATACCTTTCAAATGGATCCACTGGAGATTATTCACCAGAAATAGTGATCTTAACGGAAAGACCGTATGGAGACTTTTTATAGGTGTGGCACAGATGGATATGCGGTGGTATTACACTGACAAGGAAGTTCGTGCAGAACTTGGAAAATATAGGAAAAAAAGGAAAAAAGAAAAATAATATTCTTGGTCCACTAAAAAAGCCCTCTTACGAGGGCTTCTTTTTTTTGGTTTAGGTATTTATTAATATCCTCCTCCGAAGATATGTGTTCTATAGTAAGATCTATCTTTCTTAATAGAAGGGTGTTGTTTTCCGCCTTCCCATTTTGATTTCTTAAGCATATCTTGTATTTTAGGATCATTTTTGATCTCTTCAGCAACTTTGATTACTAATTCTTCTTGTCTATCGATAAGTGAAGGATCTTTTTTGATCATTTCTTTAACTCTTTGTTCAGCCTCAGCTTTAATCCATCTCTTATTAGTAGCTCTTCCTTCTAGGTACATAGAACCAAGACTTAAACTAACAAGTCCAGCAACTAAACTTGGGAAGATAATAAAGAAAGCAGTCATACCAACAATAGACTCATTGATTCTAGATTCATCTAATCCTTCTTCTGCTAAGTCCAATTCAACCATTCTTTTAAGTTCTTCCGGATCTACACCCATTTGAGCTGCTACATCTTGTATAAGGTTTACGGAATTTCTTTCGAGTCTCTCGTTCATAGGAGATCCGCTTAGAAAATTTTCATACTGTGCTATGTTTTTCATTTTTGAATTTTATTTATTGTATATATCCACATATCTGATTTTTTACATCGTTTCGTGGAATCATATTAACATTCTATATACCACATCATTCCTTTAAAATAAATAGTTGGATATATAAAGAAATAATCTATTATTATGAAATTCAAAAATTCTTGGAAATCAAACACAAAGCAATGGGATAAACTCCAAATAAACATTAGAGTTGGTGCTATTACAGTATTTAATCTTGAGGTCGACTGGTCTAGGAAGAAATTCTCTCTTTCCGTGATGAACTTTAAATTAAGCAACTAAAATGTCAGGAATAAAAAGATTCGATCAATTCCTAAGCGAAGAAAAGGAATGGATAAAAGGAGCTATTGAACACCCAGGTGCTCTAAGAAGACATTTTCATAAGGAAGAAGGGGAAAAAATAACCAAAACTGAGATCAAGGACGAAATTGCGGATCTTATGAGAAAGGATCTGGACAAGGATAAACCAGGAGCTCAGTTAGGTAAAAGGGATGCTAAGCTTTATAAGAGATTACAGTTAGCTAAAACCCTTAAGGGAATGAACGAGGATCACGACGAGACTGAAAACTATATGTTCTTTGCTAATGTATCGAATATAAAAAGAATGTGCGAAGAGATACTTGAAATGGATCCTTCAATGGTTGATTCATTACTTTCTGATGGTCATGGATGGGCTACGGATCATATAGCAACATCTAAGGATGACGTAGAAGAGGTTTTTGGATTCTTAAAATCCTCAATGGAAATGCACCACAGCGAGCAAGGAATGATATCGGACGGGGAAAATTGCTAATTATAAAAAAATGAAACATTTATCTTTATTCGATGGGTTTAATCAAATTGATGAATCGTACAAATTCGACAGCGATTCCCTACTGGAGTCAAAAATAAACCAGATGTTTTCCCTAAAAAACAACGGTTGCTCTGTTGGATATTCAATGGACGAATTTAAGAATTTATTTAGAAGCTCTCATCTTTTAGAAAGTCACGGATATGATGAATCCGAAGCATTATTGGAAAAGGCTTATAACATTTACGAATTAGGAATGCTCGAGGAGTCTAAATCTCATTGGTTTGATAACAATAGAACTTTGATGTTAGAGCACACTAAAGGGATAATATCTTATTTAGAATTTGAAGGTAATATACTCTTATTTAAAGAAGGTGAAGCTTTTATGATAAAAGAATCGTCTCTTAAAATGATGAAGGATCAGGACCAAGCAATAAATGAGGGAATTTTTAATCAGATATTAGATAGTAAGCTTAACGAATCGGACGAAGCTTTATTAGAATGGTCTCTTTTTGATAATCCAGTGGTTAATTTCGTTTCAGATAAAGTTAAAGGTGCAGTAGAATGGACAAATAAAAACGTAGTTCAACCCGCTAAGAAAATAGTTAAGGAATATGTGATAGAGCCACTTAAAACTGCATATAATGCTTTGACTGCTGGAGCTAAAAAATTATACGATTTTGCAAAACAAGTGTGGAATGCAATATCTACCTTCTTAAAAGAAATAACTATACAGGATATACTTTTTTATGTTTCAGTAGCACTACAAGTTATAGCTGGAATAATATCATTTATACCAGCAGCTGGTACTGTTGCAGGCCCAGTTTTATTAATAATAGCTGGTGCAATACAAGTAGGTACTGGTGTTTGGGACGTATTTGATGGTATAAAGATAGTAAAAGAATGTCCAGTTAATCCTATTGAAAAAGCTGCACCTGAGTTTGTATCTGGTGGAGTTAAGCTTTTAGGTGGAAGCGTTAGCTTATTACTTGGTATAAATGATATAACAACTAGTGCAAAAGCTGCAGTTCCTGGAGCTGCTTTAACTAGTACTGCAGTTGCTACCCCCGCAAAAGCTTGGGTTGGTAAAACAACTAAAGCATTAGGGGCAACAGGAGCAGCTATAGGAATGTTTGAAACATTAATAAAATACATAATAGAGTCCATTGGAAAAGCGGGAACTAAAGTTTTAAGTAAGACTGTACTTAAATCCGGTGCTAAATATGCAGGAACTAAAGCTGCAGTTTTAGGTGGTAGTGCATTAACAAAAGCTACTTCTGAGATTATAGGTAAAAAATTAGGTGACTATGCTAATAGCTCAGCAATTCCTATGCTTTGTATAGCTGGGAAATATGCCTTGGGGTGGTTATGGGATCTTATACTAGATTCAATAGCAGGGATAGGAAAAATCCTAAATGGATTGATGGATCTTCCTAAGAGAGTTAATAATGCAATATCCAATTTTAATAAAGAATATTCAGATACTACACTCGGATGGATTGTTGGGGGTGCTTTAAAAGCTTTCGTTAGCCCAGTAACAAAAGTTTTAGAATTCTTCTGTGAGAAGACAATAAAACCTATGTTTAAGCCAGTAACAGATTGGATGGTATCACTAGGAAAACATAATAAATCTATAATAGATTCAGTAAATAGCAAGCCTGCTTTAAAAGCTGCTGTATCTGGAGGAAAAATTCCCCAGCCTAAAGGTACTCTACCAAGCGAAAAAGTTGAATTGACTTCAACTGATAAACAGAATCTGGCAAAAATACAGGCTTCTGACTCAGGTAAAAAGGTGGATAGGACTATAGCTAAGGAAGGCGGGTTCTTTAATGATAAGTTCAAGAAAATACAGGCAGCTATTCAAGAAAAAGTGAAGAAACAACAGATGAAACTTTATAATGATAAGTTTCCTGGAATTATTATAAATAAATCGGATGGAGAATTTTTAACCCTTAATGACGGAACTCTATGCTTCAAGTATAAATCTAAATCTGCTCACGGTACGGTGGTTCTTTATAACAACGGAAGATATCAGGTTAAAGATGGACCTAATGAAGGAACCAAAGGAAACTACACAGCAAAGAAAAATATCGATCTTCAACCACCTAAAGAAGGATTTAAAAAGCCTTCTAAGAAAAAGAACGAATCTAGGAATTATATACAAACGTTCGAGGGATTCTCTTTTTTTTAGTTAATTAATGTATATATAATAATATGAAATACTTATCACTATTTGATAATTTTAATCAAGTTGAAGAATCTTACAGCTTTGATAGCGATTCTTTAATCGAAGCTAAAATTAACCAAATGTCTATGCTTAGAGAAGGTTGTATGGCAGCATGGGATTTTAATGAATTCTCTAATTTTTTCGCCCCTACATTAAATGAAAATAACACGGAGGAGGAAAATAATCTTCTTATGGAGAAGGCTTATTATACTTACGAGCTTGGGGTTTTATATGAGCATAACCAGGATTGGTTTGAAGGAGAATCTAATATAATTTATTTAGAAGATAATTCTACATACGAGGGATATTCTATACTGTTTAAAAATAACAGATTACATATTATAAAAGAATCTACTCTTAGTAAACTTAAAGAAGGAATCGAATTAATCGAAGAGGGTTTATGGGGATGGGTTAAAGGCACGGTAAAAAGTGCTGCAGGAGCAGTTAACAAATATGTGATTCAACCAGTAAAAAAAGCTGCAGCTTATGTAGGTAAGAAAGTTGGAAAAGCATGGGACGCACTATCAAACGGTGCTAAGAAAGTTTGGGAATTCAGCAAAAAGATATTATCTATGGTAGCTGCATTCGCAAAAGAAAATCCTCTAACATGTATTGGACTAGTTTTAACTATAATCGGAACAATATTAAGCTTTATTCCAGTTGCACAATTTTTAACTCCAATACTTGCTACTATAGCAGGAGGCATAACAGTATATGAAGGAGCTAGAGATTTAATTAAATCTAGTCAAGCTATCGGTAAGGCAGAGAAAGTTGGAGAGATAGTAAAAGGGGGTGGTAAAATTATATTTGGATCCGCTAGCTTATTATTAGGAATAAGAGATTTAATAGCATCGGCTTCTGAAGCTTTACCGGGTATGGGAGCAATAGGTATAGGTATTAAGGCATCTGTTGTGGGATGGACAAATAAATTTACATCTACTGCATTTGGTTCAGTTGCTTCTGCAGGAGCAGGAAAGGCTATAGGATGTTCAGCTTGGCTCGGGGAATTTTTCGTAACTCTTTGCGAGAAAGCACCATTCGTAAAAAATGCAATATCTAAATTTCCTAAAATCGCTAAAAACTCAAAAACAATTGCGGGTGTTATAGATAAAGGAGTAGATCAAGGAAAATCAGCAATTCTAGACAGCTATGATTATAATGAAGAATCTGAATATCAAAATTGGGATGGTAATATAAACGAACAAGAAGGCGGAGGATGGGGATTTGGTGAATTACTTATAAATTTCCTTGTTTATGTCGGTAAATCTTGTTTTGGATGGCTATATGATGTTATAGTAAAAGGTATTTCTGGAATAGGTAAGGTTATAAACGGATTAATGGATTTACCTGGAAAAATAACTGGAGGTATAGATAAGTTCAAAAAAGATCAAGGATCTTCTTTTATCGGAGGTATAATATCGGGAGCTCTTAGTACAGCGGTAAGACCTATGACATCAGTTGCTCAAAAATTTATAGACAAATACATTAAACCTACAGTTAAGCCTTTAACTGGATGGATGACATCATTAGGAAAAAGAAATGCTGCAATCTCTAAAGCTATCGAAGGAAATAAAAGCTTAAAATCTCCAGTTGCTGGTATTAAAAAAGCAGAACCTCCTAAAATAGAAAAGAAAGAGGTAGTAATAACTGCAAAAGACAAATCAGCTATAAAGAAGATAGGAAACAAAGGTGTAGCAACAATGGTTAAAGCCGGCGGCGGTACACAGAAGATGGTAGAAAAAATTAAGAAAGCTCAGGATGAATTCAAGAAAAAATTTCCAGGGGTTTCTAAAGAGAAAGGAAGCTGGGGATCAAGTCCTAGTGGAAAAGCAACTTATACCATAAGATCGAAAGAAGCTGAAGGATCAGTAACACTATTCAACGATGGTAAATATACGGTAATATCTGGACCTAATAAAAAATCCAGAGGAGAATTCAGTGCAGACAAAGGGATCAAATTAAAAGAACCTAAAGGGGGATTCAAAAAGAAAAGCAACGAATCAAGAAATTACGTAAACACGTTCGAGAGCTTTAGTTATTCTTTTTGAGATATATAAAACAACAAAAAAAAAACAAAATGAAAAAACAAGTATTATCCTTTAATGAATTCATATTCGAAGCATATAATTCAGTATCTAGAATAATGGAGGGAGATTCCGGTGGAGCTAATGATCTAATAGAGGCAATAAGCAAATTAGATAAAGCTGGATTATCTGCAGATGCTAAGGAAAAATTAGGAACTTTATCGGGTATTGCAAAATCTGTTAGTACTGAAGAGAATTCAGATGCGGAGGATGTATTAGGATCAAGAATGATGAGTGTTTTAGATGGTATAACAAATGAGGTGGTTGAAATAACTTCTGTTGTCTCAAAGATTAATACCATTACTTACGACAACTTGATAGCGGGACATGTTCTTTTAAATGAGAATAAGAAAGAGTCAAGGGCTAATCTTTTAGATTTTATCTATCTTTTAAATCTTAATAACTGTGATGCTAAATCAAACATAGGAGCAGGAAGTTACAAAGGAAAAGTTGAATGGAGTAAGGTTCAAACTGATAGAAGATTTACCGCTTCAATGAAAGACTACAGAAAAAACATAAATAAAAAGGGAGCAGCTAAATTTGCAAACTTTTTAGCTTCATTTTTTGAAAGAGACACAAAGACAAGAAACGAATCTAAGGATACAATGTACCTCGATGGATCAGGATTATTAGGTAACAGTGTTATAACAGGAATAGAGAGCGGAGTTATCAAAGTGGAAACATCTTCTTCTACATACAAAGATATGGCTCTGGGAGGATCACCTAAAAAAGGAAGGGACAGAAAGGGATTTTCTAATATTGGTGGAAATAAAACTGTTGTAACCGGATATGAGTTAGCTTTACCTCTGGGTGCTGAATTAACGGATGATCAAAAATTACCAACCAAAGGTAAAAGCAAAGTTACTAAAACACCAAAGGCTTATTTTACACTAGTTCTTTATGCAGTAGGTAATTCAGAAAAATCAACTAGAGAAATACCTTTTACAGATATAGCTTTAATTGAAAAGATGAGACCATCAGGTGATGATGTCATAGAATATACCCTTGATATGTATACAAATGATGTAAATGACAAGCCAGTTTTATTCAATGTTGATGAATCTGGTCTTTTAGAGAGTGGTAAGAATAACATTAAAGCTGCTATAGAAGGATTCTACTCAATTGAATCCATTGAGGTATTAGGATTTGCTTCACAAGAAGGCACAGTCGATAGAAATACAACACTTTGTATAGAAAGAGCTAAAGCAGTTGCAGACTTTATTAAAGGTGTAAAAGAATGGAATATCCCACCAACGAGTGTAACTAGCTCTACTAGTGCTAATATCCAGCCTAAATTTCCTGATAAAACAGAGGAGGAAAGAAAGAAAATGAGAAAGGTACAGTTTAAGATTAAAGGAACAAAAACAACTACCAGACCAGGTGAAGAAGATTACATCGAGTATGTACCTACACTTCGTCAATTCAATCCTGATAAAGTTGATATCTACCAAACTATAATAACAATGGAGGTATCTCCTAGAAAAACTAAAGTTAGAGGTAAATAATAAAACAAATTACGCATAAAAAAAGGATCCATATGGATCCTTTTTTGTTTTTATTGGAGTATTCTAGTTTAAAGCAATTACTAGATAATATTTGCCGTTTTTCTCGATACTCTCTACCCAAAATCTATTTCCATCTATATAGTTAATATAATTGGCTAGATCCTCCTGACTCATAGACTTAAGTAAGGATTTACATAATCCATCAGCCTTGTAATTTTCTGGCTTTTCTGAGAGCTCCCACATTTGATGATAATAGGCGTAGTTTTTTCCCTTAACTATTTCTTTACCATCAACCTCTTTTTCTAAGAATTTGATGCAACTTTCTCTTAGAGTTGAATCCAATTCAACATCATGTTTAAAGAAGTTAGTTAGAGTTTCGTCGAAAGAAACCTTAATTTTCTCCAATCCTACAAATAATGGTACCGGATCATCCGGACAGTTGCTAAAACCTTTGTTATTAATCCCTACTAAGGAAATAAATAACAATAATAGACTTAACTTTTTCATAAATTTCTTTTTAATTGTTAGACATAACAAATATAGAGCATTATCTACGGATAAAAAAAGGATTCTTGGAATTTATTTCAAATCTGGATATATAATAAAAAACAGAATAATGAAAAAGCAAGTACTATCTTTCAATGAATTTATATTTGAAGCATATTCTATGATCAGCGAGGGTAAAACATGGGACGATGTTAAAACCTTATTAGGAGCTGATCTAGATAAAGAAACTGCAAAGATGCTTTCCTATATAGAGGAGAATTTCAAACAAGACAATTTAAATACCGAATCTGATAAACTTTTAGCAAAAGCTGGTGAAAGATTCGGAATGATTATATCAGAGAGACTAAAGAGCGAATACACAAATATAGATGGCATTGACGTTACTGTAAACAATATAGAGTACAATAAATTATTACAAGGAATGGTTTATGTCACTAAAGGAGCACCTATAGGAACTACCCTTGATGGATCTAAATTTGAGGCAAACGAGAAGGGAATGATAAAAATCGTAGATCTTCTAAATCTTATCAACCTTAAAAATATCACTCAGAAGTCCAATGAATATGGAATCGTAGATACAAAAAAAGGTAAAGCAGAATTTGGTAATGTTCCGAAAGGCGAAATGCAAAAAAGAGGAGGCCTTTGGGGAGCTTTAGGATTTAAATATAAAGGTAAGGAAAAAAATAAAATCGACGGATCAGGATCTAGCGGTCAATACTATATAACTGATGCAGATAAGGTAATCACTATTTCTGAATGGACAAACACTGAACAAGTAACGCCTTACAGTGGCGTAGAGCCAGTTAAGATGTCTTTAGATAGAGGAGATGTTAAAAGAAAAAAATTATTCTATGATCAAACTGTCGCTGGGGATGAATATAAAACAAAATCTAAAGGAAAATTAGGTGCAAACAAAGCGGAATTTACATTTGTTTTCTATTGCTTAACACCGAATTCTGTCAAATCAAGAAAAGGAGTTCTTTCTTATTATACTGATATAGTTCCTGTGGAAATTCCATATAAAGAAGCAGATTCAACAAAAACATTAGAAATTGAAGAAAATGGTATTCTATTTAAGACTGGATCATCTGAACTAACCGAAAACGGAAAAAAAGCTATCTTTAATGCTATAACTCAAAATTTTAGCTCAGTTTCTAAAATAGAAGTTACAGGATCGGCTTCTCAAGAAGGTCCATCTTCTAAAACTGAATATACGGCAGCAACATACGCTAAGGACAAGGCAGGAAATCTTAAATTAGCTGGCGAGAGAGCAAATTCAGTAGTAACTTTCCTAAAAGAAATTTCTCCTGATGCAAATCCTACAGCAAAAGATCCTGAAATACAAGGGGAGGCAATAACTGATGAGAAGACTAGAAAAACTTTTAGAAAGGTAATTCTTAATGTAACAGGTACACAAATAGTTCCAGGACAAACAGGAACAAAGACTGTATATGTCCCGGAAACCGGAGGTATTAAAGCTGATCTAGTTACAATAAAAGAAATACAAATGACGTTTACTGTTTCAATAAATCCAGATAAGGCTAAGAAAAAAGTAAGCTACCTAGATTCTGATGTTAAGCAAAGTAAAAACTAAAATAATAAATCTTTAACCCACAAAAAATCCATCCCTAGGGATGGATTTTTTATTGTGCTCCTATTTAGTCCAGTGCTACTATAAAATAGCACTGATCCCCTACAATCACTTCCTCTACCCAAAATTTAGTTGG
>B570J29032_109958931_pt1 | contig 16184 bp, 13 predicted proteins | sample LakMenEpi16Nov12_FD_29032 | JGI IMG/M metagenome (IMG submission 29032) | reverse complement strand
CTTATGCGTGTGAAGCATGCCGTAATTACTTCGGTTAATAGAGATGAATTACCAGATAAAGGAGCTAAAGTTTGGGCAGATACCATCCGCTTAATAAAACAAGAAAGCCCTGGCACAACCATGGAAACACTTATCCCAGATTTTATGACGCACTGGGATTTATTGTACCAAGTAATTGATGAAAAACCTGAAGTGGTTTCTCATAATATGGAAACGGTAAAAAGACTATATAGAAGAGTGCGCCCGCAAGCCAAATACGAAAGAAGTTTAGAGCAGATTCAACTTACTAAAAATCGTGGACGAAGAACTAAGAGCGGAGTTATGCTAGGTTTAGGTGAAACAGAAACAGAAGTCTTAGAGGTAATGCAAGATTTGGTAAACCATGGGTGCGATGTTATTACCCTTGGTCAATATTTACAACCCACCAAAATGCACTTAAATGTAGAAGAATTTATAACACCTGAGCAGTTTGCCTATTATAAAACTGCGGGAATGGAAATGGGCTTTAAATATGTAGAAAGTGGGGCTTTGGTTCGCTCAAGCTATCATGCAGAAAAACATGTTTAATGGCATCGTATTAAAATAAAAAAAGCCCTGAAAGTGAAACTTTCAGGGCTTTTTGTTTTATAACTTAGTGTTGGTGATCGCCATGATCGTGACCATCTTCACCGTGTTCATGTCCATCGGCATGCTCGTGTTTTTCTTCACGCATTTTTAAGCAATGTTCCTTTTGCTCAGGAGTGCATTGCATGCTATCACAATAAGCAGCGCACTCTTCTTTTGTCATGCTCATGCACTTATCCATATCGCAAGAACCCATATCCATGCCTGGTGCACAGCATTCTGTTTTTTGTCCGTGCATCATACCTTCTGCATTGCCTTTGGTGTTACCACCATTTACTGCAATGTAAGGGGCAATTACAAGAGATACTATCGACATTAATTTGATAAGGATATTCATTGATGGTCCTGAAGTATCTTTAAATGGATCTCCCACAGTATCTCCCGTTACAGAAGCTTTATGTGGTTCAGATTTTTTATAGAACATTTCACCATTAATCATTACTCCTTTTTCAAAAGATTTTTTAGCATTATCCCAAGCACCACCTGCATTAGATTGGAAAATTCCCATCAATACACCCGATACAGTTACACCTGCTAATAAACCACCTAATACCTCTGGTCCAAAAATGAAACCAACTAATACTGGCGTAATTAAAGCAATAGCACCTGGTAACATCATTTCACGAATAGAAGCCTTGGTAGAAATTGCCACACATTTTTCATATTCTGGTTTGGCTTTGTATTCCATAATTCCAGGAATTTCGCGGAATTGTCTGCGCACTTCTTGCACCATATCCATAGCTGCTTTACCAACCGCTTGAATACACAAGGCAGAGAAAATAAATGGAATCATTCCACCTACAAATAATCCGGCTAATACGTTTGCTTTATAAATATCAATGGCATCAATACCTGCTATCCCAACAAAGGCTGCAAATAAAGCCAAAGAGGTTAAAGCAGCAGAAGCAATGGCAAATCCTTTACCAGTTGCAGCAGTAGTGTTACCTACAGCATCTAAATTATCTGTACGTTCGCGCACTTCTGGCGGTAACTGACTCATTTCTGCGATACCACCAGCATTATCTGCAATTGGCCCAAATGCATCAATGGCTAATTGCATAGCAGTGGTTGCCATCATACCTGCAGCAGCAATAGCTACACCATATAAACCTGCAAAATAGTAAGAAGCCATAATACCACCTGCTAAAGTTAAAATAGGAATAACAGTAGATTTCATACCTACAGATAATCCGCCAATAATATTAGTAGCATGGCCAGTAGAAGATTGTTGTATGATAGATAAAACTGGTGCTTTACCCATTGCAGTGTAATATTCTGTTACAATACTCATAATAGCACCAACTACTGTTCCAACAATAATAGCATAGAATACATTTAGTTTAGAAAACTCATATCCACGTAGGTTTAAAGTATCTGGTAACATCATGTCTACTACAAAATAAGAAGCTACTACTGTTAATAGCATAGACGACCAATTTCCTAGGTTCAAGGCATTTTGAACATTAGATTTCTCATCTTTAATAGTAACAAACCATGTTCCTACTATAGAAAATATAATTCCTAATCCACAAATTACCATTGGTAATAGGATAGGAGACATACCATCAAAATTATCGTTTACTTTAATTTCTTGACCCAATACCATGGTAGCAAGGATAGTGGCAACATACGAACCAAATAAATCGGCTCCCATACCAGCAACATCCCCAACGTTATCGCCAACGTTATCTGCAATAGTTGCAGGGTTACGCACATCATCTTCAGGAATACCTGCTTCTACTTTACCTACTAAGTCGGCACCAACATCTGCAGCTTTAGTATAAATACCGCCGCCCACACGTGCAAACAAGGCAATAGATTCTGCTCCTAAAGAGAAGCCAGTTAAAACTTCAATAGAAGTTAAAACAGTGTTTTCTCCTAAATCTGCAAAAATGGAAAGGAAAACAATAAATAAACCACCTAAACCTAAAACGGCTAAGCCAGCAACTCCAAGTCCCATTACGGTTCCTCCAGTAAAGGAAACTTTTAAAGCTTGCTTTAGGCTAGTTCTTGCAGCTTGCGTAGTTCTTACATTCGCTTTAGTAGCCACTTTCATTCCAATATAACCAGCAGTTGCCGAGAATACTGCGCCTATGATAAAGGCGATAGAAATAATCCAGCTAGAGTGGATTGGTTTTCCATTAATTTCGTGAATGGTACCAGAATAAGCAAGTAATGCTGCGGCAAACGCAACAAATATGCCTAGTACTTTCCATTCAGCTTTTAAAAAGGCCATTGCACCATCGGCAATGTAGCCAGCCAGTTCTTGCATCTTAGCATCGCCAGCATCTTGCTTAGAAACCCAAGCACTTTTAATGGCCATAACAATTAGGCCAACCACCCCAAGGGCAGGAACGAGGTAAATCAATTCACTCATAATTTTTCTTATAAATGGTATTTCTGTTAGGGTGGCAAAAATAGGGATATCAGCCGATTTTGTGCAATTAAATTGGTTTTTTACAAGTTCCTTAGTTTTCAGGTGTTTAAGTTATTTTTTTACTTGCATGGAAACCAATAGCCATGAAATTCTTTCGTTTATTTAACCTGTTTTTGCTGCTTTTGCCATATTATGGTATTTCCCAATTAGCTCTGCCAAGCCCCGATATGCATAATTTAGGGTTAGCCAATTCTAGCCTTTTGCACCAAGGGGCATTTGCTTTTTATTCTAACCCTGCTTCCCTTAACACCAATAGTTTAATGAGTTGCATGCAACGCGCTTATGCTTCAGACCTAAGTGTTACCCAAAATGCGTTGGCTATTCAATTGCCCTATACTTGGAATCCAAGTTTTGCCTTGCAGAGTTTTGGCAATCACCTTTACAGAGCCAATAGTGTAAGTGCCTCTGCTGCCATTGCATTAAATACTAACTTTTCAATAGGTACCTTATTGCAATTACAAGCGCTTCCCTTAGAACTTGGCAATTACCATTATCAGCTTGGGGCAAAGGCAGGTTTAAACTGGCATGTTTCGAATGTTTTAGGTGTTGGATTGGTTATTCAAAATCCAAGTTTAGCCTCACAAGCCATGCAATTTGGGATGCAATACCAGCCTATAAAAAACTTCACTATTACTTATGCTTCTCAGGTAAATCATAGCTTTGGCCATACCAAACAATTAGGATTTAGCTATACTATTAAGGAGAAAGTTGTGGCCATGACAGGCGTGCGTTTCCATCCTTTTTTGAGTAGTGCTGGCTTTCAATTTCCTTATCAAAAATGGCAGTTTCAATTTAGCTCCCAATTTGCAGAACAGTTAGGATTTTCGAGTGCCATAGGTTTAAGTTATGCTTGGAAAAAGTAATTTAATTCTGCTAGGTTTCCTTATCCTTAGCCTATGTTTTAGCGCAAATCAATTGTTGGCTCAAACCGATAACACCCTTAGTTTTGATTTGCAATGGTTAATAGAAAGGCAGGCCGAATTGGAGGGAGAAAACTTTGACCTCGAAACCTACAAATTGATGTTAGACAATTTAAAAAGAACGCCTCTGCCTATTAATAAAATTGGTTTTGAAAATTTAGATCAATTGCCCTTTTTGCAAGAAGCAGAGAAACTCGCCATCTGGAACCATCTGCAACAATATGGCAAGTTAAATTCAATTTTCGAACTTCAAGCCATACAAGGGATTACCCTTCCTATGGCTCAGATATTGTCGAATTTTGTGAGTGTAAGTGAGCCAGAATTGTTAAGCGAACCTTTCTCCCATTGGCTTAAAAAAGGAAAACAAGAGCTTATACTGCAAGCCGAAATGCCTTGGCAAAAGGCAAAAGCCTATCAATTATCTGATGGCCAAAAATATTATTTAGGAGATAGAAGCAGAACCGTAATGCGGTATAGATTTAGTTACAAAAACAGGCTTTATGCTGGTTTTAGTACAGAGAAAGATGCTGGAGAAGCATATGGGAAGGCTAGTTTTTTAAGCATGCATTTGTGTTACAATGGAAATGGCTTAATCCGTAATATTTCTCTTGGCGACTTCCAGGCCTCCTTCGGAAAAGGTCTTACCTTAGCCAGCAGAGCACCTATGGGCAAAGGTTCTCAGGTGTTTCAAACCCGCGCAAGATTAGCTGGATTAATGCCATTTAGATCGGTAACAGAATATGGTTTTTTACGCGGTATTGGTGTTTCTTTAGGAAAGGGCAAGTTCAATCTATCGGCATTAGCTTCCTCGTTGCCCATAACCACAGGTTTACACCGCACCCTTGCAGCCTATCAAAAAAAGTTAGCACTACGGCAAGAGTTGTTGGGTCTAAATTTATCCTATTCTCAACGTAATTATACGCTGGGATTTTTGGTTCAAGGCAATAGAAAAAGCAATACTTATGCATCTGGTATTCCTTTAAACAAGTTCTTTGGTGGCTATGGCGCGGGCATCATCAAAAATTGGCAATGGAGCGCAGAACTTAGCAAAGGTTTGAACCAAAACTATAGTTTCATAGCCGAAATTATTAGACCGCTGCACAGCAAATTAGATTGGCTGGTTTTGTTTCGCTCCTATCCCGGTTTGAACCAAAACGCTTATGCTGCAGGCTGGAGTGAATTCTTTGGTACCAGCAATGAACAAGGCATTTATACAGCTTTTATTCTTAGACCTTCCAAGAAAATTCAAATGAGTTTTTACCAAGATGTTTTTTGGGCTCCTCAGGCTAGGTTTCAAAAAATATTAGGTGGCCAAGGACAAGAATGGCTGTTTGATATGCAATATAAATTCTCTAAAACCCTCATGGCTGAAGTAAGATATAGGCACCGAAATGCGCAACTCGACCATAAATTGGAAAGTAATTTGTTGAACCAAAGTACAACCTATAAGCAGCAAGTACGACTCCAATTAAGTTGGCAGAGCACAGAGAAAGTGTTGTTTAGATTGCGGTACGAAGAAGTAAATTGGAACAATTTAGCCAACGGCAGCGCGGCTTTTGTGGAAGGCGTTTGGACAAGTAAAGCCAATAAAATAACGCTAAGCGGCAGGTATACCCAATTTTTTAGCGAACATGAAGAAACAAGAATTTATGCCATAGAACGGGATGTGCCTTTGCAGTATAGTTTAAATTCCTTTTCGGGATTGGGTTCAAACACCTACCTGCTTTTAAGGTATATAGTAAAAAAAGGCTTGGATGTTCATTTTAAAATAGGGCATTTGGTTCAAACCGATGGCAGCAGGCCTGGCAGCGCTTGGGACGAAATTGAGGAAAGCCAATTGACCGAATTTAGGCTACAAATTAGGTATTTGTGGTAAAAACCTTACACAAAGGTTTATAACTCCTCCTTGTGATTCCTTTTTAAACACTTATTTTCGCAGCATAATTAAGATTTAACATGGATTTGTTTGAAAAACTAAAAACGAAAGTTGGCCCTTTAGGTCAGTATGCCGATGATGCTTATGGTTACTACATGTTTCCTAAATTGGAAGGTGAAATAGGGCCAATGATGAATTTCCGTGGACAGGAAATGCTAAATTGGAGTTTGAATAATTATTTAGGTTTGGCTAACCACCCAGAAGTAAGAGAAGCTGATGCAAATGCCACAGCTCATTTTGGTTTGGCCTATCCAATGGGTGCCCGCATGATGAGCGGAAACTCTACCTACCACGAACAATTAGATAAAGAATTAGCTGCTTTTGAAAGTAAAGAAGATGCTGTTTTGCTTAACTACGGTTATCAAGGTATGGTAAGTACCATTGATGCTTTAGTAGACAGACATGATGTGATTGTTTACGATGCTGAGAGTCATGCTTGTATTGTAGATGGCGTTAGGTTACACATGGGAAAACGCTTTGTGTATGAACACAACAATTTAGAAAGCTTAGAAAAACAATTACAGCGTGCCACAAGAATAATAGGAGAAACAGGTGGTTCTATTTTGGTGATAACAGAAGGTGTTTTTGGTATGACAGGCGCTCAAGGTAAGCTGAAAGAGATTGTTGCCTTAAAGCAGAAATACAGTTTCCGTTTATTTGTAGATGATGCGCATGGTTTTGGAACTTTAGGCAAAACAGGTGCTGGTGCTGGTGAGGAGCAAGGTTGCCAAGATGGTATTGACATTTACTTTGGAACCTTTGCAAAATCTATGGCGCTAATTGGAGGCTTTATTGCTTCAAATAAAGAGGTGGTGAAATTCTTACGTTACAATTTGCGTTCTCAGATTTATGCCAAGTCTGTTCCTATGCCAATTGTGGTGGGCGCTTTAAAGCGTTTAGATTTAATCCGTAAGCATCCAGAATACAAAGAAAACTTATGGAAAATTGTAAATGCTTTGCAAAGTGGTTTAAAAGCACAAGGTTTTGATTTAGGTAGAACAACAAGTTGTGTAACTCCTGTAATTATGCATGGAAGCGTAGCCGAGTCTACAGCGGTAGTGCATGATTTGCGCGAGAACTATAAAATTTTCTGCTCAGTGGTAGTATATCCTGTAATTCCTAAAGGAATGATTTTACTTCGTTTAATTCCTACTGCCGTGCATACCTTAGCGCAAGTAGATAGAACCATTAAAGCCTTTACCGAAATAAGACAAAAGCTGAATGATGGTGCTTATAAACTTGACAAGGTAATTGATATGGCAGAAACAATTTAAGCGAAGCCATTTACGGTACAATAATTGATAAAATAAATAGTTTAATAAACTAATATGAAAGTAAAACTAATGGTAGCTGTGTTAGCGGTTTTTGTTATAACAGCATTTAAGGCAGACAATGCCGAGGTTAACTGGCTAGATTTTAACAAGGGCTATGAGTTAGCCAAGAAGAAAAATAAAATTATGCTGGTTGATGTGTATACAGATTGGTGCGGTTGGTGCAAGCGTATGGATAAAGATGCTTATGCAAAACCAAATATTGCAGCTACCATCAACGATGATTTTGTGGCTGTTAAATTCAATCCAGAAATTACCAATGTTTCATATGTGTTTGAAGGTAAAACTTATACCGGGGAGCAATTGGCTGGGGTAATTAGTAACTACCAAATTAGTGGTTATCCTACAACTATTTTTATTTATCCTAAAACAAAGAAATCTGAAGTAGTAGTTGGCTATAAAAATGCCGAACAAATGGCTCCTATTTTAGCCGATATGAAAAAGAAGTACTATGGTAAATAATACCATTTGATACCATTAAAAAAGGCGCCCTTGGGCGCCTTTTTTATTAAGGAATTATTCTAAATCGTATTGCTTTATCTTACGATACAAGGTACGTTCAGAAATACCTAGCTCTTGGGCAGCTTTCTTGCGTTTGCCATTGTGCTTTTTAAGTGATTTACGAATCAATTCAATTTCTTTATCTTCTAAACTTAAAGATTCTGGCTCACTTTGCGCTTCTGTTATATCTATATACTGCGGGTTAGGTGGCGTTACAGGTGCTGCTTGATTTACAATAGGAACATAGCCCGTTTGGGCTTGCATATTTTGAGGCTCCTCTCTAGAAAATGCATTTTTAAAATTATTGGCATGCTCTGCACTTGTCATTGGTGTGCCGCCTTGCATCATGTCAAAAACAATCGATTTTAAATCACTTAAATCTTTCCTTAAATCATACAAAACTTTGTAAAAGATATCGCGTTCGCTAAATTGTTCTGGACTATTATTTCCGCCGATAAAGATGGGTAAACCTGGCTTTTCTGGTGGCAAAACGCGCGCAAGTTCTTTACCATTTACTATCTTGTCTTCATCTAAAACCGATAATTGTTCGGCAATATTTTTTAATTGTCTAATGTTGCCAGGCCATCCATAATTTACTAGTATTTGTAAGGCATCTGGCTCAAGAGTTACTGGTTTACTTTTATATTTTTCGGAAAAATCTACACTAAATTTTCTGAATAGTAAATGAATATCCTCCTTTCTTTCCCTTAAAGGTGGCACTTTAATAGGTACTGTAGATAAACGATAGTAAAGGTCTTCTCTAAACTTACCCTGATTTGCAAATTCTAATAAATCGCGGTTAGTTGCTGCAACAATGCGCACATCCGTTTTTTGAGTTTTGCTTGAACCAACTTTAATAAACTCTCCGCTTTCTAAAATTCTTAATAATCTACTTTGAGTTTCCAATGGAAGCTCGCCAATTTCATCTAAAAATATGGTTCCACCACTTACGGTTTCAAAATAACCTTTACGGGTATCATGCGCGCCTGTAAAAGAACCTTTTTCATGGCCAAATAATTCGCTATCAATTGTGCCTTCTGGTATGGCACCGCAATTAACAGCTATAAAGGGGCCATGCTTGCGGTTGCTTAGGGCATGAATAATTTTTGAAAAGGCTTCTTTACCAACGCCACTCTCACCATTAATTAAAACAGTTATATCTGTTGCGGCAACTTTTACCGCTGTTTCTAATGCTATATTTAATAAGGGAGACGAGCCAATAATTTCGAAGCGTTGTTTAATATCTTGAATATTCATGTTAATATAATTCTCTTTTGTAAATAATAGGTAATCCTAGCAAGCCTCTTCTAATATCATATTTAATGCCATTAAAAAAATTAGGCTGTGTTACTGGCATTTTGTCAAATTTTTCAAATGTTCTCGCTTTTGGGAATTGGTCTAGAAACTGGTCGCGTAGCACAAACGTTATAGGATTGCTTTGCTCTCTTTGGGTAATGCTTTCTTGAAGGTAATACGTTATGATTTCGTGTTTCGAAACAACAGCGCTATGAGGTATATAAGATAGGTTGTTTATTAAAACAAGAAGGGTTATTAATCCAGGCGCGTAGCCAAATATTGCATTTAATAATAGTATCCAATATTTATTAAAAATACCATGTTCTTTTAAATAGCTATAGAAAATGATACTTAAAAAAACACCACTCAAAAGGGTAAAGGTAAATAACTGAATTGGGTCAATTAAAACACTTTCTAACAAAAAGAATAAACAAATAGGGCTAAAGACAACGCTAAAAAAAGTAACGTTATACAACCAATGCCAATTCTTATATTTATAGTTAACAACTATTCTTTTTGGCAACGGTTCAATAAGTTTTAATTTGTTAAAATCATCTCGCTCATACACATAGTCGTTATTGGTGTTAACGGGATTTTGGTTCAATAATAAACACAAATGTGCATAGGTGGCAGGTAAATCTGAAGCCAATAAATTTGGAACATCAAAGAATAACTCAATGCATTGCGAAAAAACATAATTTAAATCTTCTGCCTTTTCATTAAATCTTTCGTAATCGCTATCCTCGCTTTTAAGGGCACACTCGCGTTTAATAATATCAAACCAATTATCGAGGTAGGAGCCAAAATGTAAATCGTAGTGAGAACCATTGTACACGGTTCTTAATAAGGCTAAGGCATATTGCGCCAAACTCACACTTCTGCCTTTTTTAGGATGCAAATGGTCAAAGGCAAAGTCGTGCCAGCTTAAGGCTATAATCTTAGAATTATAAGTTGAGCCAGTTACTGTTTCTCCTGTTTTTTGAATAAAGAAAGCCTCTGGATGCAGGTGAATATAGTCGTAACCATAAAGCCAAAATTCTTTCAAACCAAAAGTAAGTTGAACCAAGTTTGCAACCACCAATATCTTTATTTCTTCGGTAACTTCTAAGCCACTTTTGCCAATAATTTCTACATTATTTAAAATAGAATATAGCCTTTTTACGAAGCGCTTTTTCCCCGTTTCGCTAAGGTCTCTGTAGTACAAATGATACTTTTGCAGAAAACCATCCCAGGTGTTAAAAAATGCTTCGCTTGGCATAAGGCTAAGGCTTATCTACCCTTTCAATAACTCTTCCCCACAAACTGGTTTGGGTATGTCTTTCAATCAATACTTTTACGTATTCCCCTTTTTTCAAATCTTCTTTCGGGAAAATTACCACTGTGTTTTGGTCGTTTCTACCTCTTAATTCTTGATCCGACTTTTTACTTAAGCCTTCAATCAAAACTGTATGCACTTTCCCAATTTCGGCCTCGTTAAGTTTTTTACTTATGCGATGTTGCACTTCAATGATTTCTTGTAATCTCCTTTTCTTAACTTCTGCCGGTATATCATCTGCATACCTGCGCGCAGCCAAGGTGCCTGGGCGTTCGCTGTATTGATACATAAAGGCAAAATTGAATTGGGCATATTCAAACATTTCCAAGGTGTCTTTATGCTCTTCTTCTGTTTCGGTGCAAAAGCCTGCAATGGCATCGGTAGATAAACCGCAATTGGGTATGATTTCTCTAATTCTATCCACTCTTTTCTTAAGCCATTCTTTGTCGTAAGTGCGGTTCATTAAATTGAGAACCCTAGAGTTTCCGCTTTGAATAGGATAATGAATATAATTACAAATATTGTCATACTTTTTTATGGTAAACAACACTTCATCGGTTATGTCTTTAGGGTGCGAACTGCAAAAACGTATTCTTAAATCTGGGGCAATGTGAGCCACTTTTTCTAACAATTGTGCAAAGTTGCAGCTTATATTACCAGCTTCATCTTCTTCTTTGTAAGAATCAACATTCTGACCCAATAAGGTAACTTCTTTGTAACCTTGCTTATATAAATCTATAGCCTCATGAACAATGGATGCCGAAGGTCTGCTTCTTTCTCTACCACGTGTAAAAGGCACTACACAAAAGGTGCACATATTATCGCAACCCCGCATGATGCTAATAAATGCATTTATGCCATTAGAACTTAATCTTACAGGCGTAATTTCTGCGTAAGTTTCTTCTCTAGATAAAAGTACATTTACCGCTTTGTGCCCCTCTTCTACTTGGGTAATTAATTGAGGAATATCTCTGTAGGCATCTGGCCCCACTACGATATCTATAATTTGTTCCTTCTCTAAAAATTGTGTCTTTAGGCGTTCTGCCATGCATCCTAAAACGCCAACAATTAAGCCTGGATTTGTTCTTTTGTAATGCTTAATTTCTTTCAATCTTCCCCAAACGTGCGCCTCCGCATTGTCTCTAATAGAGCAGGTATTCACAAAAACTACATCAGCTTCTTTAATGTCTTGGGTGGTTTTAAAACCTTTATCGGCCATAATGGAAGCTACTACTTCACTATCCGCTAAATTCATAGCGCAGCCATAAGTTTCAATATATAAGTTCCTTGTGGCGTTTTCTACCACATTTTCTCCAACTACTCCTCGCATGTTTTATTTTTTGGCTAGCAAATATAATTAATTTTCTGCCAGAGTGGCAGATTTAATCGTTAAATTATTATCTTAGTTATTGTATTTATTCATTCATAAAAATTTTGATTTGGTTATCAATGGTCTAATTTTGGCAAAATGAAAATACTTGTAACAGGAAGTAATGGGTTATTGGGTCAGAAATTAATAGACTATTACAGAGCCCAAAGCCAACATGAACTTATTGCAACTGCGCGCGGGGAAGATCGTTATCCAAATCAAAAAGGATACGTTTACCATAGTTTAGATATTTCGGATGAAGGAGCAGTAATGCATGTGATTGCCAAGCATCAACCACAAGTAGTTATTAATACAGCTGCTATGACCAATGTAGATGCTTGCGAAAGTGATAAAGAGGGCTGCGACCAATTAAATGTGCATGCGGTTCAATACCTAATCAATGCTTGCAACGCACATGGGGTGCATCTTATTCATTTGTCTACCGATTTTATTTTTAATGGAACGCATGGGCCAGTAACTGAAGAAGAAACCCCAGAACCTTTAAGCTATTATGGTCATTCTAAATGGAAGGCCGAGCAACTAGTTATGCAACAAGCAAACAGTTGGGCTGTAGCCAGAACTGTTTTGGTGTACGGAATAGTAAGTGATATGAGCAGAAGTAACATTGTGCTTTGGGCAAAAGGTGCTTTGGAAAGCGGAAAAACCATAAATGTGGTATGCGACCAATTTAGAACGCCCACACTAGCAGAAGATCTAGCATCTGGTTGTGCACTCATAGCTGATAAAAAAGCCCAAGGCATTTTCAATATTAGTGGTAGAGATTACATGAGTGTTTTTGATTTGGTGTATAAAGTGGCCACTTATTGGAAGCTGGATAAATCTTTGTTAAACATGAGCACCAGTGAAGGTATTAAACAACCCGCCAAACGCCCTCCCATTACTGGTTTTATTTTAGATAAAGCCATTAAAGAATTAGGATATAAGCCACATAGTTTTGAAGAAGGTTTAGCGGTTTTGGATCAACAATTAAAAGCACAAGCATGATGATATTATTGGAAGAGCCTGCCCCAGCAGGGTTTCTATTTTGGTTTATTACGGAGTTTTTCTTTGCTGCAATAGTAGTAGCATTGCTCTATTTCTTTATTATTAAGAATCCTAAAATTAATAAGCAAAATAGGCGAGAGGATGAAGCAGATTGAGCAATTCCTTAGCGCCTATTTTTACTTTAATACCCAAGAGCAAAAAGGGATAAGAGGCTTGTTGGTGCTCTTGTTTTTAGCAATTGGTATAAGAGTTGCTTTGGCTTGGTTTGAACCAAATCCTGTGCTAGATTTTAAACTAAGTGAGGTAGAAGTGGCTGCTGATGCTATGCTATACGAAGAGCAGAAAAACAATCAAAGTGCAAGCAAAAAATGGGTGAATTATCCAAGTTATAAGAAGAGAGACAGTAGTTCATTTTCGGCATCAAAATTTTCGCATCAGTTTCAAGCAAAAAAAGTTAGCATCTCTATTTTAGATATCAATACTGCTGATAGCGCTGCATGGGTGGCATTGACAGGTGTTGGGCCTACCTTGGCTTCCAGAATAATTCAGTTTAGAAATAAATTAGGCGCTTTTCACAATTTAAATCAGCTCACAGAAGTATATGGTTTTAAAGAAGACTTACTGTTTGATTTAAAAGAAAGAATCTCGCTTAAGGAAATTAATGGGTTTCAATTTAACTTGAACCAAGTAACGTATGAAGAGCTAAGTAAACATCCTTATTTTAAATACAAATTATCTAAAGCGATTGTTAATTATCGCCAACAGCATGGCAATTTTTCTACTTTGAGCGATTTAAGGCAGATTAAATTAGTAAATGATAGTATTTTCGAATTAATACTTCCTTACCTAAAACTTGAGTAAGTTTTCATTGTTACATTTAGAAACATTTAAATTATAATTGCTTCAATATTCATACAATATTTAAAATACATAATTAGTTTATGCTAAGTTTCGAACAAACTGAGAATCAAAAGATGATTGCGCAAATGGTGCGCGATTTTGCAGAAAAACATGTACGTCCAAATATTATGGAATGGGACGAAGCACAATATTTCCCTATTGAAATGTTTAGAGAAATGGGAAAATTGGGATTATTGGGTGTTTTGGTACCGGAAGAATATGGTGGTGCTGGCTTTGGTTATTTTGAATATGTTACAGCTATAGTAGAGTTATCTAAAGTATGTGGTTCGGTAGGTTTAAGTATGGCGGCGCACAATAGTTTGTGTACCGGACATATCATGTATTTTGGGAATGAAGAGCAAAAGAAAAAATGGCTTCCTAAATTAGCTACTGGCGAATGGATTGGCGCTTGGGGTTTAACAGAAGCCAATACAGGCAGTGATGCTATGCGCATGCAATGTGTTGCCAAAAAAGAGGGTAATCATTGGGTGTTAAATGGAACCAAGAATTGGATTACACATGGTATTACTGGTAATGTAGCTGTTGTGTTAGCCAGAACAGGAGATTTGTTAGATAGTAATGGTATTACAGCTTTTGTAGTAGAACGCGGAACACCAGGTTTTAAAGGTGGTAAGAAAGAAAATAAATTAGGCATGCGTGCCAGTGAAACTGCCGAATTAATTTTTGAAGATTGCAGAATACCAGAAGAAAATGTATTGGGTAATATTGGTGATGGGTTCAAACAAGCTATGAAAATATTAGACGGCGGTAGAATTTCTATTGCTGCCTTATCTTTAGGTATTGCAAAAGGTGCGTATGAAGCCGCTTTAAAATATTCTAAAGAGCGCCACCAGTTTGGACAACCTATTAGTAATTTCCAAGGAATATCTTTTAAGTTGGCAGATATGGCTACACAAATCGAAGCTTCTGAGTTATTGATTTTTCAAGCAGCCGATAGAAAGAACAAGCACCTAAGTGTAAATAAGGAAGGGGCTATGGCAAAATATTATGCAAGTGAAGTTGCAGTGAGAAATTCAACAGAAGCCGTTCAGATATTTGGAGGTTACGGCTATACCAAAGATTTTCCGGTTGAGAAGTTTTACCGCGATTCTAAATTATGTACCATAGGAGAGGGCACTAGCGAGATACAAAAGCTGGTAATTTCTCGTGCGGTACTTAAATGAAAATTTGCCATTTTTCTACTGTCCATTCCATTTGGGATACACGCGTATTTCAACGTGAATGTGTTTCTCTAGCCAAAAAGCACCAAGTAACACTCATTGCTATTGGCGAAAAATCTGGCCTTATTAAAGGGGTTAATGTTATTGGAATTAAAAAGCCCAACTTCTTTTTTAAAAGATTTACGCTAACTGCCTTCCATGTATTTAAGGAAGCCCTTTTTACAGATGCAGATATTTATCACATTCATGATGCCGAAATGATTCCCTATGGAATTGTGCTGGCTTTAAATGGAAAACAGGTGGTGTATGATATTCATGAAAACACCTATCACGATATCTTATTAAAACCTTGGGTCAAACCTTGGATCAAAAAAATAGCGGCCCTAGCTTATAATGTTTTGTTGCGGGTGGCTAAGCACTTTCTTTATTTTATAGTAGTAGTTGCGTCTCCACGTTTTTTAAACTCTTTTTTTGTTAAGGAGGAAGAGTGCAGTATCATTCAAAACTTTGCCGACATCCAGCAATTGGCTCCTTACCGCGTTTCTAACCGGGCTGCTTTACCGGGTAATCAACTTTTTTATATTGGCATGATTCGCGATATGTATTATGAGGTAGATTATTTATTAGCGGCCATGTGGGAGTTAAAGAAAAAAGGTATTAATACGCACCTGCACCTTATTGGTTATTTTGGCAATGGGGTAATTAATGGATTTGATCACTTACCCTATTGGGAAGAAATTAAACAAGATGTAACCTTTTATGGTAAGCTCTCTTTAGAAGAAGCTTATACAATTTCTAAGCAATGCAAAATTGGAGTTTGTTTAAAAGACCAACCCGAAGAAATGCTGGTGAGTCATGAGAGAAAGCTTTTTGAATATATGGCAGTGGGTTTACCTGCTATTTTCACCCATTCACATATTTATTCCGCATTGAACCAACAATGCAATATTGGGGTTACCGTAAACCTGAAAAGCGTTCACGAAATAGCCAAGGCAATAGAAGATTTATTGCTTTATCCCAATGAGTTAAATCAAAAAAGTGAACAGGGATTATATTGGTCTCAAAATCTCTACAATTGGGAAAAAGAATATGCAAAATTGGAAAATGTTTATCTTCATTTAAATCATTCCATTCGCATCAATTAACAGTTTACTAGCATAATCGCGCTGTGTTTCATTTTGAACCAAAAAGCGACTAAATTCCGCTTTTGGGGCGCCTATTGCGACATTGAATACTGCTATTTAAATGCTTTAATGTATTTTTTAAGGCATATTTAAAGCTATCTATCAAATAGATTTAAGGTAATTGATTATGTGCCATATTTTTATTGTGTCGTAATCTATAGCAACAAAACCCTTTACTCTATAAA
>B570J29032_109958934_pt1 | contig 16220 bp, 25 predicted proteins | sample LakMenEpi16Nov12_FD_29032 | JGI IMG/M metagenome (IMG submission 29032) | reverse complement strand
TTAGAGAACCCAACCCCAGAACCAGTTTTTATCTCTTTTCCTACTGAGGTAAAAAGAAATTTGCTTTAATAACATCTCTTACTTATATGTAATATACATATAATAGAATAACATCAAGCCTGATTCATAGCCAGGCGCTCTAACAAGAGATAAAATATTATGGAAGCTGTGGCTCCGATCGAAAGATTGGAGCCACTTTTATTTGGCTCTTTAAACAAAATTTATTATATTTAATAGTTAAACATAATCAAGTATGAATAATAAGAAAATTGTAATTATTGGAGCAGGAGTAGCAGGCATTAATGCTGCCACTAAATTAATAGATAAAGGATACTCTGGAGGTCTTATCACTATTATTGATAAAGGAAGTGATCCATTCAAACGTAAACCTGAGGAAGTTATGACAGGTATGCTAGGAGCAGGAGGATGGAGTGATGGTAAACTAACATACCATACTGCTATTGGAGGTCAACTTTCAAAATATTGTGGTGAGGAAAAAGCCATGGGGTTAATGAAAGAAGTTGTGGATAATTTCACTCGTTTTCATCCTAAACCAGAGGAAATTTTTATGTCTGACCCACAAGAAGAACCTGAATTTATTAAACCATATTTTGGGTTACGTTTATTCCCAGTATGGCATATTGGTTCAAATTATTTACATGAAATTGCTAAAAATTGGTATCAATATTTAATTGATAGAGGAGTTAAATTTATATGGGAAACCGAGGTTCTAGATGTTAATTTTAGAACATGTTCTGTATGGTTCACTGGAGGACAGATATTTTACGATTCTTTAATATTTGGAGCAGGTAAATCAGGTATTGATTTTGCTCAACAGTTATCCACTAAATATAAATTACCTACAGAACCAAAATCAGTCCAAATTGGAGTTAGGTACGAGGCACCACAAAAATACTTTCAAAAACTAATTGATATTAGTTACGATTTTAAACTATATCAAAAATTTGATAATGTAAGTTTACGCTCATTCTGTACTAACAATAACGCTGCTTATGTTGCTGTGGAAGAAACTTATGGTGATGTGACTTACAATGGTCATGCTAAAAAAGGAGAACAATTCCGAAACGATATGACCAATTTTGGTATTTTGATGGAAATTAAAGGCATTAAAAACCCATTTGAATGGTCAAGAGAAGCAGTTAAAAAACTCCAAATCAATGGTACTGGAACCTACTATTCACCAAACCGTACTCGTAAACCAGCCTTAACTTCAGAGGGTAATACAGTATCAGCCATTCAAGTTGATACAATGGATCCTTTATTTGATGCATTAGGAGAAGAGTATGCCCAATATATTGAAGATTTTATTACAAATCTACAAACAGTATTTCCTGAGATAGGAGATGATTGGGGTATTTATATGCCTGAAGTAAAATATTTAAGTCCTGAACCTCTTGTTAATTATAATAATCTATCTTTGACAGAATATCCTAATGTTCATTTTGTAGGAGATGCATTAAGTGCTAGAGGAATTACAGTAAGTGGAGCTCATGGTATTTATGTAGCTGAAGCTATTACAAGAGGCTTCTAGCATATATATAATAAAATGTCAAGAATAGTCCTTTTAAGCTGTACTAAATCTAAGCTAGATAAAAAATCCCCAGCATATCAACTTTACTCACCTTCTCCTATGTTTCAGAAAACTATGGAGTATGGTAAATCTTTAAAACCAGATAAAATGTTTATTTTATCAGCCAAATATCATCTTGTTCCTATGAATAAAGAGTTAGAACCCTATGATTTAACTCTTAAAACTATGAAAAGTGATGAGAAAAAGACATGGGGAGCAGAAGTAATCAAACAGATGAAATCCTCAGGTATAAATCCTTCCTCTGATAAATTTGTTTTCTTAACTGGTGTAGAATATATGAAACCTTTAAAAGAATATATCCCTGAGGAAAATATTGAAACTCCTATGGATGGAAAAAGAATGGGTGAAAGATTAAGTTGGCTAAATAGTCAAATTAAAAAGTTAAACGAAATTGTCAAATATATTAAATCATTGATCTATGAACATATCAAGAGATAAATTAAACGAGTATATCACATTATATTTAAATGATATGGAGGATTATGGAGATGATCCTGAATTTGGAATACTGGCTGAATCTATGTTAATTCCATTAAAAAATCTTATTACTGAGACTAAAATATCTCAAGTAAATATTCATGAAATATCTAGTATAATCAAAAATAAAGAAGTGTCACAAGACTTTGTATCTTACCTTCAAATATGTTTGGCTAGCTGAAATATTATTCTTATATTTATATAAGAAATAAAAACAGTTATGAACATAACAAAAAGAAAAGGACGCCCCGTTAAAAATGCTAATGTTACTTTTAAAGTAAAAACCACCAAAATGAACTCTCTAAATTTTAGTAAAGAGTTGTTCACACCTATGGTTACTAACACAAAACTAGATGAATTCTTTTCTAATGATGGCGGTTTAATGAGGGGTACTAATTATATTGGAACTGGAGATCCAGGGGTAGGAAAATCAACATTACTTCTAGATATGTTAGCTAATTTACAAGCTAATGGTGTTAGATGTTTATTTATCTCTGGAGAAATGAACGCTATTGATTTGTATGGTTATGTTAAAAGATACCCAAAATTTGGTGATTTAGAAATTTTATTCATGTCAGATTATTCTGAAGTAAATCCAGATTTAGTATTGCGTGAAGCATTAAAAGATGGATATGATGTAGTATTGGTGGACTCAATGGCTGAAATTTCAGATGTATATACTGACTATTTTGGAGGTACTAATAAAAGTAATCAAACACGTTTATTGCAATTATTTGAGGAACATAATTTGGGCAAAAATCAAGCTAACAAAAACACCTCATTCTTAATCATCCAGCAAGTTACAAAATCAGGAACATTTGTGGGCTCAAATAAATTAAAACATATGACCACTGGAATGTTTAGTATGAAATTGTCTTCTGAAGGAGAACGTTATTTAATGTTTAATAAAAACCGTCGAGGAGGGAATATGAATAAATTATATTTTAGTTTAGGTACTTATAATCGTGTTGAATATTTAAGAGATGAAGCTCCAAATGCTGAATAAGTAATGAATACGTATAATAAAATAAATGATTAAACTAACTGATTTATTAAAAGAAATCCAATCTAGCCCCAAAGCATTGCTATTAGCAGGTGCTCCTGGGGCTGGAAAGGGTTCTATTCTAAATAATTTAGGTTTAGATAATATAAAAACTCTTAATGTTGATGATACTATTATAGCATTATCTAAAGAAATGGGTTTTACTCTAGACCAAAAACAAGCAGATGCTGATGATAGGAGTAAATATGCTCAAGCCATGGCTCAAGCCACTCAAAAGTTAAAAAAAGAGCAACTCCCTAACATTATTTCCAACCGTGAGTCTTTTATCCTAGATGGAACATCAGCCTCCTCTAAGCAAACTTCTGAACTTAAATCTCAATTAGAATCAGCAGGGTATGAGGTTATGATGTTATATGTTTATACTGATTTAACAACATCATTAACACGTAATCAAGAAAGATTTATCAAATCCAAAGGACAAGATAGAAGTTTAAATCCAAATATAGTTTTAAGAACATGGAATGAAGTGACTAAAAACTTCAATACATATAAACAAATGTTTGGTAATAATTTTATATCGGTATCAAATACTGGAGAAAAAGAAAATATAAAGGATATTGAAGATATTTTACAAACATATGTTGATCCTTTTAGACCAACAGATTCTAAACCTAAAACCGATAAAGAAATAGAAAAAATTGAACAATTATATTCTGATACTCAAAATCTTCTCCTTTCAAATATAACTAAAGAAATCATCCAGTCCTCTTTATCTAAGGAACAAGCCCAATCCAAAATTAAATCATTCTTCAATAAATGAATAAAATATCATATATATTAGTTAATGAAATATTAAAAGATAATACAACTTTAATATATGGGGGAGGATTTAAACCTCCTACTAAAGGTCATTTAGCAGTAGTTAAACAATCTTTAGAAAAATATCCTCAAGTAAATAAATACATCATATTTGTAGGATCAGGTACTAGAGATGGAATTACCCAAGACCAAGCAGTCCAAGTATGGAACATTTATAAAAAATATCTTCCAGTCAATATGGAAGTTATCCCTGTCCCTTCTCCTATTAAATCTGTGTTTGATTATTCAAAAGAAAATCCAGATAAAAATATCATATGGGTTATAGGAGGGAGACAAGGAAATGAGGATGATTTAAAAGATTTTGTAAATCGTACGAAAACAATTGAAAAATACCCTAATATAACTGCTACTAACATAATTACCCCTATATCCAATATTAGTGGTACTAAAGCAAGACAAGCATTAAAATCTGGTGATAAATCTGAGATAATAACTTACTTTCCGTCCGATATCTCCGATCAAGATATTGAAAAAATTATAGATATTACTAGTTCAAGTTTGATAAAGGAGGCGGAAGAATTTGATAGAGTGGATTATTATACTTCATTTATCACTAATGTAGTCCCATCTGATTTTAATGTTTTTAGAGAAGAAAATAGAATTATAGTAGATAATATTTTAAATGATACTCAAGAAAATGTGGCCCCTAATCATAAAGGTAAGTCATCTCCATATGGATCAGGGTATAAGAAATTAAATGAAAATACTATACCCTCTATTGATGTAATGCAAAAATGTGCTGAATTAACTCAGCATATGATTGAAAAAGGATTCAATATTAAACCTCTACCATCAGTTAAGTTTATAGGTGATGATGTATCCAATGCAGAAAATTTCTTAGGCAAGACTGCTCATTATGACCCAAATAAAAAAACAATTGTAGTATATACTTATGGGCGTCACCCTAAAGATATTGTGCGTTCTTTTTCTCATGAAATGATTCATCACATGCAAAATATTGAAGGTAGATTAGGTGATATTTCTACTACAAATACTCTAGAAGATGATCATATAAATAATTTAGAAAAAGAAGCTAATTTGAAAGGCACAATGACATTTAGAAATTGGACTGATAGTTTAAATGAAAAGAAAAATAAAGACCCATTTGGTATAAATCAATATGCCCGGGAATTAGCTCAAGGACTAGAAGAACAATCTCAAAATTATGTCATATACTGTGATATGGATGGAGTTATTGCTGACTTTGATAAAAGATTTAGGGAATTAGCCAAAATGAGTCCTGATCAGTATGAACAAAAATATGGTATTGAACAATTCTGGAATTTTATAGACAATAAAATCGGAGTAAGATTTTGGGTAGGGATTCCATGGATGCAAGATGGAAAACAACTATGGGAATATATCAAAAAATATAAACCAACACTACTCTCAGCTCCTTCCCGTAATAATGAATCTAGGTTAGGAAAAAGACTATGGGTGAAAAAACATATTCCTGGTGCTAAACTTATATTAGCATCACGAGCTAATAAACAAGATTACTCTAAACCCAATGCTATTTTAATTGATGATAGGCCTGATACTATCATAGAATGGGAAAATAAGGGAGGAATAGGTATACTCCATAAATCAGCTGAAGAAACTATACAAAAACTAAAAAGTTTAGGTCTTTAATACATACATATAATTGAACTAAATTTTTTACTTAAATGGTACTACTACAAGCAGAATCGTTAGGTGTATTTGAGACACTATCACAGTACGGAGCATTAGGTGTAATTACACTGGGTTTAGGCTCAGCATTGTGGTTTATGTTAAAACGCCAACTACAATCAGAAGATACACTAAAAAATCAAGTTGACGCTCTTCAGAAAGAGATGACTGAATACATTCGTGGAGATCAACAATATCTAAAAACTAGTATTGATAATAATACTGAAGCGCTTCATGATCTAAAGGATATTATTTTAGAGGAAGTAACTCCTAAACGTGCAACAACCCGTTCACGTACAACAACTCGTAAAAAATGAAAATAGGTAAAGGTACAGCAATGCTAGGTCTTCTAGGTGGAGGTTTAGTTTTAGTACTAGGTCAACTAGGTACTGTAGGACAAAAACATCACAAAACCGTAGAATCAGCTGTTGAATTGGTTAAGGAAAATGAAGAGATCAAACACGCAAATGATACTCTAGTTGCGACTACACAACAACTCAAACAAGTAATCCAACAGAAAGATGAACAAATTCACCAACTTGATTCAATCGTTCAAGAAGCTACTACTCCTCCGCCTGCTACTCGTAGGCGTAATGATGATGACGATGCCTCTGGCGAAAAATTCAATATCGGCGCAATATCCGATAACTAAAGTATTAAGAGGCGACACCGTAGTCATCATGTTAAAATCTCAAGCAGATGAGATTAACAGAGTATTTGCTGCCCAACGAGAAAAGATACAAGAAACAACTCAAACTACAGTTGTACTAAACACCAATATTGACAGTTTGTATAATTGGTTAAGCATAGCAGCCAAATATAATGGATTACTCTTTATTACACCGTGGGATAGTTCACTTAAATTAATTGACTTGCGGTATCATACAATGTATATCAAACGAAATAGTACTATTAAGTTGCAAGTGATTAAACCAAAACGTAGACAAGAATGGGATTACTATTGGGAAAATGATCCTAAATCAATGAATATTCCGTATAATTTGTTTGATAATGTAAGAGAAAAATATATATTACATATACAAACAGTACCTAAATTAGATTAAGTTATGGCTGAAAATATTTTAAATAAACAGTTCAAAGAAAAAGACATAGCCAGGTTAAGAAACCTAGTCACTAAAAAATACGGAGATAAAACAGGTGTACAAATAGGCTATACTAAGGCAGTCCAACATCATGAAGAAGGAGATACATGGGAAGAAAACGGAAAAAAATGGACTATTAAAAATGGTATTAAACAAAATATAACTAAGTTAGATAAAGCTAAGAAAGCATATCTAACACCTTTGTTTTGCCCCTCATGTAATAATTTAATGAAAAAACGTTTTGATAAAGAATATTTTAATATACATAAAAAATGTTTTGATTGTGTTATAGAATTTGAAACAGAACTTAGAAGAATAGGAGCCTGGGAAGAATACTATAAACAAATACATAATTCAGAAATTGAAAATGTCATAGTTAATTTTAGGGATTGGGTTAAAGACCAAGTTGATGATTCAAATAGCTCATTTATCACAGAACAGGGTGATGTAGAAAGTTGGGTTGGTGGTTCTAATAAAAAGGTTATTGAAAATCTAGATGAAACCATTAACTATTTAAATTCATTAAAAAAATGACAACTGGAATTATTACTGTACTTGTAGCATTTATAACTGCTGTTATCGGACCTATAGCCTTAGAATGGGTCAAAAATCGTCTACAGAAAAAAGATAAAAAATCCTCTGAACTAACAGCCGCTATTGAGTTCAATGAGCGGATAGATAATCAACTAGACATAATAATGGATGAACTTGAATGTGATAGAGTATGGCTAGCCCAATTCCATAACGGAGGACATTTTTATCCTACAGGCAGATCAATCCAGAAATTCTCTATTTTTTATGAAAAAGTCTCTTCAGAGACTCCCTCAATCCAAAACACTTTCCAGAATATCCCAGTATCATTATTTTCTAAAATTGTATCTAAACTCCATAAAGACGGGGAAGTAGCTTTACTTGACTGTACCCAAGATGATGAATTTGGATTATCTAGTATGATAAAAGAACATGATGTAAAATCATGGTATACTTGGGCTTTGCATGATTTAGATGATAAATTTATTGGTGTATTATCTGTTTCATTTACCAAAAAATCACATAAATTTACAAAAGATGAGTGGATATTTATCCGCCAAAAAATAGGAGTTATTGGTTCCCTCCTATCAAGTTATCTATATTATCAAAATGAGAAAAAATCTTGACATACATATAATAAAATATAAATTATGGAAAACCAATTTACACGAATGCAAAAAATAGCAGGTTTAATAACCGAGTCATTAGAAGAAAATATCACATCCATCTCTAAATCAGATTTTAAAAACATGATTAGAGAAATGATATTAGCTGAGGCTAAAAAAGATAAAAAAGAAGAAGAAGTAGATGTAGAAATGGATGCTGAAACTGAGGAAATACCAACTGAGGAAACACCAACAGAAGATACCCCAGAAGGAAACCCAGATGATATTTTAGATGCTTTAAAAACTGCTTTAGGCGGAGCTAAAGCATTAGGTGATGAAAAACTTATTGATCAGATTGGAAATACTATTACTTTTTATACTCGTGTCCATATTGTAGGACAAGAAACAGACATGAATTAATAATTAAATAAAAAAATATATGAACACACAAGAAATTTTTGAAAAAATTGAATCTCTATTAGTTGAAGCTAAAGTAGAACATTCTAAAACAGCTAAAGCCGCTCACGGACGTGCTCGTAAAACATTAAGTGAAATAGCTAAACTTATTAAAGAATATAAAAAAGTATCTGTAAACGAAGATAAAATGTAAAATGGATACATTTGACTATAAAAAATATATAGCTAATAATCCTTTACTGAAAGAAGAAAAAGATACAGAAATTGAAGCGATTGATAATGCTGTTGAAGATGCTATTAAACTTTTAAATCCTTCAGAATTAAAAGAAATTGATCTTTCAGAAGCTATAATTGCTGAAGAAAAAGAAGTATTAAAGGAAGCGGTTAGTTCTTTAGTAATCGGAGGTTTACTAGCAGCACCCAAACTTATTGAATGGTTAGGAAAAGCTATTAAATTTATAGGAAAAAAGTTAGCAGGTAAAGACGAAAACAAAATTGCTGACTGGATTATAAATTTTGGTCATAAATGGGAAAAAATCTATATTAAAGTGCTTGTAAATGCTGTAAAATTAACTGGATTTGCTTCTCAAGTATGGAAGAATAAAGATGGAAGTATTGATGAACAAAAACTTGTTTTAACTGCTAAAGTATTATTCGCTGTAATATTAGCAGTAGCTGGAAGTATGGCCATAAAAGGAGTATTAAGCACTAACTCAGCGATCATTCAAGCTTTAGAAAGTACTTTTGCTGGTGTGAAAGCAACTGAAATAGCAGGAATAGCCAATAAAATAAAATCAAAAATTATATAATGGGAACTCTATCAGGGCAAAAATTTGACCAAACCAAATATAATCAGGTTAAATTTAACATGCTGAAAAACTTAAAAAAGTTAATCAGCAAGTATGGTCCTGATGCTGAAAAAGTAGTTCATGGTAGAGCTCTAAAAACCGCTTTAAATTCAACAAATATGAAAGAAAATAAAATAAGAGAAATGATTCATCAGGCTTTAAGTGAAAAGCAATCAAAACCAGATTTTCTAGATTTAGATAAAGATAATAATACAACTGAACCTATGAAAAAGGCTGCTAAAGATGCTGCTATTAAAAAAGCAAAAGGTACTATTACTGAAAATAAAGTAGAAGCCCTAATGGAGCTAAGAAATATCTTAGATGAACTTCAAGTATTAGGAGATCAAGCCAGAGATATTATCGCACAAAACTTCCCATCTTACCTTAGTAAAGGAGAAGCATATGGTGCTTTCGATATGGGTTATAGTGAAAACAGATATGATACTACATTAGCTTCAATCGTAGACGAAATTGAAGAATACGGTGAGGAAGAAGATGAAGATGAGGACATGATGCAAGAAGATATGGATCTTGGTCATCAAGATAACAAACCTGATATCTTAAAAGCTCGTGGAGTTAAATTAGATGAAGCTAATTTAGGTCACAACGAAATATATTCAATTGAACCAGAAGGTCGTTTTTGGATTGTTACTTGGAGTACAATGGATGGTAAAAAAGAAAAAGTATTTCAATCAGAAGATGAAGCTAGAAAATTTGCTTCTACATTAAACGAAGACCTTGACTTAGGCCACACAGATAATGAACCTCACATGCTTAAAGCAGACCTATACAAAATAGGCAAATACGCTATGGAATTATATCAAATAATGGATGATCTTAAAAACACAGGTCAAGAAATTGATTTCCCACATTGGTGGCAAGCCAAAATCATAAGGGCAGCAAGTATGGTATCCTCAGCTAAACATTATCTTGAATTTGAATTAAAAGAACCTCAAGTTGATGCTATGGTGGGAGCTGCAAGCTCAGAAGATGTGATTGATGAAAAACTTACAGCAAAAACTCCAATGAAAAAATATATCAAAGATTTTGCCAAGAGTGATGCTCCACAGTTTAAAGGTAAATCAAAAGAAAAGAAACGCCAGATGGCTGTAGCTGCTAAATTAAGCGCTGAAAATCCAACTGATGCTCCAATGATGGAAGGTGAGATTGATAAAGCTGATATTTTATCTGGTGAATTATATAAGTTAAAAGGCAAAATCCAAGACGCTTTTTTTGATAAAATTAGAAAATTTATTAATATGGGTAGTTATGAGGATGCTGAATATTTACTTAATAGAGTTAAAGGTCAAATGAAAGAAAAGGCTGTAGCTGCTAAATTAAGCACTGAAAATCCAACTGAAGGATTAGCTGAAATTATCTTAAATAAACTAAAGAATAGATGACCGAACTAGAACTAAAAGAAAAAATTAAAACTTTAGTTAAAGTTATACAAGGAGAAACTAAGAAAGTAAATCTAGTATCTCAAGAGTATGATGAATTAACTAAGTTTCCTGAGCTTAAAAAAGTCATAGTAGACTTATTAACCTCAGAGTTTGATAATTTCTTATCCTCGATTGATTGGGTAGCCCCAAAACCATCTACATTCCGTATTAATCTAAAAAATGATCAAGATTTTTATCTTGAATGGAATGGAAGAAGTTGGGTGGCTGTTGTTTCAGGAAAACGATATTATATGTTAAATTTAGCCGAAGAACAACACGCAATTGAGGCAGTAGCTAGATTATTAAGGTATGGACCTAAAAAATCAGAAGATGAAGAAACAACCCCAGTGGATACATCAACTGAAGAAGAATCACCAGCCGAAGAACCACCAGCAGAAGAAGAAGCATAATGATGTCAAGCGAATTTAAAAGAATGCAATTTTTAGCAGGGATTATAATAGAAAATAATCTTTATGAAGAGGAACTAAACTTTTCAGATCTAAATAAATTAGATGATATTATAGATCAAGAATTAACAAAGGCACAAGAAGATCAACCAGTTGAAGAAATTATAGGAATATCAACAGTTGCTTTTATCCTTGCCCTCCCGGGAATGATTAATGGATTTTTTAGAATTGTAAAAGCCATAAGAGATAAAGCTCCTTCTAAGTTTAATCTAAAAAAATCAGGATATGATAAAGATCATTTAGATTTTATAATAGATTTTACAGAAAAAATAGATAGTTATCTTGATGTTCCTTTTAAAAAAGTACTAACTCCTTTTATAAAAGATTCAATAAAAAGAGATAAAGTAGCTAAATATTTAAAAGCAGTTGTATTAATACTTATGAGTATAGGAACAGATATAACTAAAACCAAAGATATAATAGAATTTGGAAAACAATTAACCCCAGACTTTATAGACATAGCAACTAATCCTACTGTATCAAATATAATAACTAAATCAAAACAAATAATTTCTGATTTATTAAAATAAATGAAAATATGAAAATACATCAATTACGCCAACTAATTAGAGAGGAAATTAAAAACCAAATTACTCCAGATGAAAAAAATCAAATCACCCCAAATATTAAAACCATTAGCAAAGATTTAGATGACCAGAAATCTAATTTTTCTACAATTAATACTAAAGAAAAATTTGTTTCATTTATGGATGAAATTTTCTCTAAATTAGATCCTAAATTTAAAGACTCTCCAATATTTAAACAAGCTATTATTGCTATATATAACAAATATAAATAATGGACCCAATTACTAAGTTTTTACATAATATCTCTTACAAGTTTCCTAAAGGATACCCTGACATGAATAATGATCAGGATATTTTACTTTTAGAAAACGAATTAAATAAATTAGGTTTTAGTTTGAATGAAAATAATTTTAATGTTCTTACTTTTTTTGATTTAAAGAAAAGAGGAGGATATAGATTTGCGGATCTAGCTAGAAAAATAGAAGAAAAACTTCCATTTAATTTAGTCAAAGGAGAATCAACCCCCCTTCAATTTATCAACCCCGAATATTCTGATGTGTTCTTATCTCAAGATGCAGATGCTATCAAAAATTTAACATCAGGAAATGTAAATACATTTCCCTTCTTTAAGGATGATAGTGGAAAACAATATAGTATATCTGATCTTTTAAAAGATTCTTATTTTGGAGGAAAAGGAAAAGGATCAGGTACTGTTGTTGAGGATGCTAATTTACAAATATTAAATAATCAAATTTTAAAATTAGTTGAAGAAAATGATGGTCCTATTGATATTAAAGTAGGAGATAAAGTTTATAAAAACATTATTAAAGCTGAGTCTCAATCTGGAGTTCCTAAATCTGATTTTAATTTAATTGATAAAGATAATAAACCTGTAGTTTTTATATCTCATAAAAAAGCAGGAGGAAAAGGCCCATCAGCAAATGATTTTATAAGATGGAGCGGTTATACAATGTATGCCAACAACCCAGAAATTAAAAAATTTAATCAAGCTTTAGAAAAATGGGTTGAAGAAAATAATCCAGGACAAGGTATTCCTAGAGCTTCAAGATTTATAGCTCCGATTAAAGATGATGAATTAATCAGAAAATTAATTTATGGTCCTGAATATGGTAAAAACTATGGACCTAACAATGTTAATATTATATTACAAGGAAGAATAAAACTAGAACCTACCTCAGATAATACATATGAATTAACAGCAGAACATGAACTTACTCCTCCAGAATTACCTGAAGGTGATTACCAACCATACTTAACATCTGCTTACAGAGGAGATAGAACTATGTTTGGTATTAAAAACAATGAAGCAATAGTGATGACTAAAGCCACAGCTTTTTCATCTTCAAATCTTTATGAATTAGAGGGTGATAACTTTAAAAAAATAAAATAATATGTGTAAATGTGGATGTAATACTTGTGAAACTAAACCGATAACAATGATGCTTAATGAAAGCATCGCCCCACGCGCTATATTATCGGAAGGGCTAGAATATCATTTAAATAATGGTAAACCCCTAACAGAACAACTCTATCGGGCTGGTTCTTCTTCATATTTTAATCTATGGGCTGAGGCTCGAGCTTTATACTCTAGAGGTATAATTGAGGTTTATGGTGATGATAAAGAAATTATAACTGAAACTCATTTAGGAGAATTTGGTATATTAGAAGATGGAACTAGAGTACCTTTAGATTTTCCTATAGAAGAAACAATTGAAAAGAATAAACAATATTATAAAAACATAGCATTTTTAGATAAAAAAGGACTAGCTAAAAAACAATTTTCTGACGAAGATATACAAAAGGCTAAAAAAATGTTGTCTCAAGGAGAATTTAAGTTAGATGAAGCTAAAAACGAAAAGAAAAAAGATCCTCCAATTGGTAAGCCTAAACGTGGGGGTTCAAAAAAGTTCTATGTTTATGTCCGTGATCCTAAAACCAAAAAGATTAAAAAAGTATCATTTGGTGGAACCACAGGATTATCAGTAAAAATAAATGATCCCAAAGCTAGACAAGCTTTTGCTAAAAGGCATGATTGCAAAAATAAAAAAGACCGCACAAAACCATCATATTGGAGTTGTAGAATCGGCCGCTACTGGAAACAATTAGGAGGAGATAAAAATTTTAGTGGTTTTTGGTAAAAAATATATTATAAAAATATCATGATAAAATTAATCGATTTATTAAAAGAATCACCTCAAAGTGAGTACCCACCATATATGTATTCTCCTATAGGATTTGGATGTCATGTATGTAAATATCATTATATGGAAGAAGATAAACATATGTGTTCAAATAAATATTATCAAGAATATATCTCAGAACAATTTCCTGATCTAGAAAACTCAGCTGAATTGGTTGATAATAATGGTAAACCAATTGAAGACCCTTCAAAATGGTGTTCGAATTGGTTTATGCCTAAGAAATAAAACATACATATAATCAAAATGGAAGATTTAAAGAAAATACAAGAGTTTTTTTCTAAACCTGTGAATGATCCAATAGATTCAATTAAAATGGATGTTCCATTATTTCTTCGTTCTCTAGAATATGCTAGAGAAGATGCTAAGGATGATATGGACTTACATGATTTTACTGAAAAGGCAATTCAAGGTACTAAACAAAAAGGTACTTTATCAATGGCGGATTATGATGATCTAACAAGACAAAAAATAAAAGAAATAATCCAACAGGTTATCTCAGAACAAAAAAAAACTAAAAGAGATCGTTGCCTCCGTATAGCAGACCGTAAATTTGATAAACCATCAGCATATAAATCAGGAGCAGTAGTTAGATGTAGAAAAGGTGATATTTGGAAAGATTTAAAAGAAGAACAAATGTCCCCCCAAGAAATTATATCTAAAATAAAAACATATAGAATCCCATATAAAGAATTCAATCAGAAAATGAAAACTGATTGGATTCCTATGTGGAAAGAAGAGTATGGTAATGACATAGCTCACATTAATGAACTAGTTGCACGCCATTTATTATATCAAATATCAGAAGATTTGTTTGGTGGAGTTGAAGAAATAGAATTTGCAAATAAATCTAAAAATCCTACAAATCATTTTCAAATGAATATGTATTTAGGTGATGTAATTTTATGGACTAGTCCTTTTATATACGTTGACAACAATCATAAAGCTATCGCCAGACGATCTGAAATTAAAGTTTTAAATAATGATTATGATGATATAGGGGTGCTAAAAGAAGACGAATCACTCAATAAATGGTTTAAACGCTCTGGCACACCAGGTAAAGAGGGTGGTTGGGTTGATTGTAATGCACCAATTAGAAAAGATGGTAAAATAACAGGATATAAATCTTGTGGTAGAAAAAAAGGAGAAAAACGTTCAAAATATCCTTCATGTCGTCCAACTCCTGCAAAATGTAAAGATAAGGGTAAAGGAAAAACATGGGGTAAAACCAAATAACATACATATAATAAAATGAAAATAATGTTGCATAAATTGGTTGTCGGCTTAACCTTAATATTTAAAACTATGAAAAAACTATTTAGCCGTACGTCTTTAATCATGCAGATCTTCCAAGATGATAAAGGCAATTACTCCAGCAACCGCTTTGTTGGAATTATGTGTGCATTATCGCTTTGTGTAACTATGTATCACAACCAATTCACTACAGAAGAATTCGCTCCTGCTCCTATGTTGATTCAATCAGTAGCAGCATTAGCTTTTGGTGCTTTAGGTTTGGGTGCAGCAACTCGTATCTTTAAAAAAGATAAAGACCAAGAATAAATTTATTACATTAAATAGTTATGTCAAGACCATATAGGGATATTTTCTCATCAAACAATACTATAATAAGAGAGTTTGGAGATGATATAGACCCTATTGAACTTATGTGGCATAGGGATCTTAAATCCCGTATCATTACTGTACTGGAAGGGCAAGATTGGTTTTTTCAGCATGATAATTGTATACCTGTTCGACTTGAAACAAATACTCACATATTTATACAGGAACAAACTTACCATCGTTTAATTAAAGGACAAGGAAAACTAATATTACAAATACAAGAACTATGAAAATTACTAGACAAGAATTTACAAAAGCAATCAAAGAGGAAATCATTGAGATGTTATCTGGTGATAATAATCCTATGACAGACCAAATTTTTGCTTTAATCAATCAAGCTAATTTATCAGATGATGCTAAAGAGGTAATGATGAAATGGATGGAACATACTGATAATCCTCAAGCTATTATAGACTATCTTGAAGGAACAATGAATGAAGCTACTATTGAAGTTAAACCTGAGGATTTAGATAAAGTAAAATCTAAAGCTAAACCTGAGGATACTATTAAAATAGTTAAAGAAGTAGATGAAGATGAAATTGATAAAAAAGCAACTAAAGCTGCTTCATCTGGTAAAAAAGATTCAATTATCTCATTAGCCAACCAACTCGTTAAAGTTGCTACTGAAATGAAGTCATTAGCTAAAGAATACAAATCAGCTAAAGAAGGTAAAGAAACTGAAAAAGAAAAAGAAATTTTATCTAAATTAAAAGAACTTACCGCTCAAAAGAAAAAACTTGAAGCTAAATTAAGCTAATAAAAATATGCCTACTGACATAAAAGACATAATCCGGCAGGA
>B570J29032_109958935_pt1 | contig 16230 bp, 20 predicted proteins | sample LakMenEpi16Nov12_FD_29032 | JGI IMG/M metagenome (IMG submission 29032) | reverse complement strand
GATCCATAGGAGGCGGGGCGTGGCGCAGCTTGGTAGCGCGGGTGCTTTGGGAGCACTAGGTCGCAGGTTCGAATCCTGTCGCCCCGATTAGTAATACCAAGGGTTCTCGGCGATGACGAGAACCCTTTTTTCTTGTCTGCAAGAGAAAGTGCAAGAGAACACAAGGTTCCTCAGGCCTCGCGTCCTGCCCGGGCGGGCATGGGTCAGTGGTTGCTGAAGTCAGGGCCATCCGACTCGACAAGGAACCAGGGCCCGAGTTTCTCTTGCATCTCTTGCAGTCCTCTGCCTGTTTGCAGCTGCTGCGGGTGAGCAGACGCCGCAGGGCTCCGGTCGTCAGCGGCCGTCCTTCAGCGTGCCACGGCTGCGCCGTGGCGTGCATCGGCCAGCCGCCGCCGCCCTCCGCTCCGGGGCCGGTGTGGGGGTGGAGGCAGGGCTGCTCGCCCGCGGCCGCGGTGGCCGGGTATTCACCTGCTTCAAGGATGGAGGTGATGGCTCCAAGTTTCCTCGCGCGGCTGCGCGGCCAGCTGGGCATTCAGCGCTGAATCTGGTGTCCTTGCTTATCAGCTTCACGATCCATCAGCGCATGGCGTCGCTTTGCGTAGATCCATTGCCCCGCAGCCACTCTGCTCGCCTCTCAGTGCATTTGTACTGGTAGAATAAGGGCTGCGCCAAAGGCCACGAGCCCATCGCCTGCGGCAACGAAATCCTCAGACAACTTGCCCCGTTCGTTTGCTCTGTAGCCCATGAGCTTGTCTTCTGCTGCAGTGGCCCAGGCCGCTGCATTGCCTCTCCCTAGCCTCCTGCCGCCGCCGGTACTGGCCCATCGCTCGGTCGTCATCGTCGCCGCCGGTGGTCGTGATCTCTCCTGGCCTCAGGAGCGCATCGCCTCCGCTCTCCTCCAGCGCAGTGGTGGCCGGGCCGTCCATCTGCTGCTCCATGGCGGTGCCCGTGGCGCTGATCGCGCTATCGGCCGTGCTGCCGATCAGCTCGGCTGGCGGGTTCAGTCCCTCGCCGCTGATTGGCGCCGTTATGGCCGCAGCGCCGGCCCCATTCGCAATCGCCGTCTGCTGGAGCAGGCCCTGGTGGAGGCACAGGCCCACACATCCCCAGCGTTCAGCGCTTCTGTGCTGGTGATCGCTTTCCCCGGTGGGCCGGGCACGGCCTCTCTGGTGCAGCAGGCGCGCCGCTGCTCCGCCCGATCGCCGGTGCCGGTGGTGGTGATGGAAGTACCGCCGCCTTTCTCGCCGGAGCCCCTCGCCGCCTGAGCGGCATCCGTCCCCCCGTTCTTCTTGTCCCTCATCCCCATTCACAACACCATGGCCGTTCTCACTGCACCCGCCGCTCCTCTTTCCCCATCTCTCCCCCAGGCCGCCGGGCCGTCCTGCTCCCTGCAGCGCTCCGGCTCCCTCTGGCAGCTGGGCATCGAGGCCCAGGAGCTCACCACCGCCGTTGGCCAGCTGGCCGAGCAGCTGGAGAGCGACGACGCCGAGGTCCGCGCCCGGGCCCTGGCCGAGCTGGAAGCCGCCCTTTTGGCAGAGGAAGGCAACAAGGCGGCGCTGGCCGCCAAGGCCGATGCCACCTGCTGGGTGATCGAGCACCTCCGCGGCCAGGCCGCCTACCGCCAGCAGCAGGCCAAGCGCCTCGCCGCCCTGGCCAGTGGCGACGCGGGCCGGGCCGATGCGCTGGAGGAGTCGCTGGTGTTTGTCCTCACCCAGCTCCAGCCGGCAGCCACCCGTTTTTCCTTCCCCAATCACGAGCTCACCTCCCGTAAGTCCTCTGCCGTGGTGATCGACGACGAGCAGGCCCTCGATCCCGAGTGGCTGAGCTTCACCACCACCAGCAAGCCCGACAAGGCCGCCATCAAGGAGGCCCTCAAGGCCGGCCAGCAGATCACTGGTGCCCAGCTCCTCTCCCGCCGCTCCTGGCGCATCTGCTGACGGCCACAGGCCGCCCGCAAGTGGGGTTCCGGGTGCATCCGGACCCCTTCCCTCCTCACACCCATCGACTCACCACGCCATGACCGTCGCCGCACCTTCCGCCAACGGGGCCCGCACCACCAGCCGCCCTGCTCCTCCTCGAACCAGCCCAAGGCCGCCATCAGCCCTGGAGCTGATCCGCTCTGCTGACCGCGCCAAGGAGGCCCCACCAGAAGCTGGTTTGGCTCCTCAGGCTCAGCCCTCTGGCTTCTCCCCAGAGCAACTCGCGGCCCTCTCCGCCCCGCTCGATCGGGCCAATGTCCGCCAGCGGGAGCAGGGCCGCAGCCGCGTGAGCTACCTGGAGGGTTGGCAGGTGATCGCGGAAGCCAACCGCATCTTTGGCTTCGATGGCTGGCAGCGGCAGACCGTCGCCGTCCGCTGCGTCGCCCAAGCCGAACGGTTGATTGGCCGGGACCAGAAGCCCGGCTGGGGCGTCACCTACACCGCCCGTGTGCGCGTCACCGTCACGGCCGGCGGCTTGGTGCCCCTGGTTCGTGAGGGCAGCGGCGCCGGCCACGGCATCGACGTCGATCTGGGCCAGGCCCATGAGTCCGCCCTCAAGGAGGCCGAAACCGACGCCATGAAGCGGGCGCTAATGACCTTTGGGAATCCCTTCGGGCTTGCGCTCTACGACAAAGCACAGCGGCAGGTCAGCAGCGCAGCTGGTCAAGGTGAAGGAGGGCAGCGGCCTCCTGTGAGACGGCAGGCGCCTGGTTTCCCCGCTTCCGCAGCAGCATCACCTGCCCAAGGCCGAGCCCAGGCCACGGCCTCGATTCCACAGCCATCAGCCCCGGCTGACCCCGGCCAGCAGGCCCTCGATGCCGACACGATCCAGCACCTCCACAGCAGCCTGCGGGCCCTGCCCCGGCCCCAGCTGGAGAGCCTCACCCGGGCCTTCCGCAAAAGGTTTCAGGTGCCCGAGGAGGCGGTAACGATCGCCGATCGGATCAATCAGAAGTGCCACCACAACTGGATTGAGGCCTTCCTGGTGTCGCACCGAGAGGCGCGCCAAGCAGAGCAGCAGTAATCACTGGCAGTGGATGGATGGCCGCCTCAGGAGGCTCCACCTGGAGTGGGGCCTCATCGCATCACCTGGCCACTGCGAGGTCAGCCAGCGCAGATCAGGGACTCGATCGAAACCTGGGTGAGTTGCTCAGCCACTTGATGCTGGACTTCCTCACTCTGTTGACTCAGCGGCAGCACCTCCAGGCATTGACTCCCACAAGTCAGGTTGATCTCCTGGTCCTTCATCAACGGCAGAACCCTGGGATCCTCAAAGTTGGCGCTGGTCGCAAAGACCAGATGTCTGTCATGGTCCTCATCAAAGACGTAGCCCACGATGTAAAACGTCCCATCGGGACTGGTTGCGCTGGTCACTACCTCGTGGAGGACAGCTCGCGTTGGTTGCATCGCCATCGCTTGGTCTCCTCTTCAAACGCGGGGCTTGGTGCTGCACCACGGCTGCACCCTGGGGGATGCAGTTCGGTGTGCCGCGTCTTCACTCGATCGCTGTTGATAGAGCGAAGGGCGGGAGGAACTGAAATGGTCGGGCGGCGTCGAAGGCTCGGAATCACTGGCCATGGGCTGACTGCAGAGTCATGAACAAGGGCCCGCATGGGTAGAAGTAGAGGGCTCTAACTTCCCCGGCCTCTCTCATTCCGAAAGACCAGCCCCGCGGTCCTCAAGGTCTAACACTGGGTTTTGGAGGCGGACACCACCGGTAGCGTCAAGCTCCTTTACCTCTTGCCACATTTGGTGGTCAGCCGTAGGATCGCCCCACCTGGAGGGTTGGCTCAGAGAGTTGTCGCGATAGGGCATCCCGAGAATCGCCATAAGCTGCAGCCAGTCGCGATTTTGAGAACCCCTCCGGTGCAAGGGTTCTCACCATCTCTCAATAAAGCCCTGTGCCAGTCGACAAACTGGTGCGTCTCTGTGCTTGCCTTCTCGGCCACGCCTGAACAAAGCCCGGCAGGACTCCGCTGCCGGGCTGCTGTCCTCCCAACCAACCCGCCGAGGAGGCAGGCTCCGTTTTTGCCAGTACACTTGTACTTCTGCGGAGCTGCTGATGGCGCTTCCTCGTTTCCGGCCAGCAGGGCCAGCCGATCGAATGGATCTCCCTGCTGAGGAGTGGCCCTTTCTGGATCGGGAAGTCCTGGTTCAGGCCCGGAGCCGCATGGTCTGCATGACCTGCCACTGGTTTCAGCACCATGCGGGGGTGAACTGCATCCCGTTGCTCACCTGCCAGCTGCATCAGGGCTTGATCGCCCACGGCGAGCACCTCACCAGCCGGTGCCAAGGCTGGACCAACGACATGGCCCGCCAGGTGGGCTCGGCAACGGACGCGGCTTGAACTGCCATGGACGACGAAGACATCTCAGCCGAGCTTGAGCGGCTGGTCTGCCTCAACCAACCAGAGGTGATGCATCGGGCATGGGTCGCTCATGGGTGGCCGGCCAGGGGGCTGGCGATCACGCCACCCGGCCTGCCCCGGCTTGCACACCGCGCAAGGGCTGACGCGAGTCGCTTCGCTGCGCTGCGCGCCCCTTGCGCGGTGGGTGCAGCGCCGGGGCTCAACGGCGGTGTCGTTCGCCAACCCAGCCATGGCCGCCACTCCCCTGGTCCGCGCCTGCCCGATCCGCATCATCTCGGTGCAGCTGCTCGATACCGCCGGCCAGCTGCTGCGGGTGCTCTTCCTCGATCGCGAGGGCCACATCAGCGCCAGTCCGCACTACGTGCCCCGGGCCGAGGCCCTGATCCTGGCCTCCAATCAGCAGCGGGTGCTTGGGCTCCAGGCCAGGGTGCAGGTGCTCTGAGGTTCCCGGCCGGAGGCGCCGCCGCCTCCGGCTTTGATCGACTGATCGGGATGCCAACAAACCCTGTTAACAGCTACCCGGAACGTGCATGTCTGGGTATAAACCGGACATTCGCGGCAGCCTATGCCCGGCCATGCCATCAGCACGATCAGCGGGGCTGCATTCTCAGTCGCAGAAGCCGGCTGGGCCATGAGCACCGAGGCAGCGATTGCTGGATAGCAGATGCCCATCCCTTCTTTCGATCGGTTTGGTCTGCTACCCGGTGGCATTCACGAGTGCACCATCAAGGAGGTAGAGGTGGACTTGGCCTGGAATGACGAGCGGCGCCGACTGACCGGACTACTACAGGAGTTCATCGTCGTCGAATTGGCGCCGCGGTTCAACGTGGTCCCAGCCGTTGTTCTCGATGGCAGTTATGTGAGCAAGAAAGCTAGCCCGAACAACATCAATCTGGTGCTGGAGCTGAGTGACCTACCCGATGGGGAGAAGTGGGAGGGGCAGTTGCTCTTTCAGCGAACAGCTGAGCTGTTTCGCCTCTACCAGATCGAGATACTTCCCGGTCTGAATGGCCTGAAACAGGACTTCGTTGACCTTCTGCAAACCCTGCGTCCTCAGACGGCTTTTGAAAAAGGGCTCCACCACAGCCACCGCAAGGGCGTGTTGAGGGTGACGTGATGGGTAGCTGGATTGACGCAATCGAGGCCAAGGCTTGCATCATTCACCAGGAGCTCCAGTCCGCTCGCGAGCTTGCTCTGCGCATGGGGAAAGAGCCTGACGCGATCAGCGGGCCCTACCTGAACATGCTGGCCAAGCTCTACCGGGAAGACTTCGCCTATGCCTCACTGGCTGATCAGGCTGATCTGGTGGCCCGCTTCACCGGCCCTGGTGTCGCCGGCCGTGAACCCCCGGTGTCGCTGGTCACGGGAGCCTTCTCCAAGCTGCGCATGCAGATTCAGCACATCGCCAAATCCATCGCCGGGCTGGAAGACAAAAAGGTGCGTTGGCCTGCGCATCTTGATCCTCACCTCTCCGGCCTGGCCTACGGCAGCCTTGTCGTCGGGATGCGGGTGCCCCGACCCGGGGAGGTTGACTCCCAGGGGCAGCTCGTTCTGGAAGGGGTCACCGACGGGCTCTACGCCGCGGTACGTGATGCCGTGCGCAGCTTGCCAGCGATCCCCAGGCTGATCCAGGAGGAAGGCGTCAGCGATGAGGTCTATTCGCTGTTCCCTGACCCAGCGGTGCGGGACACCGTGATGCTTGCCGCCCACAAGCTCGCACCGTCGAAGAGCAGCAAAGGGATCACCGATTTGTTCCTGAGCTGCCCGGGAGAGGAAGAGATCGCGCCCCCGCCCCTCACCAAGAAAAGCCGCGAGATCCTGCGTCAAAGCCTCAACCAACCGTCCAGCAAACGCTCCAGCGGCGAGGATTCCTTTGAGGGAGTGGTGCGGGAGATCGACCTAGATGCCCTGCGGTTTGAGATCCGAGGTGCTCGGTATCAACGCGGGATCCGCTGCATTTATGACGACCGCCACAAGTCGATGATCAAAAACATCCTGGACCACACCGTGCGCGTCAGCGGCAGCTACGAAGCGGGTGAGAACGAACAGCCCCGGCTGGTGAGCGTCGAGGCCATCGAGGTGCTGCGCAGGCCAGACGAGCAGATCGACCTAGGGCTGTCCTGATCAAGGCAGCCGCCAGGAGTTGGCGGCCCAGTTCCTTCTCCTGGGCTTCGTACCAGAGGGCTGCGGTATCGAGATCTTCCCTGGCTTCTGGACGCAGCTGAAGCGTCATGCTCATAGCGACTGCTCCAAAGCATCCAGCACCGCGTCGGCATCCGGACCGGGGTCGCCGCCTGTGAGGAAACGCTCCAGCCGCTGATCGATCAGCTGACGATCGGCGTCGGTGAGTTCAGGACCCACCTGTTCAACGGCAATCGAGTCCCACAGGGTCTGGACCAGCTCCTGCCTTTGCACCAGGGGCAGGGTCAACAGGTCATTCACCACAGGCCAGGTCGGCAGGGCCGGAGGGCTGGGACGGATCAATCATCTCGGGGGTGTTGGGGTTGGGTCACCACCAGGGCCGGCGCACACCCACCGCATCCCTCGGCCAGTCCTCACGCCGCGTCAAGGATCAGGCCATGCGCCCTCCGATGTCGGGCGTCCTTGTCACGGCGCTGCGGCCGGCCGTTGGGGGTGGGGTTCTTCGCCGTCCCCCAGATGGCTTCCCCGCTTTCCCCCTCCCGCCGCAAGCAGCCGGCACAAGCCCTCAGCCGCTCTGCGCTCAAGGCCCGCGATGCTCTGGTGCTGGAGCACCTGCCCCTGGCTGATGCCATTGCCTCCGCAGCAGCCCGGCGCCTGTTCCCGCTGGTGGAGCGGGAAGATCTGATCCAGGTGGCCCGGGAGGCCCTGGTTCGCTCCGCTCCCCGCTGCAGAGCAGGCGAGCCGGCAGAGCCCTATCTGCGCCGCTGCATCCGGGGCGCCCTGCAGCACCACCTGCGCGATCGAGTGCGGCTGATGCGCGTGCCGCGCCGGCTGCATGAGAAGGGCGAATGCCCCCTGGGTCACATCAGCCTTGATGGCCACGCCGAAGGCGAGCAGTGCCTGCTCGATCAGCTGGCCGCTCCAGAAGGAGAGCCGCCCATCAGCGAGGCTATGAGTGGCCTGGCGCTGGAGCAGCTGGTGGATCAGCTGCCGGCAGCACAGGCCACAGCCTTGAGGCTCACCGTCCTTGAGGGCCTGTCGCTGCGGGCTGCAGCCGAGCGGCTGGAAATCAGCTGCATGTCGGTGCAACGGGCCCAGAAGAAGGCGCTGGCGGCCCTGCGGCAGCAGCTGGCGGGTGGGGGCTGAGGCCCTTACCCAACCGCGGGTTCTGTAGGGCTCTGCTCCAGAACCATGGCTCTCCAACCCAGCGCGGGCCGTACCTACACATGTCAGCTGCAAGTCCGGGTCCCTTCATCTACCCAGACAAAGAGAGAAATCTTTGGCCCAGCGTTATAAGGTCTGGCCCACACAGGCCGGGGAGGGCTGATCGATGGTTGCTGGCTCCCCTGGCGCCCTGCCGCCCCTGGTGGAGGCCTGCCGCCCGAGGCAGTGGACCAAGAATCTGCTGGTGTTTGCGGCGCCGCTGTTCGCCTTCCGCTTTGAAGCAGACGTGTGGCTGCCGGCAGGCGGTGCGCTGGTGGCGTTCTGCCTGATTTCCAGCGCGATCTACCTGCTCAACGACTGCCTGGATGTGGCGGCCGATCGGGCTCATCCCAGCAAGCGCAATCGACCGATCGCAGCCGGGCTGGTGAGCGTGCCTGCTGCGCTCACCACAGCTGCGGTATTGGCGGTGGTGAGCCTGAGCTTTGCTGCTTGGGTAGCGCCGCCCCTGGCGGGGGTGGTGCTGCTTTACGGGCTGATCCAGGTGGGCTATTGCCTGCAGCTCAAGCGGATGCCGCTGCTGGATCTGTTCTGCATCGCCTCAGGTTTTCTGCTGCGGGCGATTGCCGGTGCTTTGGCGGCGATGCTGCCGCCCTCGCCCTGGTTCCTGCTCACGGTGGGGTTGCTGGCACTGTTTCTGGCGATCGAGAAGCGCAAGGCCGAGCTACGGGTGGCGCAGGATCGGGGCGTGATCACCCGCAAAGTGCTGGAGCGCTACTCGCTGCCGCTGCTGCTGCGCCTCGAGAGCACCGTGGCCACCAGCGCTTTTATCAGTTACGCCCTCTGGGCAGCAGGCCCAGCGTTGCGCGGGGCACCCACCAGTTGGATGCTGCTCACGGTGCCGTTCGTGCTGGTGGGGATTTTTCGTTATCAGCTGCTGAGCGACCCCGAGGAAGCGGAGCGTCGGCAGCAATGGGCCCCGGAGCGCAGCAGCGAAAAGCCTGAGGAGATCCTGCTGGGGGATCGGGGCATCAAGCTCACCCTGGTGGGGTGGTTGATGACAACAGCGGTGATTGGCCTGCTCAGCCGCGCCAGCTGATGGGCCAGGCGGTGGGCAGCAGGGTTGCGGTGTTTGATGTGGATGGCACGTTGCTGCGGGGCGACTGCCTGTGGCTGGCTGCTCGCCGCTCGCGTGGTGCGCTGGGTCAGCTGCTGGCGGTGTTGGCCTGCCTGCCCTGGCTGATCGCCTGGCAGCTGCGGCTGGTGAGCACGGGTCGGTTCAAGCAGCAGACCATCGCCGCCTTTGGCATCTGCGGAGCCGTGAACCGGGCCAATGCAGCTGGCCGGGGGGACTGGTTGCTGAATGAACTGCGGGACCAGCTACGCCCGGAAGCTCTGGTGCGGTTGCGCTGGCACCAGCAGCGCGGCGATCGGGTGTTGCTGTGTTCGGCCTCACCCCGGCTGCTGCTGCAGCCGTTGGCCGATTGGTTGGCGGTGGAGCTGCTCTGCACCGAGCTGCAGCACCAGCACGGCCAATGGCTCCCCAAGCTGGCCAGCCCCAACTGCAAGGGCCCCGAGAAGGTGCGGCGACTGGCGGAGCACCTGGGCCCACTGGATGGGCTCACGATCGAGGCCTACGGCGACAGCAAGGGCGACCGCGAACTGCTGCAGGCGGCTGCCCTGCCCCACTACCGCAGCTTCCTATCCGAACCCCAGCCCTATCCCGCTTTCTCATTGGGGCCATTGCTGCCGGTGGTGGCCCTGGCGCTGCTGGGCTACGGACTTCTGGGGATCTGGAGCCAAGGGGATCAGTTGCTGCCGTTGCTGCGCAGCCTGTGGCCGCAGATCGCCCTGGGCCTGCTGCTGGTGTTGCTGGGCTACGGCATCCGCTACTCCCGCTGGCGGCTGTTGTTGAGAGCTGTCGATCAACGGCCGCGCATCCAGGCCGATGTCCGGATCTGGATGGGCTCCTATGCGTTCACCGCTACCCCAGGCAAATCGGGGGAAGCCGTGCGCTCACTGCTGCTCAAGCAGGAGTGCGAGGTGCCGGTGCCGCCCACATTGATGGCGCTGGTGGTGGAGCGGCTCACCGATGGCACGGCGGTGCTGTTGCTGTTGCTGATCAACCTGCCGCTGCTGCTGCGCTGGCAGGTGCCCCTGACCGCAGTCATCGGCATCGGGCTGTTGGCTGTAGTCGGTGCCTGGCTGGTGCTGCGCAGCCCCTGGGCCAGGGCCCAGCTCAAGGCGAGCGTGAAACGCTTGCTGCCCGCCAAGCTGGCCAGTGCCGGCGGCGATGGCCTGGCGGCATTGCGGCAGTTGCTGCGGCCGGGGTTGTTGGTGCAGGCCACTGTGATTGGTGCATTGGCCTGGAGCCTGGAGGGGGTGAGCCTCTGGCTGCTGCTGCGCGGCATGGGAATCGAAGCCGTTGGGATTGGCGGCGCCACCATTGCCCTCACCGCTGCCGGCCTTCTAGGTGCACTGACGCTGCTGCCGGGCGGGCTCGGCAGCACCGAGGCCGGCACGGTGGGACTACTGGCCCTCCAGGGCGTGGGTGTGGCTGCGGCCACCCCGGCCACGCTGCTGGTCCGGCTGATGACGCTCTGGTTTGCCACGGCACTGGGGGTGTTGTGCCTGCTACTGCCGTCTCGGCGGAAGCCGTGAGCAGACCGCGCATCCCCTGGCTGGGGTTGATCGCGGCGGCTGTGCTGGCCATTGCAGTAGCGGGGGTGCTGCACCTGCCTGCCGGTGAACAAGGAGCTTTGCTCACGGCCTCGCAATCGTTGCTGGTGTGGCTGCCGGTGCTCTATGGGGTGGTGGCCTTGAGCTATTCGGGCCGCTACTGGCGCTGGCGCCTGCTGCTGGGGCGGCTGGGGATTGGGAGCACGAACTGGCCGGATCTGCTGGGTTGGTTCCGGGGCTTTGCCCTCACCGCCACCCCCGCCAAGGTGGGTGAACTGAGCCGGGTGCAGCTGCTGCACGAGCAGCTGGGCTATCCCCGCCTGCCTCTCGTGCATGTGTTCATAGCCGAGCGCTGCGCTGATGTGGTTGCCGTGGCGCTGTTGCTGCTGGTGCTCACCCCATCGCAGGTGTTGGGTCGGTTGCCGGCGTTAAGCAGCCTGTGGCTGCTGAGCCTTGCCCTCGTGGTCGGGGCTGCTGTGGTGCTGGCCAGCAGGCCAGGGCCTCGCCGTTGGCTGGACCGCCGCTGGCAGCACTGGCGCCATCACCTACCCAGCGGGACCCTGGCCCGGGCGATGGTGCCTGCCGCCTTGATCTCAGTGCTGGTGTGGGCCAATGAAGCTCTGGTGCTCTGGCTGCTGGTGCGTCTGCTGGCACCAGCCGCGATCACCATCCCGGCGGCGGTGGCCATCTATCTGCTCTCGGGCACGGCTGGGATGGCTTCTTCTCTGCCGGGCGGGATCGGCGTGAACGAAGGCACCACGGTGCTGCTGCTCGTTCAACAAGGCGTGCCAACAGCAATTGCGCTGCCGATCGCTGTACTACGACGCCTGATCACGCTCTGGTCGATGGTGGCTCTGGCCGCAGCAGTTGGTATCGGTTCTCTACCCATGCAAAGCGAACGTAGGCGAGACTCCCGCTGATGACCGCAGCAGTATCGAGTTTGATCCGCAGCGCCTTTGTGCTGGGCAGCACCAGCGAGGTAGCTAAGGCCATCTGCCGCGAGCTGGCTGGGCGGGGCTGCCAGCGCTTCCACCTGGTGGCGCGCAACGGGCAAGCCAACCAGCAGCTGGCTTCTGACCTGCAGCAGCGCTTTGGAGCAGCAGTCAGCATCGAGACCACCGACCTGCTGGCTGATGCCGCCATGCAGCCAGTCCGATGCCCGGAGGTGGGAGAGTTCGACCTCTACCTGATCACCGCCGGATCGCTGGGCGATGCCGAGCTGGCCCGCAGCGATGCCGCCGAGGCCCTGCGGATCACCGCGGCCAACTACTCCGGCTTGCTGCCCTGGCTCACCGCCATCGCCACCCCTGAGCGCATCGCCAAACCCGGCCGGCTGTGGTTGTTCAGTTCGGTGGCGGCCGATCGCGGCCGGCCGTCCAACTATCACTACGGCGCTGCCAAGGCTGCGCTCACGGCCTTCTGCGAGGGCTTGCTGTTGCGTTGCCATGGCAAGCCCTTTGCCGTGCGGATCATCAAGGCCGGCTTCATGGCCACACCGATGACGGTGGGTAAGGCACCACCAGCGCTGTGCGCTAGCCCTGAATCGGTAGCGCGGGACCTGCTGCGCCGGCCGAACCGGCGGGGGATCGAATACCTGCCTTGGTGGTGGTCGCCCTTGATGCGGCTGATCCGCCTGCTGCCTGCTCCAATCGCCTCCAAGCTCTGAACACCTGTGACCATCACCCTGCCTGCAGGCCTCACGGCCGAAACCCGAACCCTCAGCGGCTGGGGCCGCACCAACCCGGTGACGGCACAGGTGGTGCAGCCCAGCTCGATCGAGCAGCTGCAGGAGCTGATCCGTGGTGCGCCGCCAAGGTCGTTGATCGCCCGAGGTCTGGGCCGCTCCTACGGCGATGCCGCCCAGCTCAAAGACGGCACGGTGATCGAGCTGCCGGACTTCGATCGGATCGAGCTAGATCCCGCCAGCGGCACGGTGACGGCTGGAGCGGGGGTGAGCCTGGATCAGATCCTGCGGGTGATCGTGCCGGCGGGCTTCTTCCTGCCGGTCACCCCTGGCACTCGCAACGTCACGGTGGGTGGGGCCATTGCGGCTGATGTGCATGGCAAGAACCACCACGTGGACGGCAGCTTTGGCAATCACGTGCAGCGCCTGCTGCTGGTGGACGGCAGCGGCACGCTGCGGGAACTCACCCCAAGCGGGCGGGGCAGCCTTGATGAGGCGGAGTTCTTCTGGGCCACCGTGGGCGGCATGGGCCTCACCGGAGTGATCGTGGAGGCAACGTTCTCGCTGATCCCGATCTCTAGCTCGCTGATCAGCGTTGACACCACCCGCCACCGCGATCTGGAGTCGCTGATGGCGGCGATGGTGGAGGCCGATGCCAAATACCGCTACAGCGTGGCCTGGGTCGACAGCCTCGATCCCAAGGGCCGTGGGGTGCTCACCTGCGGCGACCATGCCCCCGCCGAAGCACTGCCAGCCAATCTGCAGGCCGATCCACTCCACTACGACCCGAAGGCCCTGGCTTCAGCACCGCCGTTCCTGCCGGGTGGGTTGCTAAACAAGCTCACGGTGCGAGCCTTCAACGAGGCCTGGTATCGCAAGGCACCCAAGCACCGAGTGGGAGAGTTGCAGGCGATTGCACCGTTCTTCCACCCGCTGGATGGGGTGCAGGACTGGAACAGGATCTATGGCCCAGCGGGGTTCCTGCAGTACCAGTTCGCGGTGCCCAATGAGGCCGCCCACCTGGTGCCGCGCACGCTGGAGGCTTTGCGGAAGGTAGGGGCACCGAGTTTCCTCACGGTGCTCAAGCGCTTTGGCCCCAGTAATCCAGCACCGCTGTCATTCCCGATTCCGGGTTGGACTCTGGCTGCCGATGTGCCGGCTGCAGTGCCTGGACTGCTGGAGGTGCTGAATGAATTGGATGAAGAGGTGGCGGCCGCTGGGGGGAGGCTGTACTTGGCGAAGGATTCGCGGCAGTCAGGCAATATTCTTCGGAGGTGCTATCCACGCCTACCGGAATGGGAAGAGTATAGACAGAAGGCTTTCTCAGAATTCAAGTTCTTCTCCGAGCTGTCAAGAAGAGGCGGCATTTGGAGGTTGATATGTTAGTTATTCAATGCGCAGGTTCCTCGCTATTCAGTATTTGCCAAACCAATTTCCTTGAGGCGGCGACTTCAAAATGGATGTATTGACCATGAGCCATTTCTAATTTTCGCTGTCGCCCGCTGTCACGAGACTTCCATTTTACAAGAATGATGCTTTCAAGGATCAACATTTGCGAAAAGATGAAATCAGCCAAGTGGTTTCGCATCGCACGGGGTATCGGTATTTCCTTCTTGCTGATCTTCGCGGTGGTATCAATGGTTCAAGGCTTTTTGAATGGATTGGAGCATTCGCAGGATTTTCAATGGTCTCCATCGCGAATTCTTCTTTTTCGGGATAATCCTTATATGGTGCACCTTGAAGGCGACCCAGATAAAAGAATTTTACTTTCTCAGGCACCTAACTATACCCAGCTTCTGTATATCCTTCTTGCTCCCTATGCGGCGCTGCCTTTTTTTACTGCGAAAGCCTTATGGGCAATTACAAATATCCTTTTTGCAATTTTTTCTGTAGGAGCTTGTGCAAGGGTGTACAGTCTTAATCGAATTCAGCTATTGACTATTGGCTGCCTCTTCTTGATGTCTACACCTACGAGAAATACCATAGGAAATGGCCAGCACTCTCTCATGATCTTGGCTGCGCTGATAGCCTCCATTGCTCTTGCAGGATTTATCAAAAGAGGAGATTTTTTGAAAACTTCGGCAGGCAACAAGTGGCGCTACCTTTCGAGTGCATTTTTTGCAGGACTGACATATGTAAAGTATTCTTTTGCCCCCACGCTAGGAATTGCATTTTATCGTAGGCATGGACTGAATTTCTTCCTGCTGTCTTTATTTCCGGTTTTATTTGGGGCGATTATATTTGGAGCGTGGACAGGCCAAAATCCTCTGTCAATCGAATTTTTGACCCAACCTTATCGAGTCGCTTCTAGCGCCGTTTCATCTGGTGCTGGAGATCTGCTAACTATTTTAAAGACTGCCACTCCTGACAACGCTGATTTGATTAAGATTTCAACTCTGTCGTGCTTAATCCTTGCTGGCGCTGCTCCATATACTATTAGACACTCTAACAGAAATAGCTTGGAATGGTGGAGCTTTTGCTCAGTTGCTTCTTTGACGTTCGTGACACACCTAGGATATGATTATGTTTTTTATCTTTTTCCAGCACTCTTCGCTGCAAAAAATCTGAGAAACCCATCCGGCAAGGCATTGGCCCTCCTCATTGCTTATCCTTGGTTTATCTCGAAGGTCTTGAATACGGTTGGAATTGACAAGACTTTCATGTTGATTGCCGCTTTTGCAGTCAATCTCCTCATTCTTTGTATTTTGTACAGAGAAATGCGGAGAAAGCCCGAGATGGTGGCAGCGCAATAGAAGGATTCCTTGGGTGCTACTGGTATCCGTTGATGGTCGCAATAGATGAGCTCGTTGTTCTCATTTCGCTGAATCATGCCCAAAGCCTTGGGGCTGAATTGACTATTATCGGTGCGTGGTGATAACAACGGTCATACATCCCGGTCAATGGAACGCTGGCTCAGCTGCGGCATCACCCCATCGGTGAACGTCTCCATCCTGAAGTGATCCTGCTGACTGGCACCCGTTGCCTTGTGACCATTACTCATGCTCACGCCGTTTCGAACACCAGCGTTGAGAGCGGCCACCAGCCGCTGCCGCCCTCGTCGTACGCCAGCTCCACCATCGGATCGGTGTCGCTGCTGTCGGCCGCCAGGTTGAGCACGGTGGCGCCGGTCTCCGGGCTGATCAGGTCGCGCCAGCAACGCGATCCGATCGCAGGCAGGGGTATGGGGTTGGTGCTCATGGTTCAGGGGCTCACCATCACCCGGTTGCCAGAGCCGCTGTTGCTCACAGCCGTGAACTGACGGCGCTGGGGCGACCAGCAGATCGAGCGCCAGCCGCTATCGGCCGGAGAGCTGCGCACCGTCCAGGTGATGCCATCGGGGCTGGTCATGATCCGGTTACCGGTGCCGCTGCTGGCGACGGCTACCAGCAGATCGCGCTCCGGCGACCAACAGAGCGAGGTCCAGGCGTTGTCGGCTGCTGAGCTGCGGCTCGTCCAGGTGATGCCATCGGCGGAGGTCATTACCCGGTTGCCTCGGCCACTGCTGCTCACCGCTACCAACAGGCCGAGCTCCGCTGCCCAGCAGATCGCCGTCCAGCTGTTGGCTGTGGCGACCGTTCGCAACGTCCAGCTGCGGCCATCAGGGGAGGTCATCACCCGCTGGTTGACGCCGCTGCTGCTCACCGCCACGAACAGGTCCAGTTGCGGTGCCCAGCACAGAGAGCGCCAGTCCTGATCGGCAGCAGCCGGGCCGGCTGTCCAGGTGAGGCCATCGGAGCTGGTCATCACCCGGTTGCCCGTCCCGGAGCTGGCGACGGCCACCAGCAGGCCCAGCTCGGTTGACCAGCAGATGGAGGTCCAGCTGTTGTCGGCCGGCGTCTGCCGCAGGGTCCAGCTGCCGCCATCCGCTGAGGTCATCACCCGGTTGCCCATGCCGCTGTCGCTGAGAGCCACGAACAGGCCCAGCTCGGCTGCCCAGCAGAGCGCTACCCAGTTCTGATCGGCTGCCGCTGGTTTGGTGCTCCAGTGAATGCCATCGGTGGAGTTCATCACCCGGTTGCCGCTGCCGGTGTTGGCCACGCAGGCGTACAGCTGCAGCTCGGGCGACCAGCAAACCGCCTGCCAGTTGTTGTCTGCTGCAGATCGGGTGGTCGACCAGAGGATTCCGCTGATCCCCAGCACCGGCGGCGGGCTCAGTTGCTCCGCCACTGCCGCCACAGGCAGCTGATAGGTGCCGGCCTGGGGGCCAGCGGGGCGGG
>B570J29032_109958938_pt1 | contig 16244 bp, 12 predicted proteins | sample LakMenEpi16Nov12_FD_29032 | JGI IMG/M metagenome (IMG submission 29032) | reverse complement strand
CCGCTTAAATAGTTTCTTAAATTTTCTGCTTCTTGATTCGTAAAGATGACGTTGCCGTGCCCTGTCATGTGCACGAACGGGTAATTAAATATTTCTTTGCTGCCGGCTTCAACAATGGCTTGTTCCGGGTTAATGTTCGTGTTTAAATTAGTGTTACAAAATTTAATTAAGTTCGGTAAGGATGTTTCAAGATTTGAGTACCAATCGCCGCCGCCGCCATATTTTAACAAGGCAATTTGAAAGGAGTAGGGGGCTGATGATTTAAAAGCAAAACAAATAATAAGCAGCGATAAATAAATCACTTTTTTCATAGAAATAATATTTTTAAATATCATGTGGAATTCTTTATTCTTTGTTTTAAGTATTCAAACAAAAGGCTATTTTGGTTACTAAAATAAGTCAAAAATTCAAACAGATTGATATTTTAAGAATAATTGGATAGTTTGTTTAGCTTCCATCACATCATGTACTCTTAAAAATTTGGCACCGTTTTGCAAGGCAAGCGTATTAAGTACGGTGGTTCCGTTGAGTGAGGTAACCGGGTTGGTACCAATGACTTTATTGATCATACTTTTCCTTGAAAGGCCTGCCAGTATGGGAAAGCCTAACACCGAAAACCGTGAAAGTTCTTTTAAAAGACGATAATTATCATCCAAAGACTTCCCAAATCCAAATCCAACATCTAAGATGATCTTATTAAAATGAAGTTTATTTAGTGCATTTACTTTTTGTTCAAGATGAGTATAAACATCCTCAACAACATAGTGATAAGTTGGATGTAGCTGCATATTTTCCGGTTGACCTTTAATGTGCATTAACACGTATGCTAAATTGAGTTTAACAACTACCGAGAACATGGCAGCATCAAAGTTTCCGCCACTAACGTCATTAATAATATCAATGCCACAATTGGCAGCTTTTAAAGCGGTTTGACTATTATAAGTGTCGATGCTTAAAAGTTGATTAGGGTGTTCTTTTCGGATTGCTGTTAACGATTTTTCTAATCTCATCCATTCTTCATCCGGATGAATTAATTTTTCTCCGGGTTTTGTGGAGGCAGCACCAATATCAATTATATCAGCGCCTTGTTCTAATTTAACTTCTATGTCTTTTAAAACGTCAGCGGTTGATTCATATTTATTTCCATCGTAAAAACTGTTTGGGGTAAGGTTTACAATAGCCATTACTTTAGGACTATCAAATGATAAAATTTTACCATTGGTTAGGTAACTGTTTGTTATTATTTCATTATTTTTGACTTCCATAGATTATGCAAAAAACCTCAGAACAATACGATATAGCGTTAAGCAAATGTAAAGATATATTTTTAAAAAAAATGAAGGACTATGGCACGGCATGGCGTAATTTAAGACCTACCAGCCTAACCGATCAAATTTTTATTAAAGCACAACGTATTAAAAGTATTGAAGAAAAGGGAGAACAAAAGGTAAACGATGACATTACGGGTGAATACATTGGCATCATTAATTATTGCATCATTGGGTTAATTCAAATTGAGCTTAAAGACGACACACGCATAGATTTGCCATATGATGAGGTGGCTAAATTATACGAGAAGTATTTGATTCAGACCAAACAATTAATGTTGGATAAAAATCACGATTACGGTGAGGCTTGGCGAGATATGAGGGTTAGTAGTTTAACCGATTTAATTTTAATGAAAATTTTTCGAGTTAAGCAGATCGAAGACAACAAGGGTCAAACTATTATTAGCGAAGGTGTAGATGCCAATTATATGGATATGATTAATTACAGTGCTTTTGCTTTAATTAAATTAGATCTTTGATACATCTTCTTATCTTTAATGCTTAAATCGACTTTATTATGAACACTAACAAGTTATTTCCAACTGACATCGAAATTGCTCAAGCAGCTTCAATCCAACACATAAAACACATAGCAGCTAATTTAGGAATAAATGAAGAGGATTTAAATTATTATGGGAAACACAAAGCCAAGTTGCCGCTAGCGTTAATCGATTCAAACAAAATTAATAAGAGCAAATTAATTCTTGTAACAGCTATCAACCCTACACCAGCCGGGGAAGGTAAAACAACAGTATCTGTTGGCTTAACGGACGGTTTGTGTGCCATTGGTAAAAAAGCGATTGCAGTATTAAGAGAACCTTCTTTGGGACCGGTTTTTGGAATCAAAGGCGGCGCAGCAGGCGGGGGCTATTCTCAGGTAATACCAATGGAAGATATTAATTTGCATTTTACAGGTGATTTTTCGGCAGTAGAGAAAGCAAATAATTTATTAGCTGCTTTAATTGACAATAATCTTCAAAACAAAAAGTACAGTTTAAATATTGATCCAAGAACCATTACCTGGAAACGTGTAATGGATATGAATGACCGCGCATTGCGTCATACCATCATTGGAGTAGGTGGTACTCAGCATGGGATTCCGCGCGAAGATGGATTTAACATTACGCCTGCATCTGAGGTAATGGCGATACTTTGTTTGAGCAATGATTTTAAAGATTTAAAAGAACGTTTAGGTAATATTTTTATTGGCTATACTTTTGATAAAAAACCAATTTATGCCAGAGATTTAAAAGCTGAAAACGCCATGGCAATTTTACTTAAGGATGCAATTAGTCCTAATTTAGTTCAAACACTGGAGGGCAATCCGGCTATCCTACACGGTGGACCCTTTGCTAATATAGCGCAAGGCACTAACACTATTTTAGCTACAAAAATGGGACGTTCTTTAGGAGACTATGTTGTAACAGAGGCCGGTTTTGGCGCTGATTTAGGCGCAGAAAAGTTTTTAAATATTAAGTGCGGATACGCTAAACTGGCACCAAGTGCCGTTGTTGTTGTTGCTACTATTCGTGCATTACGCCACCATGGCGGCGCAACTAAGGAAGAGTATAATACTGCAAGTATTGAAAAAGTAACGGAGGGATTTAAAAACCTTCAGAAACATTTGGAGAACATTAAATTGTTTGGCTTGCAGCCTGTTGTAGCGTTAAATTATTTTCCAACAGATACCGAGGATGAAATTAATTTAGTTAAACGTTTGTGTAACGAACTTCATGTTAAAGCGATTGTTTCCAAAGCATTTGCTGAAGGCGGCAAAGGCGCAGCAGAATTAGCTCAGGCAGTTGTAGAAGCAGCCGAACAGCCGGCGCAATTTAAACCCTTATATAACTGGAGTGATACCGTAGAGTCTAAGATAGAAACCATTGCAACTAAAATTTATGGTGCAGCAACTGTAGAATACACTTCTAAGGCAAGAGCACAATTAAAAACCATTAAAGAACTAGGCTTAGAAATTTTGCCGGTTTGTATGGCAAAAACACAAAAATCCTTATCAGATAATGAGCAGAAAATTGGCAGACCAAGTGGATTTAAAGTAACTGTTAGAGAATTTGAATTTGCTTCGGGTGCCGGGTTTATTATTCCAATTTTAGGCGACATGATGCGGATGCCGGGTTTGCCGGCTATCCCCGCTTCAGAAAATATGTTTATTGACGAAACTGGCAAAATTTCGGGATTGAGTTAAATAGTATGAAAGCAATTGTTATTGGTGCAACTGGTGCCACCGGAATGGAATTAGTTGATTTGTTGTTGGAGGATACACAGGTAGAATCTGTTACTATTTTTGCCAGAAAGAAGCTTTCAATTAATCATTCAAAACTAAATGTAATTCAAATCGATTTCAACAAACCAAAAGAGTGGGATACGCTGGTAAAGGGAGATGTACTGTTTTGTTGCTTAGGCACTACCTTAAAAGTTGCAGGCAACAAGGATGCTCAGTGGAAAGTAGATCACGACTACCAGTTATGGTTTGCCCAAGCTGCTAAAATTAACAAGGTTCCATGCTGTGTTTTAGTCTCAGCGCTTGGCGCATCATCCCGCTCAAGTGTTTTTTATTCACGCATGAAAGGTGAATTAGAAGATGCAATTGATAAATTAAATTTTGGGAAATTTTTGGTGTTTCAACCGCCACTGTTGTTGCGTGAACACACGGATAGAACCATGGAAATTGTTGGAGCTAAAGTGATTGGTTTTTTTAATGCGCTTGGACTGCTAAAATCGCAACAACCATTGGCAACTAAGGACTTGGCTAAAGCTATGCTGTTTGCTGCCGAAAAAACACCGGTTGGTAATCATATTTTTAAAGGTCAAGCTATCCGCCAACTTTTAAACAATAACTAAAAATTTATTCGTTTTTTGTAAGCGATTTTTTAATGTATTTCTCTGTTGGCAGGCTTGCTTTTTGGATACGTTTAGCGTAACGAATGCTGTCTAATATTTCTGCTTGCTTTTCTACGATGATTTCTTTACTGTTTTTAAGTTCTTTTTTGTACAAATAAATTACAGTTAACGTAGCCATTAAAACGGTGGAAAAATTAATAACCATAAGCATCATGCTATAACTTATAGTATATAAAGGTTTTACATACATTTGGCAAACAACAGAGGCGGTGACGATCAAAAAAGAAAGTACAATGTAAAATGTAGATTGTTTGTTGGTGTCAAAAATTATTAAGGCTGGCAGTGTGGTGACGATAAAAGCTAAATAAAAGCCGGCATCTTTACCGGTTATCACATTCACAAAACCAAAAAGCAAAGGGGCAACTACCGACACGTAATTTCTTGAAAACCGATGCCCCAACCAACTTGTGAAGAATAATGTAATGCCAAATAAAACAGCGCCAACACTAAACACAAAGGAGAAATAGAAGTATTTTGTAAATAAAAACAGAATAGCATAAAACAATGAAATGGGAACTCCAATAAAACTAATACCGTTCACAAGTTTCGTTTTCTCAATAATTTCTTGCGTAAAATGAGGTTTAACACCAACTGAAAGTATTTTAGCCAGCAATATAAGCATAACTAAAGATACAATTATTTTGACTAATTAATCCTTGCCTGAATTAAAACTACAATTTGTAATTTAAAGCTGAAATATATTAGCAGAACTAGTTCGCAACCGTTTCCTCCATATAACTTTCGATGGGCGCACAACTGCATACTAAATTCCTGTCGCCGTATGCATTATCCACACGTGCAACACTTGGCCAAAATTTGTTGGCTTTTACGTATGGTAAAGGAAATGCTGCTTTTTCGCGGCTATATGGTTTATCGTAATTATCGGCAATAATTAATTTTGCTGTATGAGGCGCATTCTTAATTACGTTGTTTGCTTTGTCTGCTTTACCGTCAATAATTTCCTGAATTTCTTTTCTGATAGAAATCATGGCATCACAAAAGCGATCTAATTCTGCTTTGTTTTCACTTTCAGTGGGTTCTACCATTAACGTATTAACTACCGGAAACGCTACTGTTGGTGCATGAAAACCATAATCCATCAAACGCTTCGCAATGTCTGCTACCTCAACGCCACTTGCCATTTTAAAATCATTACAATCCAAAATCATTTCATGCGCACAACGACCTTGCGTACCTGTGTATAAAATTTTGTAATGATCCTTTAAAACTTCTTTCATGTAGTTGGCATTTAAAATGGCGGTTTCTGTAGCGGATTTTAAACCGTCTGCACCTAACATTTTAATATAACCGTAGCTAATTAATAAAATCAACGCGCTTCCAAAAGGCGCAGAGCTAACGGCGTGGATGCCAGCTTCGCCACCGGTATTTACAATAGGATGCGAAGGTAAATACGGCACTAATTTTTCTACCACGCCAATTGGACCCATACCGGGACCACCACCACCGTGAGGAATAGCAAACGTTTTGTGTAAATTTAAGTGGCAAACATCTGCACCAATATTACCAGGGCTTGTTAATCCAACTTGTGCATTCATATTTGCGCCATCCATATAAACTAAACCACCGTTGTCGTGAATGATTTTCGTAATTTCTGTAATTGCTTCTTCGTAAACACCGTGAGTACTTGGATAAGTGACCATTAGGCAACTTAGAGTATCTTTATATTGTTCTGCTTTGGCTTTTAAATCTGCAATGTCTACATTTCCTTTTTCGTCACATTTTGTAACCACAATGGTCATGCCTGCCATAGCAGCACTTGCAGGATTTGTACCATGAGCCGAAGAAGGAATCAACGCGACAACGCGCTTATCGTCTCCGTTTGCTAAGTGATATTGACGAATAACCATTAACCCGGCATATTCGCCTTGTGCGCCTGAGTTTGGCTGAAAACTCATTTTAGCAAAACCGGTAATGTCACTTAAATCTCTGTCTAATGTTTCAATCATTTCCAAATAACCTTGTGCCTGATTAGCAGGAACAAATGGGTGAATAGAAGCCCACTCAGGCCATGTTAATGGTAATAACTCAGAAGCTGCATTTAATTTCATTGTGCAACTGCCCAAAGAAATCATGCTATGAACTAAAGATAAATCCTTATTCTCCAAACGTTTAATGTAACGCATCATTTCACTTTCGCTGTGATATGAATTGAAAGTTGGATGCGTTAAATAAGACGAGTTGCGGTTTAGGTTGGAAGAAGAAATTAAGCTTGATGTTCCAACGCCATTTAGAGTTGCGCCAAAAACAGAAAGTATATCTTTTAAATCATCCTCTTCAACAGTTTGATCAACTGAAATACCCACATGTTTGTCATCTATTTTTCTAAAATTAATTTCTTTGTTTTCAGCTGCTGCAATAATTTTATTTGCATCGCAAGCTACTACGATTGTATCAAAATACAATTTAGTTGTAACATTTAAACCTGCTTTTGATAGTGCGTTTGCAATTGCATGTGCTTTGTTGTGCACGTCTTGTGCTATTGCTTTAATTCCTTCAGGACCGTGATAAACAGCATACATACTTGCCATAATAGCAAGTAATGCCTGTGCCGTACAAATATTGCTGGTTGCTTTATCACGTTTGATGTGTTGTTCGCGCGTTTGCAAAGCCATGCGTAAAGCCTGATTACCTTCGGCGTCAATACTTATACCAATGATACGCCCCGGAATCAAACGCTTATAATCTTCTTTACAAGCAAAAAACGCAGCGTGTGGACCACCATAACCTAATGGCACACCAAAACGTTGACTGTTTCCATATACGACATCTGCACCCCACTCGCCAGGAGGTGTTAATAAGGCAAGTGCTAGTAAATCTGATCCTACAGCTACTTGTATGCCAAGTTCTTTGCAAGAATCGATATACGCTTTATAATTGTTCGCTTCGCCATTGATGTCGGGATATTGTATAACAGATCCAAAGAATGAGTCATCTAATTTTGTTGATGCTAAGTTACCAACAACTACTTCTATACCTACAGGATTAGAGCGGGTTTTAATTACATCAATTACTTGAGGAAAACACGTTTCGCTAACAAATAATTTATGAGCATTTGCTTTTTGCTTACTGCGGTTACTGTGAAACATAAACACAGCCTCTGCGGCAGCTGTTGCTTCATCTAATAAACTGGCATTGGCAATAGGCATGGATGTTAAATCCATTACCATGGTTTGAAAATTTAAGATTGCTTCTAAACGACCTTGCGCAATTTCCGCCTGATAAGGTGTGTAGGCCGTATACCAGCCCGGATTTTCTAGAATATTGCGTTGAATAACTGCCGGTAAAATATTATTGTAATATCCAAGTCCGATGTAAGAACGAAACTGTTTGTTTTTTTTGCCTAAGGCACGTAAGTGTTTGTGGTATTGAAACTCACTTAAAGCAGCTCCGGTTTTTAAAGGTTGTTTTAAACGAATGTTGGCCGGAACCGTTTGATTGATTAACTCATCTAAAGTAGTAGCACCAATTTTTTTTAGCATGGCGTTAACTTCATTTTTACGCGGACCGTTGTGGCGATTTACAAATTTATCGATTGACATAGTTATAGAAAATAGAGTCACAAATTTAAACAAATCAGGGCTATTAATGTTTGTTTAAGTCCGTCTTTTTTAATTAATTTTTAACTATTTCTGGGCTTTTAAAAGTGAGCACAAACCCTTGCATTCATGTTAAAGTAGAGTTATAAGGTCTTTCGGCGTTAATACCCTTACCTGCCCTGGTTTTAAATCCTTTATAGTTATGGTACCCAGCTGAACGCGTATTAAACGTTGTACTTTGTAGCCAACGCCTGAACACATTTTTCTGATTTGACGGTTTTTTCCTTCGGAAATCGTTATTTTTAACCAGGTGTGCGGCCAAACTAAGGTTTCTGCAAACTCCGCAGGCAATTCTTCCTGCGCGAATGATACAACCTCGCAAGGCTTTGTTTGATAATTCGCGTTTTTTCCTTTTAAAGCAATTTCAACACCTATTCTAAGGTTGGTTATGGCTTCTTCTGATATTTTGTTTTTCACCCTTACCAAATACGCTTTATCAATCTTGTTTTCGGGCAGTAAAACTCTTTTATAAAAATTTTTATCAGTAGTAAGCAGCAACAAGCCTTCGCTTTCATAATCCAATCTACCAACCGGCATTGTACCTTCCGGAAACTCGTATGTTAACGCATTTAAAGTTGTTAAACCGTTTTGATCTTTAAACTGACTTAACATGCCCTTTGGTTTATTTAAAACAAAATACGTGTGTTCTGTTTTCAATTGTTTAGTAATTTTAGCGTGGTGCTAAGATACATTTATATTGGTTTGGCTATTTTCTTTTTTGCTTGCTCGGGTGAACATTCAGTTGACAAAAGGCAAAACGAAGTTACTTGGACAAACAACATTGCAAACATTGTGTTTACAAATTGCACGCCTTGTCATCGTCCAAACCAGGCTGGTCCGTTTAATTTATTGTCTTACAATGATGCCGTTAAAAAAGCCAAATTAATTAAGTTTGTTACACAAACAGGGTATATGCCACCATGGCCGGCAGATGCATCTTACACTCATTTTGTTGGTGAGCGTGTTTTGGCAGATTCTATTAAGAGTATGATTAAGCAATGGGTTGAGCAGGGTTGCAAATATGGCGACAGTGCTTTAAAACCAGAGCCCCCTTCTTTTAATAATTTATCCTTTTACCGTCAACCGGATTTGGTTATTAAAGCACAACAACCAGTAACAATTAAGGGTAATGGAACCGATGCTTTTTATATTGTGAAGTTTCCTTATGAAATCCCGCACGACACTATTGTTGATTTTGTTGAGTTTGTTCCGCATCAACGTAAACTTGTTCATCATGTTAACGGCCATTTGGTAAGCTATGATAGTAAACGAAAGTTTAATTATCAAAATGGGGTGGGTATTAATTTAGATGTAACTAAAAACTTAATGTCGGCATATTCTGAAATGCACATTCCTTACACAGACGGTTTACAGCCCAAATTTCCCACACTAACACCAAATACAGTTTACTATTTACCGGGTTATTTACCGCCGAATTACCCTGACGACGTTGGAGGTTTTCCATTAAAAAAACATGGCTTGTTTTTATTAAATAACATCCATTATGGGCCTAGCTCTATAGATTGTGTTGATAGTAGTTATTTAAATGTGTTTTTCCGCAAAACGCCAATTAAACGTGGAGTTAAGGAGACTCAGTTAGGAACCTTTGGCGTTTCAGAAATCGAGCCGGCTTTTTTTATAGAACCTAATAAAGTAAAAACATTTGTTACACAAACAACTTTGTCTCAAGACATTTCTGTTTTATCGGTAAACCCACACATGCATTTAATTGGCAAATCATTTTGGGCTTTTGCTTTTTTGGGATCAGATACGATACCACTTATCCGTATAAAAAAATGGGATTTTAGATGGCAATACTATTACACATTTTTGCACCCTCTTAAAATCCCAAAAGGCTATACCATTAAAGTTATCGGGGAATTTGATAACACCGCTCAAAATCCAAACAACCCGTTTCATCCTCCAAGACTTATTACCAATGGCAATGGTGTGGAGAGTATGAAAACGACCGAAGAAATGTTTCAGTTTATTTTTACTTATATGCCATATAAAACCGGAGATGAAACAATTAGTTTAAATCGGCCGTAACGTGGTTGTCTTCCCTGTTGAGGGATGGCATGCGGTAAAGATGACTAACGTTGATAAAGATAAAATCATATTCTGTTTCTACCAAGCCTACAATTCTGTAGCAGCCCGGCCCGGTAAACGGAAAGGTTTTATAAGCCGCTGGAAAATGAACAGTGTCAATCCATGCGCCATCTATGTCGACAAAAGTTCCAAAACACATTTTGTCGCCTTTTGCGGTACGTGTTGGTTTTGTTGTGATGAGATAACCGATTATTTCAACCGTTTTACCCAAGTGCTTTTTTAAATCGGCGCTTACTAATTTATTTTTAATGGGTTCTTTTACCAATTTAAAAGGACTGCACAACGAAAAGCCTAAAAGTTCTATTTCATCTAAAGCATCGTCTAGTGATGTAGAGTTTAATTGGGGTAGTTTATACTTTTGATTTTCTGTTTCAAACAACTCGGGCGTTTGATGCGGAGATTTTCCGGGATTACTGGTTAAGTATGATTCCCACATTAATTCTTTTTTATTTGAGTTGTAAAACGAAAAAGCGCCTACCCGAATAAGCAATTGTGTTTGCTGAACGCTAATACCGGTGCGTTTAATAAAGTCGCTGAGGTTTTTGTAGTTGCCTTTTTTTTGTCGTTCGGCCAAAAGCGTTAGTGTTGTTGTTGTTTCGAGTTCGGCAATAAAAGCCAAACCAATGTAAATGGTTTGATTTTTAACTACACACAACTGATCGCTGTTATTAACACATGGATTTTTTATTTCGGCACCATTTAATCTGGCTTCGTGCAGATAAAGTTCTTTTCTGTAAAATCCACCGCCGTTGTTTAAAGTGGCTACCATGTATTCTATCGGATAATAAGCCTTTAAGTACATGGCCTGATAGCTTTCTACGGCGTAGCTTGCTGAGTGACCTTTAGCAAAAGCAAAATTTGCAAAACTTTCTATTTGATTCCAAATACGATCAATGGTTTCGGGTTTGTATTTTTTGGCAAAGCAGTTGTTGTAAAATTTTTGTTTAACCTTATCAAATTCATTTCGCTGCTTAAATTTCCAACTCATGCCACGCCTCAGGTAATCAGCTTCTGCTAATGTAAGCCCGGCAAACAGGTGCGCTACTTTTATCACATCTTCCTGGTAAACCATTACACCATAGGTTTCTTTTAAAATATCGTATAGTTCCGGCAAAGCATTTCTCGCCGCCTTTTGTTTTTCTATATTCCTGTAACGTTCAATGTATTCGTGCATCATGCCGCTTTTAGATACGCCGGGTCGAATAATGGAACTTGCAGCAACTAATCTCAAATAATCTTCTGCCTGTAGTTTGGATAATAGCATTCGCATAGCAGGACTTTCTACATAAAAACAACCAATGCATTTGCCTTCCTTTAACAGACTGTTTATTTTTGAATCGACCTTAAATCTTTTAATATCGTGTATGTCAATTTCAGTGTTTTGATTTTCTTTAATTAATTTAACTGTATCATGTATTTTTCCTAAGCCACGTTGACTAAGAATATCAAACTTAAATAAGCCAATATCTTCTGCTTCAAGCATGCTAAATTGTGTGGTAGGGTAGCCTTTAGGGGGCAAAAAGGTTGCGCAGTAAGTAACGATGGGTTCTTCTGAAATAACGATGCCGCTGGCGTGAATACTTAAATGATTTGGAAACCCTTGGATAAGGTGGCTGTATTTTAAAACTAACTGTTGTAGTTGATCTAGTGTTTCAGGCGCTTTACCGCTTTGTAATTTATCAATTTCGGCGGTTGGTAAACCAAACACTTTACCTAGTTCACGTACGGTAGCATCAAATTGAAAGGTGTTGTAGGAGCCAAGCAAGGCAGTTCGTTCGTAACCAAATCGTTCAAAAATGTACCGGGTCATATGGTCGCGATCTGTCCACGAAAAATCGATGTCAAAATCCGGGGCATTGTTGCGGTGTTCGTTTATAAAACGCTCAAAGTAAAGGTCTAAATCAATGGGGTCTACATCCGTTATTCTTAAAATGTAAGCCACCATACTGTTAGCCCCGCTTCCTCTCCCCACATAAACAAAGCCTTGTTTTCTGGCGTAGCTGGTAATGTCCCAATTGATTAAAAAATATGCAGCAAAATTCATTTTTTCAATGATGCCAAGTTCTTTTTCAATTCTTTCAAAAATAACGGGTTCTGGGTTTGGGTATCTGTAAGAAAGGTTATTATAGGTTTCTTCCTTTAATTTTTCAACGTCACCCCTAAAACTGTTAGTATAGTATTTTAAGGTTTTATTAGCCAGTTTGCCAAATTCAAAATCAACACTGCAATTTTTTAAAATGTGTTCTGTGTTTTTAATAATTTGCGGATAGTCGGCAAAACTTTTTAGTAAAAGGTTGTGGTGCTTAAGGGTATTTTCAGGGTCGGCCGTTTCCTCTTTAGGCAGTTTACTTAGCAGCGTATTGTTTTGTATTGCACGAAGCAAACGGTGTGCGTTAAAACCCGATTTATTTTTAAATGTAAGGGTTTGTAATACCACCATTTTTTCTGTTAAGTGTTTCTGTGGCGAGAAAGGTAAATTTTTTAGCTGTTGTTCGTTAATGCCAATAAACTCGTTTTTTAAGAGAGCCTGTCCTTCGTAGGATTGTAAAGGGTAAATAACATAGGCGTTTTTAAACGCCGGTGCTTTTTTTTCAAACCCGGACGAGGCGTGTAGGTGTTGACTAAGGTGTTTGTTTAGTTCGGCATAGCCTTTGTTGTTTTTTGCAATGCCAATGTATTGTTGTGTGATGTTGTTTCTAAAATCTATACCCACGCAACATTTAACAAGTTGTTCTTTGCATTGGCGGATGGTTTCTATTACAGCGGTACTGGTGTTGATATCCGTGAGTACAAAACTGTTATAGCCATTTTGTTTTATGCAGGCAATAAGCTCTTCCACACTGAGTGTGCCGTAACGGAGGCTGTAATATGTGTGGCAATTTAATAACACGCTTGCCGCACAAATTTACTATAAAAAACAACATTGTTTTGCTATGTTTTATAGTTGTTTAAAATTAACCTTTAAACAAATTGGGGTTGCGTTTTTTTAAACCTAAGCCAACAGCTCTCATCACGGCTTTATCGCCAAAACGTTGGCGCAGTTTATCCATGGCGGCATATAACTGCATTTGTTCGGTGGTGTCGTTAAATAAATCAAACTGGTAGGTGCCTTGTATTAAATGGCTAAAGCGCACACCAATTAAGCGAATCAACATACGCTTTTGAAACAGTTTATTAAACAGTTCTTTCACTTTTTCTATTAAAATACCATCAATAGCCGTGTAGGGGATGCGCGCCTGCATGGTGTAGGTGTTAAAATCAGAATACCTTATTTTTACGGTTACACAAGCTGTTAATTTTTCTTCGCTGCGCAACTGATAAGCTAACTTTTCTGTCATACTAACCAATACGCTATTCATGTGTTGCATGTCTATGGTGTCTTTTTCAAAGGTGCATTCGGTGGAGAGCGATTTGCGTTCGTTATAGGGCTCGATGGGTGAATTATCGATGCCGTTGGCTTTTTTCCAGATACTGATGCCATTATCGCCCAACACTTGTTGTAAGGCTTTAACCGGCATCTCCTGCAAGGTTTTAATTTTTTCGATACCTAAGTTGCGTAACTGTAAATAGGTTTTATCGCCCACCATGGGAATTTTTTTTACGGATAAGGGCGCTAAGAATTCTTTTTCGGTACCAAGCGGAATTAATTTTTGACCATTGGGTTTAGCTTCTCCCGTACCTACTTTAGACACGGTTTTGTTTTGCGATAACGCAAAAGAAATGGGCAAATTGCTTTCTTTTATGATTCGCTGACGCAGTTCGGTAGCCATTTTGTAGCAGCCAAAGTATTTATCCATCCCGCTTATATCAACGTAAAATTCATCAATGGATGTTTTTTCGTAAAGCGGCATGCTCTCTTTAATGATGTCGGTTACCAAATTGCTGTAGTACGTGTATTGTTCGTAATCACCTTTTACAACTACGGCTTGCGGACATAGCTGTTTAGCCATACGCATGGGCATAGCAGAATGTACACCAAAACTTCGGGCTTCGTAGCTGCAAGACGAAACCACACCTCTATCACTGGTGCCACCAACAATAACAGGCAGCCCGTTTAACTTGGGGTTAATGCGTCGTTCTACCGACACAAAAAAACTGTCTAAATCCAAGTGTATAATTTGCCGATCCATTTAAGGTAAAGGTACAGTATTTAAACAGGCTGTTTGGCTATAAATTGTAGTAATGTAAAGTTACAATTTCTCTAGCCATTCTTTTTGCCATAACACTAAATACACACCTGTTATTGAAATAATGGCCGCAATTACCTGAAGTGGTTTTAATTTTTCTTTTTTATATAAATGATTAATCACCAAAATAAAAAAGGGGGCCAAACTAAAAACGGATTGCGCAACAACGCTTGGTAAAACACTTAAAGCATAAAGCGAACAGCAAACAGCCGTGATGTTTCCTAAAAAGGTACTGGTAAAAAAATAAATATTAGCCTTGTTTTTATTTTGAAGAAGGTCCTTGGTCCACCGCACTAATTTTTTATTAAACAAGGCAATACCGAGCATACAAACAACTGCACCAATAATGCGAATGTAGGCTATTTCGTATGGTTGAAGCAGGCCGTAAGTTTTAATAATTGCCATTTTAGAGAACACCAAAGAAAGCCCTTGTGCCAATAAACAAAGTACTAATAGCAATAGTTCTTTTAAATTAGGACGTGTATTGGTTGATTGGTAGTTAAACTGTGTAAAAAGAATGAGTCCTGTAATGGTTAAAATAAGTCCGGCAAGGCCAATTAAATTTTGTTGTTCATTTAAAAACAGCCAGCCGAACAGAAAGCCTATGGCGGGTTGACAAGCAGAGAAAAAACTAACTGTTTTAATACCCAGATGATTTAGCGCTCTTAGTCTCAGTGCATCACTAAGTACAAGACCTAAACAGCCTGAAGTAAAGATAAGGAGCAGATTAAAACCACCACAATTAAAAAGATGATTAATGAAATGTGGTTGCAATAAAAAAACCAGAATTCCTAACACAACAAAAGCAATAAGGTGCCTGAAAAAATTTACCGGTTGGTGTCCTAATTTTTGAACAGCAATGGTTACCGGAAAAATAGCGATAGACCAACACAAACAAGCAATAAACGCTACAATCATAACATGAAGGTAGCGTTTATTTTAAAATCAAATAATCTTTAAAAAGAAATCACCCTAAAGAACTCTCTATCAAAAATTTCAAAATAAGTTTTTGCTTCAAATTCCTCGTAGTAAGGGATAAATTTCCGAATATTTTTTCTTACATCGTCATCATAAGCCAACAAATACTTCATTTTAGTTTGAGCGTATTTACTTATGTTTATTTGAGTAGAGGGTTCCGGCATACCCTTAACACCATAGATTTGGTTTGCAAGAGGACTCAGATTCGGATAGTTCCAGTCTTTTAGTTGCTTATCCAACCAATTATAGACTATCTCGCTTTCCATGTGTGGCGTATAAACAGCTTGATAGATTCGATGACATGGAATAAGTTTTTTTGTAGCTAAACTTAACACAAGTTTACTAATGAATACATGGTCCGGGTGGCCATAAGCCCCCTTAATGTCATCAAGTGTAAAAATAACGCTTGGCTTATACAAGCTAATTTTTTCTATTAACTTGTCGGCTACTTTATCCGTAAAAAATTGTAGGTCAATTTCGGAATAAGGTAACGGATAAGCGTTGTGCGCCGCAGTATCCATACCTAGTCGGTATAAGCCGTCTTCCAAAATTAATTCATTGCCATTACTAATTATTTCAGATGGGTGTTTAAGTGTATCACGTCCTTTGTGTTTTTGTAAACTCAATTGTTTTATGGTCCAGCCTTGTGATTTCAATTTTGCTAAAGTTCCTGCCATAGCGCAATCATCATCGTCGTGGGCAACAATGATGAGTGCGCGTTTACTCTTAATTGTATCTAAATAATTGTCGGTCGGGTAACTTTCTGTGGCTGCAAATTTCCGTAGATCTTCTATTGTAATGTTTTTCTTACAGCCAAAGAAAGCACCTGCGGCCAAAATCAATCCAACTATTTTTGACCACTTCATATTTAGTTATTCTGTAATAAAGATCTTTTTTGTAATAGTCTTTTTGCCTTTATAATTCAGCAAATAACTTCCTTTTGTGAGTTGACTAACATCCAGCTGTGGGTTATTTTTAATTTTTAAAACACTTTGTCCAAGTAGGTTGGTAATTTCAATTTCAAAGTCTGATTCATTTGTAAGAACGTATAATTGATTTTGTGCCGGGTTAGGAAAAACAGAAAATTGACTATCATCTGTATTTTT
>B570J29032_109958939_pt1 | contig 16253 bp, 15 predicted proteins | sample LakMenEpi16Nov12_FD_29032 | JGI IMG/M metagenome (IMG submission 29032) | reverse complement strand
ACGCATAAATTTTTGAATATCCCGTAAGATGGCGAAGTGGTTTTTGATTTTTGTTTTAGTTTTTTCTTTACCTGCTTTGTCTCAAATACAAGGAGAAAGCGAAGTTTATTTAAGTGGCGACTTAATTGAACCGCAATATGAGGGAGGTCTGAAAGGGTTTCAAGGGGTGTTTTACCAAATGATTAAAGATAAAAAAGTTAAAAGGGGAGAGAAAGTAACCGCCTCATTTGTCATTGGCAAAGACGGCTTAATGACTAACATTAAGATAACTAGTTTTAAAGATGATGAAACGGCCATGAGCGTTTTACAAACGCTTAATGATATGAATACCCTAAAAATTAAATGGCAACCAGCTACGCGTTTGGGTGAATTTGTGCCCATTAAACTGGAGTTTCCTTTTAGATTTTAATCTTTCAAAGCATATTTAAAGCCATTGGCAATCAATGTGTCAATGTCCTCTTTTGATAAGTTTAATGCTTCTGCCAGTTGAATATAATTTTCGTTTAAATAACCGTCAAAGTAAGCAGGATCATCTGAGTTAATGGTGGCTTTGATCCCTAAATCAAGCATTTTTTTGATGGGATGTTCTTTTAAATCTTTAACCACTTGTAGCTCTAAGTTCGACAAAGGACAAACCGTTAAAGCGATGTCATTCTTAACGATATAATTAATCAATTCAGTATCTTGCAAACTGTTATTGCCGTGGTCAATGCGCACAATTTTTAAATCATTTAAAGCTTCCCAGACATATGCGGCAGGACCTTCTTCGCCAGCATGCGCCAGCAATACGTAACCTGCTTGCGCTGATGCTGCAAAAACTTTTTTAAATTTTGAAGGTGGATGGCCCATTTCTGAAGAATCTAAACCAACGGCTTTGATATATTTTTTGAAAGGCAGTGAGTGTTCTAAAGTAATAAATGCTTCCTCTTCTGATAAATGACGGAGATAGCTCATGATTAAAACTGATGAAATGCCTAGTTCTGTTTTAGCTTGCTCTCTGGCTTTTTGAATGCCTGTTATAACCGTTTCAAAGCTGATCCCGCGATGTGTATGCGTTTGCGGGTCAAACATAATTTCTGCGTGAACAATATTATTTTCTTGGCATTTAAAAAAATAGGCCCAAGTGAGATCATAAAAATCTTGTTCGTGAATCAGCACGCTAGCACCCGCATAATAAAGGTCTAAAAAATCTTGTAAGCAATCAAATTGATAAGCTTTTTTTAGACTTTCAATATCTGCATAGGGGATAGACACCTTATTTTTTTGAGCCAAGGCAAATAGTAATTCAGGTTCTAAAGTGCCTTCTATGTGGAGATGGAGTTCAGTTTTTGGTTGAGTACGGATGTAGTCTGGAAGGGTCATATTTTTTAGTGTTAGATTTTTTAATAGAATCATCCTCTAAAATTAAATTAAAGGGTATAGAATAATTTACTTTGACTGCAACACCATTATTTTTTCCAGGTATAATTTGTGGGAATAAATTAAAAACTCTTTTTATTTCAGGTTCAAAAGCGGGATGAGGCGCTCGAACATTAAGTAAATTTATTCTGCCAGTTTCATCAATATTTATACTTAATAATATTCTTAACCTTTCATTTGGAAAAAGGTTTTTAATTACTTCTGGCACATGAAAATTTCTTGAAAAATGACTGTTAAATTTTTCGTGAAAACACTTTAGTCTATCATTGCTATCTTTAAATTCTTCACAACCATTAAATATCGGTGCGTCATCGACTACTCCAAAAAATCCCGCAGGTTTTATAGTTTTTGCGTTAATTTCGTTTATTAAAAGTATGAGGCTAAGTTTATTAAATTCATAAACATCCAATTCTTTTTCATCTAAATTAAATGAAGTTGAGATTGTTTTTTTAAAATCATTTTCGATCAATTGAATAGCTTCTTTTTTAAAATTTAAAACGAAAAACTCTTCTTTTCCACTTAGTTTTCTATATAAAAGACCGGTACTTTGTCCTGTTGAAATAAGCTGCATCAAAATCTTTTTGGTGTTTTCATAACTTTCCTCACCATTTTCTTTTGTCAAATTCACCTCTCTAAAAATAAAAATTTCCCTATTTTTTTTATAGGTAAAAAGTTCAACTTGATCAATCGGTAATGAAAATGCTTGTTCATTGTCATTTTCTTTATAATCTAAACTTGTAATGTCATCATCAAAGTTGTATTCTTTAATTTGAATGTCGAATTTTCTATTGTCAACATCTATGTACTGGCCAGGATGGTAATTGTTTTGAGCGATGCTTAAAGCACTAAAGAAAAGTGTTAAGATACAAGATGTTCTCATTTTGGTTTCTATTTTTGTTTGTTAATATTTATGAACGAGCTAGAAGCTCATTCAACATTTTTTGTTTGTTAATATTTATGAACGAGCTGGGAGCTCATTCAATATTTTTTGTTTGTTAATATTTATGAAGGAGCTAGAAGCTCATTCAACTTTTGCTGGAAGCTCATTCGACAATCTCGCTAAGTAATCAAAGTTTTTTCCCTCGCTAACGATTTCAAAATTTAAACCCGCTTGTTGAGCAAAAGTACGAAATAAATCAGCATCCAAATAAAGCCAGTGGAAAGTTTCTGTTTGATTTTTGTAATGCAAAGTATAGTCCAATTCGCCATAATAATTTTTATGGGCGGGCAGCCAAACGCCGCCATCGTCATCCTTGTCAAACATATAGATAAGGTCTGAACTATCGATTAGAACTTGACCATTTGCTGCCAACAAATTTTTAAGTTTTTCCAAATTTGCTAATACTTGATTGAGGGTTTGAAAAATACCTGTGCCATTCATGAGCAGCAGTATGGTATCAAATTTTTCATGCGTTTCAAAATCAAGTAAAGTAGAACACACAGTTTTTGTTAAACCTTGTTTTTGACAAACCGCTATGGCCAAGGGTGAAGCATCGAGAACCTTGACGTCAAAGTTTTTATTTTGAAGGTATAAGGCATGACAACCAGTACCTGCACCAATATCTAAAATTTTACCTTGACAAAGTTGCAGGGCTTTTTTTTCTATTGTCGGCATGTTTTTGTATGTCCTAAAAAGATAGCTGAGATCTAGTTCATCTTCTTCAGAAATATCTGTTGACGTAATAAGTGGTTCTTTTTTGCCATGATAGCAATCAAATATAGCTTGACCGAATAGATCTAATTTCATGGTATAAAGGTATAAAAAAATTAAAAGTGTCTTATATTTACACAAATTTATTTTTCATGAATTTAGCACAATTACCCAATCAGGCGAATGAAAAATCAGCAGAAAACAAGAAGTTTTTTCAAAAGCTGAAGGCCAAACCTCCAAAAAATTTGGATTATTTGATGGTGGAATTACATGAAGAAACTTTCAAAAAAACAAATTGTTTGTCTTGTGCCAATTGTTGCAAAACCACTGGCCCACTTTTTACTTTAGCAGATATTGAGCGAATTGCGAAACATTTGCGACTTAAACCTCAGGCCTTTATTGATAAGTACCTGCGTATTGATGAAGATAATGATTATGTTTTGCAAAGTGTGCCTTGTACTTTTTTAGACGATGATAATTCTTGCTTTATTTATGACGTGCGGCCAAAAGCTTGTAGAGAATTTCCGCATACGGACAGAAAGAAGTTTCATCAAATAACAGATTTAACCTTGCAAAATGTGGCGATATGCCCCGCCGCTTTTGAGATTGTTGAAAAAATGAAAGCTAAAATAAAATGATTGGATTTGGTTTACTGTTTTAAGAGTAGTCATAAGATAATTATGTATTCATAGATTTGGAAAATTGGAAGATTTTGGCATCAATAAAAAAATCCCACTTTTCAGCGGGATTTTAATTATTTTATTGAAAATATTAGTTTTTATCTTCTCTAGGAGGTCTTGGTAATAATGCCTTCTTGGACACTTTTTCCTTGCGCGTTTTAGGGTCAACACCAAAGTATTTTACCATAAATTTATCGCCCATTTTTACGACATCCGTAACGTTTTCTGTACGTTCCCATGCTAATTCAGATACGTGAAGTAAAACCTCATTGCCTGGCGCATCCATATATTCAACAACCGCACCAAAGTCTAAAAGTTTAATCACCTTTACTTCATATGCTTCACCAACTTGTGGTTTGAAAGTCATGGCATCAATTCTAGCTAATACCGTATCGATACCCGCTTGATTAGTACCTAGAATTTCAATAATTCCTTTATTATCAACTTCCGATAAAACGATTGTTGTTTCGGTAGCTTTTTGAAGTTCTTGAATATGTTTACCACCTGGTCCGATAAACGCACCAATCAAATCGCCTGGAATAGAACTCATGATAATTTTTGGTGCATGTGCTTTTACATTTGGTCTAGGCGATTGAATCGTTTCAACCAATTTATCTAGAATATGTAAACGACCAACTCTAGCTTGTTCTAAAGCTTGCTCCATGATGTCATAACGCAAACCATCAATTTTGATGTCCATTTGACAAGCTGTGATACCTTTGTTCGTTCCAGTTACTTTAAAATCCATGTCACCTAAGTGATCTTCATCGCCTAAAATATCTGATAAAACTGCAAATTTTTCACCATCAGTGATTAAACCCATAGCAATACCTGAAACAGGTCTAATCATTTGAATACCAGCATCCATCAAGGCCATTGTGCCAGAACAAACGGTTGCCATAGAAGATGAACCATTCGATTCTAAAACTTCTGAAACCACACGAACGGTATAAGGACAATCTGCAGGAATCATAACTTTTAAAGCACGTTGCGCCAAGTTACCATGACCAACTTCTCTTCTAGATGTTCCTCTTAATGGCCTAGCTTCACCAGTTGAAAATGGTGGAAAGTTGTAATGCAAGTAAAATCTTTCTTCCCCTTGTTCAGATGGACTATCAATAATGTTAGCCTCTCTTGACGTGCCTAACGTCACTGTTGCTAAAGCTTGTGTTTCACCTCTTGTAAAAAGTGCTGAACCATGAACTGAAGGCAAATAGTCAGTTTCACACCAAATAGGTCTAATGTCTGTTGTTTTTCTACCATCTAAACGTGTACCTTTTTCAAGGACAACATTTCTAACAGCTTCTTTATTGGTTTTGTAAAAATATTTACCTACTAAATCACCGTTTTCAGCGAGTTCTTCTTCTGTAAAAAGTGCTTTAACTTCTTCTTTTACTGCAGCAAATTTTTCTCCTCTTTCACTTTTTCCAGAGGCTTCTTGTGCAATGGCGTAAATTTTATCATAAGCAGCAGCTTTTACTTTGTCATAAATGGCTTGATCTTCTTTTTCACCCTGATAAGTTCTGTAGGCTGGCGAACCAACCGCAGCTCTAAGTCTTTCTTGTGCTTCAATCTGAATCTTGATGGCTTCATGAGCAAATTTAATGGCTTCAATCATTTCGGCTTCAGTGATTTCTTTCATTTCGCCTTCAACCATAGCCACAGAATCTTTAGATGCACCGATCATCATATCAATATCTGATAGTTCCATTTCCGCTCTACTTGGGTTGATGACAAATTGACCATCTACTCTTGCTACACGAACTTCAGAAATTAAATTATAGAAAGGAATGTCTGACACAGCAAGCGCCGCCGAAGCTGCTAAACCTGCAAGTGCATCTGGCATCACGTTGGTGTCATGCGACATTAATTGTAGCATGATTTGTGTTTCTGCATGATAATCGTCTGGAAAAAGTGGACGAAGCACGCGGTCAACTAGACGCATCACGAGAACTTCATTGTCACTTGGTCTAGCTTCACGTTTGAAAAATCCACCAGGGAAACGACCTGCAGCAGCAAATTTCTCTCTATAATCTATAGTGAGAGGTAAAAAATCAATGTTTGGATTGGCTTCGCGAGCTGAAACAGCCGTAGCTAAAATCATACAGTCGCCCATACGAACAACAACCGAACCGTCAGCTTGTTTAGCCAACTTACCTGTTTCAATGGTAATGGTTTTGCCATCTGCCATTTGAATTGTTTCTGTTTTTACATTTGGAATCATAAATGTTTCAATTATTAATAGTTAGTTGTTGTGTTGTTGTCAATTGAAACGGTGAAAACCAAAGAAAACAAAACTTTTTTATTCATTAAACAAAAAAAAGAGGCATAGCGCCTCTTTAGATTTACTTTCTAATACCAAGTTCTTTGATAAGCTCTCTGTATTTTATGATATCTTTTTTCTTTAGATAGTCTAAGTGACTTCTTCTTTTACCAACCAATAGTACTAAGGCACGCTCCGTGTTAAAATCTTTACGATTTTTTTTCAAGTGACCTGTTAAATGGTTAATTCTGTGGGTGAAAAGTGCAATTTGACCTTCCGTTGAACCTGTGTTTTTGGCTTCACCGCCAAATTTTTCAAAAATTTCTGATTTTACTTCTTTAGTCAGATACATTTTAATATTATTTAAATGATTATGATGTATGTTTTTTAAGACTTTCTTAAAAACGGATGCAAATATACAATAAATTATTCTAAATCCAAATCTTTTATCAATTGGTCCAAACTATCTAAAATATTTTGATCAATTTGTTTGGCATATAGCTTTTTTTGTTTCTTTTCTGTCGGTTTAAATTCAGCATTCCATTTCAAAGTTCTTATACTTACAATTCTCCCAGTAGGATCAAAAGCCACACGCAGTTCTTTGGTTGAATATTTCTTTTTATAAATACATTTGAATCTTAAAATTTGAATCTTAGTTTTTTCATTTTCAATGGTCTCAACAAATCTTAAGTCTTGAAATTCGCCAAATTCTCTGTTAATATTTCTACAAACATTAGAAATATAGTCTAAATTTAATTTTTTAAAAATTAAGGAGGTAAAATCCGCTTCATTAAATTTACTTATTTTTGAGTGATTACAAGCATTTAATAACTTAAATCCATAAAAATAAGCTTTTTGCATTAAATTTTTAGGGGTTTCTGCTACAGAAATTATTTTGAATTTAACAGTGTCTTTAGGAAGCTCATATAAACCGTCATCACTTTTATTTTGGTCTTTGGTGTTTACATTTACTTTTTTATCAATATCATCAGTGTTTACAACCGTTTGGGTGTAACCAAAAAAAGCAAATAATAAAGTAAAAAATAATATTTTCATTACATTTAAATGGGAGGCAAATTTATGTAAATTAATTGAAATATTGATTTAAATTTTCATTTTCAAATCTTTTGCCAATCGTTTCTACAATCTTTTTCAATAAAATTTGATCATCATCCTCAAAGGCATTTAAAGTGTTGCTATCAATATCTATTTGGCCAATATTTTGTCCATGAACGAAAATAGGTACAACAATTTCAGATTTTACATTGAAATTACAAGACAGATAATTATCCTGAGCCATAACATCCGGCACAACAAAAGTTTCATTTGAAAGGGCTACTTGCCCACAAATGCCTTTTCCAAAGGGAATAATGGTATGGTCTGTTTCAAGACCAACGTATGGGCCTAGTTTTAACTCGTTTTTTTGACCATTTTTGAAATAGAAGCCCACCCAATTGTAGGTTGGTTTTTCGGTATTTAATAATTCACAGATGCCATATAAGAAATCTTCGATTTTTTCAATTTGATTTAATTTTTCAATTTGTAACAAAATATTGTTCATAAAAATGAGATAAAGTTTAAGTTTGCAAAAGTATAAACTCGTTTTTAAATAATTATCTTTGTCAACATAAATTTTTGGCATGTTTGAATTGATAAAGCAATATAAGCCGTTTTTGATCTTTTTGTTAGGATTTTTTGGTTCGTATTTGATTTTAGTAGGTCTATATAAAGTCTATCTCAGCCAATATGATGTTAGTAAATTTGAGCCAGACGGCATGACCACTGTGGTTTCAGAACAAGCCAATTGGTTGACTAATTTGTTTGGAGAGCGGAGCAGAATTGAGCAATCAGCCTTAGAGCCCGCGTACAACGCTTTTATTAATCAAAAACAGGTGGCCAGAATAATAGAAGGTTGCAATGCCTTAAGCGTGATGATACTTTTTAGCTCGTTTATCATAGGCTTCAGAGGTCCTATAAAAAATACTTTATTGTATATTTTGTTTGGTGTTTTCCTTATTCATATTTTTAATGTTTTGCGAATTTCCTTAATTACTTTAGGTCTGTTTTATTTTCCTGAGCATCGCAAGCTTTTGCATGATTATTTGTTTCCGTTGTTCATTTATGGTGTTGTTTTTTTGTTGTGGTTGTTGTGGGTAAATAAATTTTCTTATCATGCCAAAAAATAAATGGTTTATTCGATTGATATTGGGCATAGGATGCGTCATCGGACTGGTCTTGCTTCGTGGTTTTGAAGATGACATTTTCTATGATCCTTTAAAATTGTTCTTTAAAAGTTATAATTATAAAGAAAGTCCGTTACCTGAGTTACATAGTTTTTGGCTGTTTTGTAGTTATTCTTTAAGATTTTTATGTAATACTGTTTTGTCCTTAGTTTTGATCTATTTATTTTTTTTGGATATAAAATTGATTAAATTTTCTATTTTATTGTATTTTTTATCATTTGTTTTATTTGTGGGCTTGTTTTTCTTTTTTCTTAAAACAGAATTAGTTGGTCATCAAACCTTATTTTATTTGAGAAGATTTATTATCCATCCCATTTTGGTTTTGTTATTTGTACCTGGTTTTTATTATCAAAAAAGTATTAATTTTGACCGCTAATCCTCGCCATGATAGCAGTGAAAAGCCCGCAGGTTTGAAGTTTAGACAAACTTAGCAAAAAATAGCGACCCAAGAAGCTCATTTTTTGATTTAGTTTGACAAACTGAAAAACGAGGACTTGCAACGCATAGCATGAAAAAGCGCCATAAAAAATGATGTATATTTTACTTTTTTTTTCATCTCTATTCTTTCAAAGTGATGTTGATAAGGGAAAAGCATTGTTTCAAGCGAAAAAATATGACGAGGCGATTATTTGCTTAAAAAAAGCTTTGATTGCTGACTCGAATAATTTAGAAATCAATGAATTGCTAGCGGATGTTTATGGTCATCAAATGAAATGGGATCAGTCTATATTTTATTATCGAAAAATAATTGAATTGTCACCAAAAACAGCAAATTTTTATTACAAATATGGTGCTGCAATGGGTCTGAAGGCTAAGGCTGTTAGCAAATTTAAAGCTTTAGGCATGATTGATGATATTAAATTGGCATTCGAAACTGCTGCAAAGCTTGATCATAGTCATATAGATACACGCTGGGCTTTAGTGATGTTTTACGTTGAATTGCCTGGTATATTTGGAGGGAGTGAAAAAAAAGCATTAGCTTACGCTAAGGAGTTAATGGCTTTATCAAAAGTTGATGGTTTGATGGCAAAGGGACATATTGAAGAATGTTTTGAGCGATATGAAAAAGCAGAAAAAAATTATAAAAGTGCCCATGACATTGGACAATCTAAAACAACCTTTAAAAAGTTGTACAATTTATATTTAAACAAGTTGAAAGACAAAATAAAAGCACAAGAACTCTATAATACATATTATAAAAAATGAGAATACATTTTATTGCCATTGGCGGTGCAGCTATGCACAATTTGGCTTTGGCCTTGCATCATAAAGGTTATCAGGTGACAGGAAGCGACGATGCTATTTTTGAACCCTCTCTATCACGCTTGGCAAAGCATAATTTATTACCAGAAGAATTGGGCTGGTCTGCTGATCGGATTACTGATGATGTGGAGGCAGTTATTTTAGGCATGCATGCCAAATCAGATAACCCAGAGCTTTTAAAATCGCAAGCATTAGGCATTAAGATATATTCTTATCCAGAATTTTTGTATAACGAATCGAAAAATAAAACACGGGTAGTAATTGGTGGCTCGCATGGCAAAACAACCATCACATCGATGATTTTACACGTACTACAATATAACAATAAGCCAACGGATTATATGGTAGGCGCACAATTGGAAGGTTTTGACACGATGGTTCATTTAACTGCGGACAATGATTTTATAGTTTTGGAAGGGGATGAATATTTAACTTCACCAATAGACTTGCGACCAAAGTTTCATCTCTATCAACCTAATATTGCTTTGATTTCAGGTATTGCCTGGGATCATATTAATGTTTTTCCAACTTTTGAGAATTATGTTGAGCAGTTTGAGATTTTTATCAATAAAATTACAAGTGGAGGCGTGTTGATTTATAATGAAACAGACGCGTGGGTCAAGAAAATTGCGGAGGAATCAAACCATACGATTAGAAAGATACCCTATGGTATTCCAAACCATCAGGTGATAAATGGTCGTACATTACTCGAAACACCTGAAGGGTTAATGCCTATAGAAGTTTTTGGTGAACATAATTTGAATAATTTAGAAGGTGCCAAATGGATTTGTCAATGCATGGGCATTGACGAAAAAGATTTTTATGAAGCTATTGCTACGTTTAAAGGTGCATCTAAACGTTTGGAAAAAATTGCTGAATCATTAAACAAGGTGGCTTATAAAGATTTTGCGCATTCGCCTAGTAAAGTAACGGCCACCACTAAGGCTTTAAAAAAACAATATCCTGAAAGAAAATTGGTGGCTTGCCTGGAGCTTCATACTTACAGCAGTTTAAGTCTCAATTTTTTGAAAGAATATAAAGGTGCTTTAGATGCTGCAGATATTGCTGTTGTTTTTTACTCGCCAGATGCACTTAAAATTAAACGCTTAAATGAGATTTCTGTAGAACAGATTGCAGCTTCGTTTGATAGAGAAGATTTAATCATTTATACGCAACCAGAGGATTTTAGAAAATTTTTGTTTGAGCAAACTTTTGATAATTCGTCCTTGCTTTTAATGAGTTCTGGTAATTATGGTGGTTTAGATTTTGCCGCATTAAAACCCTTGTTTGAATAAGCCTTTTAGAAAGGGTAATTGACACCGAAATTTAAAACGGATTTATCTATACTAAAATCAGTAAACCATCTTCTGTCAATGGCTAGTGCTGGATTGTGCGTTTTGAATCCCCAGTCTATTCTTATAACAAACATACTTAGATCATAACGCAAGCCAAAACCTGTTGCAAGAGCCATCTCTCTAAGCGAGCTAAATCCTTTAAAACCAAATTGGTCAAATTTTGCCAAGTTATCTGCTAGGTGCCATATGTTGCCAGCGTCTGCAAAAAGTGCGCCTCTGAAGCTTCTGTATATTTTAAAGCGATATTCAGCATTAAAAGTTAACTTAAAATTAGCTTCATTAAAATCAAGGTCCGTTTGAGAACTGCCTGGACCTAAACTATATGGCCGCCAAGCCCTAATATCATTGGCGCCACCAGCAAAATATGATCTTATAAAAGGAACGTCTTGTGAGTTACCATAGGGCATAGCAAAACCTAGAAATCCGCGAAGAGCTATAATATTATTGTTTTTTAAATCCCATTGCTTGGTAAATTCTAAATCTATTTTTGCAAATTGAGAAAAGGGTATGTCAAATATTTTTTTTGACTCGCTTTGATCAGATTTTTTTGTAAGCAGGCTGAGTAGGCCACCAGCAGATTCTATTCTGGTCCTAAACATGCTAAAGCTACTGTCTGAATTACTATTTTTAGTATTGATCGTATAAGATATGGCAGATGATAAAATTAAGTTGTTTTGTGTCAATCTCTCTTTTCTTTCTAAAATTCTAATGACTGATCTTCGATCATCATCTGAAATACTGGGTTGTAAGATAGCGTCTAATATAAATTGATTAGCGCCTTGAGGTATACTTAGGTTACCGTCAATGAGATAAGGTGCGCTAAAAGGATAGATTTGCGCAATAGTGTTTAATTGATTGTAAGAAGATTGATAGACGTTAAAATAATTATCAATATTCAAATTATTAATATATTGAATAGAAAATAAATCAAAATTGATTATGCTTTTCTTGTTTGGCCGCCAGTTAAAATTTAAAGTGCTTGTTAAGCTTTCTTTATCTAAACCTATATTGGTTTGCTTTGAAAAACCAGCATTTAAAGTTGTGGAAGGTAATGCAGAATAGGGAATAATTTTTTGCGTGTTAAACGGTAATAAAATTCTAGGAAAAATTAAGCGTGTATCAATACCAATTTCAAATATATTAAAAAACCTGTCATCAGCAGTAGCGATATCCTTTGATGAGCCGATATTTGCCCTAGCGCCAATTTCAAAAATATCTGCTCGTTTAAAAACATTTCTCAATGAAAATGAAATATTACCAATTAGACCTACTTGCTGGATGTTGTTATGAATGATGTCAGTAGCAAAACCAAATCCATATCTTTCTTTAGATTGTAAATAAATATTAGATACAAGACCAGTTGAGTCCTTGAGTTCCTCAATTTGAATAATCGGAAAATTAAACATTTTAAGGTTATTAATAACCTGATTGGTTTGTGATACTTTTTCATCACTGTAGACATCATTTAGTTTCAAAAAAATGGCATTGTAGAGCGCTTTGGGTTTATATTTTAATGGCCCTTTGCTAATAAAATTAATACCTTTATAAGTTAAACTATCAATAGTATTGACTTCTAAATCTTTTTTTTGATCAACAAAGACCTGTATTTTTTTTATTCGACTAATTTTAAAGGGAAAATTAAAGATAGAATCTCCAATTCTTTTTTGAAAGCTATTTATAATCAATTTTACATTGGCTTTTTTATTAGTATTGATCGTGTCAATGCTAAACAAGATATTATTTTTTTGAAAATTATAAACCCCATGGTTTCTAAAGTAGGAGGTTAATCGACCTCTTTCTTTATTGAAATTTTCGGCAAAATATGGCTCACCACTTTTTAAAAAGGAATTAAATTTTAATTGCTCATAAATTGAGTCTAATTGAATTGATGAAATCTTTTTATTGATACTATCTAATTTGTACTGATGACCAAGGGTTAAATCATAGGATACAATAGCCTTTTTTTGAGCAACTGAATCAACGCTAGAAGTGCCAAAGTTATTAAAATAGCCGCGGTTGTAATAATATTGCTGAAGTCTTTCAAGTGTTCTTTTTGTTTTAACACCATCAATAATTGAGGGGGCTTCGCCAATATCTTTGAATAAATTATGCCGACCTTTATACCAAAAAGATTCACCTAATCTGTAGACTTGCTTTTCAGATAATATTTTTGAAAGTTTATTAAATTTTATAGTGTCTTTAATAAATTTAGCATAAAAAGCGGAATCAGGATTTGCTTTAGCAAGATTAAAAACGTGGAGCGCTATAGGGATTTTTAAAAGTTTTAAATTTGGTTTTTGAAGTGCAATAGAATTAAGGCTGTCATTTTTTACTTCTTGACCCTCAATATTAAACTTGTTATCCATTAATAAAAATTGACCATCTGGAACCCTTTTGACAGCGTTACAGGCCAAAAAAAATGAGACAATTAATATTAAAAATAATACTTTTGCAATTATTACTTTCAAAGTTTTTTAAATTTGTTCAAAAATACAATTTTTATGATAACAAAAAACCATATTAAAATTTTAAAGCAATTGCAGCAAAAAAAATTCCGAAATATCCATAAGATGTTTATTGTTGAAGGTGCAAAGAGTATCAATGAATTTTTAAATTCCGACTTTAATTGCTTAAATATTTTTCATTTATCAAGTCAAACAGATTTTAATAATTATGCTATTTCATTAGAAGTCAGTGAAAATCAACTTAGTCAAATCACTGCGCTAAAACAACCCAATGATTGTTTGGCTATTTTTGAAATGAAAGAGACCACAAGTGTTATCAATAGCGATTTAATATTAGTTTTAGATGACATCAGCGATCCAGGTAACTTAGGCACAATTATTAGATTATGTGATTGGTTTGGCGTGAAAAATATAGTTTGTAGTCCTAATACTGTTGATGTTTATAATCCAAAAGTTGTTCAAGCAACGATGGGATCTTTGAGTAGAGTAAATATTCATTATAGACCTTTGGTTGATTTTTTACAGCACACAAATTTGCCCATCTATGGCACTTTTATGAGTGGAAAATCAATTTATCAACAGCACATAAAAAAAGGTTGCCTCGTGATGGGTAGCGAAGCAAATGGTATAAGCCAAGCAGTTGAGCACTTAATAAATAAAAAAATTATGATTCCTAGATTTGGTCAGGAGCAGAAAACCGAAAGTCTTAATGTAGCTGTGGCTACTACCATTATTTTAAATGAGATATTTAGAATACATTGATTTAGGTATTAATTATATATTACGAAAACGTTTTCTTAAAATCAATTTCTTGATTAATAGTTTACTTTAATACTAATACATTAATTGTTTATATTAGTTCAAATAATAGTAAAAATCACATAAAATAAATGATTAAATTTGTCGTTTTAAAAGAATTAAACATACGATTTTTGATGAAGCAATCTTTACTTAGTGCTTTTATACTTTCATTTACTTCATTATTTGCTCAAAATTTAATAAATAATGGTGATTTTCAGCAAGGGTTTAATATAGGTTATCAGGGCGGACAAACACCAAATTATAATTTTTTAGCCGCGCCCACCGGCAATACTGTGCCAGGTAATTGGGCGATTGCTACTAATCCGCAACCTTATAATACAGGTTCGTTTATTAGTGCTGGCGACCATACAACAGGTACAGGCAACATGATGATCGTTGATGGCACAAGCGTTGGGGGGCAGCAACGTTTTTATAGATCAGGCACAAATGGTGGCGGTATTTGTGGTTTAACGGTTGGCGTTACACATACCTTTAGATATTGGATTAGATCTATTTTTACCACACCAGGTGGCACGCGTGCCAATATTGGTATACAGTTCAATAATGCTAACAACGTCACTTTAGTCTCAGGTGCTGCACTTGCACCAATAACTGCAGGCGGTTGGCAACAAGTTGTATATACTTTTATACCCACTAATGCTTGTGTTAATATTGAGATGTTTAATAATAACACAGATTTAGGGGGTAATGATTTTGCAATAGATGATGTATCATTAACTGCGCCACCCTTGCCTTTGGATGCTACGCAAAGTATTACACCAGTATCATGTTTAAATGGAAATGATGGCTTAATTGCAGTTTATCCAAGAGGTGGTGTTGGGCCATTTACCTTTGTTTTATCGGGCGTATCAACAGCCACTAATTCAACAGGTATATTTCCCGGTCTTACTAGTGGCACATATGGTGTGCAAATAACTGATTCTAATTTGCCAGCAACTATAGTTACTTTATCAAATTTGTTTGTTCCGAATTATACGGACACAACCACTTTGTCTTCCAATACAAGTGTTTGTTTAGGTCAAAGCGCAACCTTGACAGCGGGTGGCGCAAGTTCATATACTTGGTCACCCGCTGGCAGCTTAAATACAACTACTGGTTCAACGGTAATTGCCACGCCACCAGGGCCAGGACCTACCACTTATACAGTAACTTATACCCAAAATACAATTAGAAATTTAATCGTTAATGGTGATTTTTCATTAGGTAATAATCATTTTGGAACTGATTATCGTTTTTTGGCATTAAATCCAACGGGTCTTCAAGGTTTTTATGGTATTGTTACCAATCCAAATACATGGCTTGGAGGATTGGTTAATTTTACAGATTCAAATATGTTGGTTGTTGACGCATCAACCTTCAATGGTGGTAATGATCGGGTTTGGTATCAAACAGTTCCTGTTAAACCCAATACTAATTATACTTTTAGTTATCGTGCAAGAACAGCAGCGACTCCAAACCCAGCTAATTTAATCACAAGGTTTAATGGTCTAGTTCAAAATAATATCACGCTTCAAAATTCTACTGCGAATTGGGAAAACATTAATTCTATTTGGTTTTCGGGTACCAATACGACGTTGACAATTGCAATTAACAATAATAACATAATTGCCAGTGGTAACGATTTTGTTATTGATGATTTGGTTTTAGAAGAAGTGTCAACTTGTCAATTTACAAAAGATGTAACTGTAAGTATTGCTAACGGCCCTTCCTTAAACTTATTTTGTGACACTGCTAATTCAACATCTACCTCACAAGCTTTTGATTTTAGTAATGTTGGTCAAACCAATTTCATTTATAGTTATACTGTTAATGGAGGAGCCCCAGTGAATGGAACGCATGTTTCGCCTTCAAATTTTACAGTAACTGGTTTAAGTCCTGGCGATGTTGTGGCATTTACCTTATCAGTAAACCCTGCTTCACTTTGTGTGCAACCTATGACGGTGACTTGTACTGTTGGATGTACCTCGTTTACTACACCAACCTTTACTCAAAGACCACCCATTTGCAGCGGACAATCGATGACGGCTTTACCAACTACCTCAAACAATGGTGTAACAGGGACTTGGTCGCCAGCCTTGAATAATACAACCAC
>B570J29032_109958941_pt1 | contig 16263 bp, 21 predicted proteins | sample LakMenEpi16Nov12_FD_29032 | JGI IMG/M metagenome (IMG submission 29032) | reverse complement strand
GTATCATTTTGAACGCATGCCCCCCCCCCTGACAACATCCAACATCATGCCAAACGAAGAAGAAGACCTAAAAGAGTTTGACGAGCAGCGCCAGAAAGTGAATCAGGCGCGAGCTGACACACAGGCAGAACGGAAGAAAATTCAGCAACGGCGGCAAGAAATCGAACAACGCCGCCAGAGCCTTTCCAACAGCAGCAACGATACTGCATTGAAAGAACTGCTCGATTTGCAGCACGAAATTGTAAGCCTGCAAGAGCACATAGTCGAATTGCAACTGGCCAGCGACGAGCAGCGGGAATTTTTTGCCGACTTAAAACATCGTGCCAATGGGCTCTGGCACGATGTTTCAACGCTAGCTGAAGACACGCAATTGCGTAATGAAACCTTTCAGAAATCGTCAGAAGCAATTCAAAAGCTGCGCGAGGATGTACGCAAGCAGCAAGAGGACTATGCCGCGCAGAAGCGAGCGAAGCACAAGTAGACGCGACCAATAGTTATGTTCTTGCGCAGATGCGAGCTTCGGCGTCGATTAAGTGTGACAATGGAAGTAAGGAAAGCGGCTAGCTGAGCCGGACCGGTGACAATATGGCAACTACATCAATCATCCTGGTCGTAGAGGACAACGAAACCGAGCAATACGTTCTCAAAGAGCTGTTGCGCAAGTTTGATTACGACGCCCATGTGGTGGCATCCGGTGAAGAGGCAATCACAGCGTTGGCTTTGGCGAAATACTCGGCGATACTCATGGACATCACGTTGCCTGGAATCGATGGCTATGAGTGCACCAGGCGCATCAGGCGGATGGAGCTAGAGTCTGGCCGGCGCACGCCAATCATTGCGCTGACAGCCAGGGCAGCGCAAAGCGATCATGATGCTGCCAATGAGGCCGGTATGGATGATTGGATGAGCAAACCTTTTGAGCCGGAAGACCTGCGCAAGATGCTGCTGCGCTACGCCTACGATCCAACCCAACCCAATCTTAAAACGCTGAAGCCATTTCCCTCAGAAGAGCTGGACACCAGCAAGAGGGGTGACTCAGAGTGATTCGGCAGCATGTCTGGAGTTCGGAAAGAAACCTTGCCGAGCGCGGACTGGCACTACCGACTATCTGTGTGACTGCCAGACTATAAGGGGTGACAGGGCCGACTTCGCGGACCACGGGCTTGATCGCCGATGGGATCTCAACTAAGCGGCTTTCTGATTTCTCGATCTGGCAAAGGCAATAGTTAGTTAGCTGCCGTCCTTGCAACTCCGGTCCATCGAATCTGAAAATTGCTATCTGAGCATCGATGTTGTTGCGCATTTCTACAAACGCAAAGCCCCGCGACCGGCCGTCTTGCGCCAAAATATGGACCCACCTGACCTTGCCTGCTGGTGTCAGGAATTTGCGCAGGTCTTCCGGTGTCGCGGAAAACGGTAAGTTACCCACAAATAATCGACTGGTGTTAGAGTCTTGATCGTTCAATGAACTTCCCCCTAAGCGGCCCGATAGCAATCGTCCAGAAATCGGATGGCATGCACGCTTCCGATGGAAGCCGCGTCGTCTTCTCCGTCTTCGATTTCATCAACTAATTCCCGAAGCTGAACGCGCAAAATGTCCTGTAGGTCTAGGGAAAGCGCTTGGAGAGAAACTATGTGCCAGACTTGTTTTTGTCCTTGTTTGAACTTGATGATGATGATGCTAGCCATGACCTATACCCCTGGATTGCGCTTTAGGAAGCGTTTGTCTTTCAACGATTCCTTTCCGTCGCCGTCACCATCGCCTTGAACGGCCGCATCAGCGTAGTAGTTGCCAACGCGATCCTGTGGAAGCAACCAGTCGATTTCGGCAATAAAAGCAGCTCGGTCAAATTTTTCCATTGTCATGTACTTGGCTGCGCCCAAGGCGCGGGCCGCCGTGCGTACTCCGTCTGAAAGGTATTTGGGTACCTCAACCGGTTCGGTGCTGAAGCAAATGAAAGGCACCGCGCGCATGAACGGATCGCCTTTTACCCAGCGCAAAAAATCAAAGATACTGCCACCGTTTTGCAAGTGGACATCTCCGATAATCAGGTCAACTTCCATCTGCCTGAGAATCGCCATCGCATCCTGAAAGTTATTCGCTTTGTACACGACATGCCCAAAGTGCTCCAGGCTATCTGCTATAAGCAGCATCGGTTCTGGATGTTCCATTAACGCCATTACTTTGGCTACCATGTCAATCACCTTCTTTCGTAACTATCATTGGGACTAGTGTTTCGGCAGGCGGCAACAGCTCGGCTATTTGCTGAGCGAAAACCGCACCATCAAACTTGTCCATGCTTATGTACTTGGCTGCGCCAAATGTCCGCGCTGCTGTTCGTACTCCGTCAGCCAGATACTTGGCCATGTCAGTCGGCTGCAAGCTAAAGAGCACAAATGGAATTGGATGCAGAATCGGATTACTCTTGACCCATTTCAAGAAATCAAACACGCTGCCACCGTTTTCCAGGTGCACATCAGAGATGATCAGGTCAATTGATTGCTCTTGCAGAGCAACCATTGCCTTTGAAAACGAATCAACTAGTAAGACAGCATGACCAGCTTCTGACAGGCAATCTTCCACCTGTGCATGTTGTTCTAGATGTTCCAGCAAAGCTATTATCAGCGCTACCACTGCCTCACCTCTTTGTCTGCGGAGGCATACCAGACGAGGTGAAAAAAGAACGACAGTTCGGCGGGTTTTTAATTCTGTGTTCGGCCGCTATTTTTGGCCTTATCTACCTTCAGCATAGCTGATAACGGATGGCGACAAACCACAGAGTTGCTATGGTTCCAGTTGCCGATCACTGTAGAGTGACGTGGCTATGTCGAACCGGGGATAGTTAATCTTTCGGTCGATAATAAGATTTAAGCGCCGGAAAACGCGGATGATTCAGGCTACTTCCCGCTCCTGTGCGCTCTTGATCGCCTCTTCGATACATTTCAGCGCCGCTCTGCTAGTAAGCAACTCGTGCCCGTTATTTTCAGCAGCAAATAACTGCTCAGCTTCGGTAATTTGCTCAATCAGGCTCTGCCGTATTGCTTCAAGCTCTTCCACAGGTGGTAATGCAGGCTCCATGCTCACGGTCCAAACGCTGTCAAGGGTTATTCATAAGTCTATCACTCAGTAGAGCATCTTGGGCCCGCTGACTCGGTCCAGCGCCGGTCCAGCGCCTAAATACAGGCTGGTGTGACTTGGCGAATTATTTTGAAGGTTTTTTGGCGAATTAAATTGGAATTCTTGGCGAATTATCTTGGAATTTCATCGTTGGCGGCCAGAATTCTAATCACGGAAGTCCTACCAATCCGGAGTTTTCGAGCTATTGCAGCTTTAGTCATCCCATCTGCATAAAGTTTTTGTATTTTAGAAGAGTGTTTTAGAGCGGTTCTCGGTCGCCCATGCTTTTTCTTGGAGGCGCGAATACCAGCTTTGATTCGCTCACCAAGCATATCTCGTTCAAAGTTCGAAAAAACAGAGAGCATGCTGACCATAGCTTTGCCTGCTGGCGAAGTCATATCGAACGATTCTGTTGCTGAGACTAGAGAGACTCCAAGCAAGCTCAATTCTTCAATAGTAGAAATTAGGTCAGATAGATTTCGCCCCCAGCGATCCACTTTCCAAACAACTACCACGTCTATTTTTCGCCGACGAGCTGCTTCCATTATTGTCTCTCGCTCAGGTCGTGTTGCTCTGCCTGAGGCTATTTCCGAAACTACCATGGTGACTGACCAGCTTCGCTGCCGGGCAAGGCTTTTCACAGCTTTCATCTGCATTGGCAGAGTATTTTGCTCTTTAGTCGAGACCCTGGCATATAGTGCGGCACGCATGATTTATATCTTCCAGGTGTCCAAAAACTTCCTGAGAAAAACTATAACCGAAAGCCCAGAGGTTTAGGCTTGCTTTTTTTAAATTTTGGTGTCCAATAACTATAGTTATCGGGCACCAAGGAGCAATTTTTTTGGAGCCAAAAGTAGTCGCCCTTGAGCGCTATCAAACCATTGAGCCGTATCTTCAGGACAGAGCTACTCTTGCGGAGATTTCAAAACAGTCCGGGGTAGCAATAAGCACACTATATCTTTGGGTAAAGGTCTTCGTGGCGACTGGTCTCGATGGGCTCGCGCCAAAACAAAGACGCGACAAGGGACAACGCCGAGCGGTCTCACCAGAACTGAAGGACCTCATCCAAGGTCTTTATTTGAGAACACCGCCAGTTACCATAAGCGCGATCTATCGCGCTGTCTGCGAGGTTTGCCAGAAAAACAATTGGCGGAAACCAAGCTACGATGTCGTTCACGAAATCATTGCCGATGTCCCACCGCCTCTCAAAATCTTGGCACACCAAGGACTTAAGGCTTACAAGCAAGCATTCGGTCTTATCCATCGATTTGAAGCCGATCGGCCAAATGAGATCTGGCAGGCTGATCACACACCCTTAGACATACTCATTCTGAACTCTAAGAATGAGCCAATGAAGCCATGGCTAACAATAATAATTGACGACTACAGTCGAGCCATTCCGGGTTATTTTTTAGGATTTCAGCCACCGTCCTCAATGCGAATTGCCACTGCGCTGAGACAAGCAATCTGGCACAAAGACCACGAGAACTGGAAGGTATGCGGTATTCCTGAAAAATTTTACTCCGACCAGGGCAGTGACTTTACCTCTTCGCACATAGATCAAGTTTCGATCGATCTCAAATTCGAGACCATTCAAACAGAAGCAGGAGATCCACAAGGCAAGGGCAAATGCGAAAGATTCTTTCTCACCATAAATGAAATGTTGCTTTCGTCTCTACCTGGATACTCACCCGAAGGAGAGCAAAATGCTAAGGCAATCCTCACGATTGAACAACTGGAAGAACGACTTCGGCAGTGGTTATTGACTGAGTACATGACGAATATACACTCAGAGACAAATGCTTCTCCAAAAGATAGATGGGAGTCTTTTCCATTCGTCCCAAGGCTGCCAGAGTCGCTCGAACAGCTCGACCTACTGCTTCTAACCGTAACAAAATGTCGCCGAGTTCGTCGTGATGGAATTCGTTTCTCCGGCTTCCGATACATGGACGCTCAGCTTAATGGCTACGTTGGAGAGGACGTCACAATCAGATTCGACCCTCGTGATCTTTCCTACATCCGCGTTTACAAAGACAACGTACTGGTCTGTAAAGCATACTGCTTCGAGCTTTCTGGAAAGACCATGAGCTTGCAAGAAGTTCGGCAGGCTCGCAATCACGAAGCAAAAGCTCAAAGGAACCTGCTGAATGAGCTGCTCTCCACAGCAGACAAACACTCTCCCCGACTTCGTTATGAAGCCCCGCCCGCGGTGCCTTCCAATATAGCCCCTTCGGATTATCCCAAACTGAAAATAAGGAGGTTTGCCTGTGATCTGGACAGAGAGTCCAAGACCGTTTCTGATGACAAGCCAATATAAGCGATTCGCAGAAATATGCAACATGAGTGAGTCTCAGAAATTCATTGCTCTTTTCTACGGCAGGACCGGATTGGGCAAGTCGGAATGCGCATTGCATTATGCCAACTGGCGCACCGTTGAACCATTGCTGGATAATTCTGCCCCAACACAAGTCATTCCAAAGTCAGTCGTTCAGTGTGGTGCCGCCATCTATACTCCCGAAGTTGGGGCTACTCAAAAGATGGTTCAGTCGGCAATCGCCTTACTTCGCAACAGATTCGACGATATCGTTGACCGGGCATCCTCCTGGCATAGCTTCGAAAGCGGACCATTCGCACCACATAAGTATCTCAAACTCCTTATCATCGATGAATCTGACAGGCTGAAACCTGCTTCTCTCGAGTACATTCGTGACCTCTACGATCGCACCAATCTTAGTATCTTGCTTATTGGTTCTCCCGGCATTGATCGACGACTCAAGCGCGCCTCGCTTGGTCAGCTGCATTCTAGATTCAGCCTGGCTTATGACATTCAGCCACTCAATACTGAAGAAATGCGATTATTTATCAATCTCAAATGGGAGGAACTCAACCTGCCACTATCAGCCGATGATGCGGTTTCCAGTGCCATCATGCGAATTGCAAACGGCAACTTTCGAGCACTTCATCGAATCTTTTCCGAGATAAAACGGCTTCAAAAGCTAATGGCGCCATCATCAATCGCGGGCACAGGTGACTTGCATACCCCAACCGGCAAGCACAATTTAGAAACACCGAAAAAAATGAGCTTAGAGGAGATAAAAGAGGTCACGCAGCAATTTGGCTCAGCGGCTAAATTGGCAAAGGAAGCCAATTTTGATGGAATAGAAATTCACGGAGCTTTTGGTTATTTGATAGATCAATTTTTGCAAGATGTTAGCAATCATAGAACCGACAACTATGGTGGCTCCACGGAAAACCGTAGTAGATTTGCTTTAGAGATACTTCAAACCGTATGCAGTGTCTGGGATTCAAAACGAGTTGGCATTAAACTGTCGCCGAGCAATACGTTTTACGGAATGGGAGACTCAAATCCTGAGCTGATCTTCGGCTATTTGCTTTCTGAACTTAATAATCTTGGACTGGCCTACGTTCATATGATGCGACCGACACCAGAGGACTTGAAAGCCGGACAAACAATTGTTGACACGCTTTCATTCGCTCGCAGATTCTATAATGGAACTCTGATAGCTAATGGAGGCTTTGAGAAAATTGAAGCCGAAACCGTTATCGAAACAGGCTTAGCTGAGCTTGTTTCTTTTGGTAGACTATTTCTTGCAAATCCGGATCTACCTGAGCGCTTCCGCTGCAATGCTTCTCTGAACGATGCGGATGGCCGCACTTTCTATGGTGCTGGTCCAGATAGCATCAAGGGATACACGGACTATCCTTCTCTGGCAGAAACGTTAGCCCGAGGATGATGAAAGTCACGCAAAAGATTGTCCGAACAGAGAACCGGAACTGGCGTTCTCGGCCCGCCGTCATCGCACCGTTGAACTTGGTCGTCCCCGCACTTGCAGGAGTTTGAGATGTCTCATGAACCCATCGTCACCGACCGCACTGAAAACAGCAATGCCGATGCCATGACGGTGGCCGGCCAGGTGCTGCTGGTCAATCTGTTCACCCCCAAAGTGGGCATGGCCGACGCCTTCATCGCGGCACAAACCGGCGAATATGTCCGGCTCAAGGGACAGATAAAGGGCTGGATCGGCAACAGGTTGGGCCGCACGGTCGACGGTAGCGACCAATTGGTCAATGTGGCGCTGTTCGACAGTATGGAAAATTACAACGCCTGGCGCGACAGTCAGCTGTTTGCTGATCACCTCAAAGTGATCCGCCCCTTCGTCGAGAAGTCTGCGCCCGGCATGTATGAGCTTCTCTACAGCGCGGGGGACTTGTAACTGTCGCAATCGGCCTGACCGGTCGGCGGTTCGTTGTCGGGGGCGGCACTGGCGACGTGGGTGGAAATCGTCGCCGCCCTACTCGCCGCTGGTGGTGTTCTAAAGTTCACTCAAAAAGGATTACTCAATGAAAGTAGCGGGTTCAACAATATTTGTCACGGGCGCCAATGGTGGAATAGGGACCGAATTGGTCCGCCAGCTATTGAAGCATAATGCAGAAAAAATATACGTCGCGGCACGGGACTTCGAAAAGCTTGCGAATTTAATCGAACTGGATCGGGAGCGAGTGAAACCGATCGCTTTGGACGTCACAAATGATGAGCAAATAGCTGCCGCAGCCAAGCAGTGTCAAGACGTACAAATTGTCATAAACAACGCCGGGATTTCGCTTAACCAAGGCATTATTTCTGCAATAGATACTTCCATTCTTCAAAAAGAACTGGAGGTTAATTGCTTCGGCATGATGAAAATGTGTCGTGCGTTCGCTCCAGTTTTAGCAAAAGCTGGCGGTGGTGCCATAGTCAACATGCTGTCGTTGCTTGCGAAGGCTCATTTGCCATTTAGTGGCAGCTATAGCGCATCCAAAGCTGCAGCTCTGTCATTAACCCATGGCGTTCGAGCAGAACTGGCGAGCCAAAAAACGCTGGTAATAGCCGTTATGCCAGGCACTGTTGACACCACTTTGGCGAAAGATTGGCCAGACCCTAAAGTGGCACCTTCTGAAGTGGCTAGAGAGACAGTCGAAGCTATCGAGAATGGCGTAGAGGATGTTTATCCGGGCGAGCAAGCAAAGCAGATTTCAGCGCAGCTGCTATCTGATCCAAAAGGAGTAGAGAAATATATGGCTCGATTTCTTCCTGGAAAAAGTCTTGCTGAGATGAACGCGTAGCTCTTTGCTGTAAGAGCCGTCGAGTTAATAAATGCTTGCATATGTTTTTGGCTGTGTGTCCTAGACCACATGGCAATACTGGACTAGAGCTGAAATACAGATTTCGAAAATTTAGGAATCAAGCAATCAAGCAATCAAGAAGTTCCCAGTATGACTGCGTTCTACTGCATTCGCAGAGCAACACGAAAATCACCCAATTTTGAAACGCTTACCGAGCATGGCTTTGCGGTATCGTATTGCATCTGGTGACAGCTTCGTTATCCCCGTGCCATTCAAAGCCCTAGTTTTTTCGCCTGGTGGCTGTCCAAATCGTCCATCTCCGAAATGGTTGTCTTTAGTATTTGATACTGCTCTTCGCAGTCCACGCAGATCTTTATGTGATCATCAATGAGGATTAATGCTTCAGGCACGGACGCCCCGGGCAGCTGGCTTTCAGCGAACTCTGCCATAGCGTCAAAGCAAGCATCGCAGTCCAGTTCGGTCTCATTAGTAAGCACCAAAGCTCTTAAAAGTATCTTGACTTTACTCTGATCTAGTAGCATTACTCTTGCTCCATCGCCGTAGTCAGGTCGTCTAAGCTGTAGCCTTTGGCAGTTAGACACTGAAGTAATTTCTGTCGCGCATCGAAAGTGAGCTTGTAGATAGCACCGCGAGACACTCCCATTCTTGATGCAATTTCCTGCAGAGGCATGCCATTCAGCTCGGCTATCAGTGCGGTTCTTTGCTTGAGTGTCAGCTCGCCATGAATTAGCGAATCTACTAATTCGATTGTTGATTGCCTTTGTGCTTCAAGTTCTGGGTTTCCTCGGCTAGAAGAGTTTTCTATAGGTTCTTGCATTTGAGTTAAGTCCTCTAACGACACGTTGCTCCAATGTCTCTTTCTTAGTTCGCTCAAAGCCGTATTAATCGCTATCGATATAGCCCATGTTGAAAACTTACTTCGACCTTGGTAGCTAGATATTTTCGTCAAGACTGCTATGGTTGCTGATTGTACAAAATCTTCTTTGTCTTCAGCACTCACATCAAACTTGAACATCGCGCGGTTGAGAAGATGTTGCAACTCCTTTGTAGCTGCTTCTCTTTCTTGTCCAGTCAGTCGCTCAACCCACTCAGCGTCGGAAGCTGATAACATAAATCACTCAGACCTCTTTTTATCCATAACGCTTGGTTGAAGCGCTCGACGTTCTCTCTCGAACACTCCTATGATACATCGACTTGGTAAACTCTTACCTCGAAAACCACATTATCAAAGCCGTGCGTTAAATTCTGAAATCTCCTTGCTTTTAAGAGCGCAGTAGTTGACTCGGTCTTGGTGACATTTAGAACTAGACTGAACCTTGCGACGAAATTATTTTCGAAGAACGATGGCATTGGACAAGTTGTCTGCATTTGTTTGAAATGACGGGCGTTCAGAATTGTCCTGTTTGATATCGGCTAGCCAATTGTCGATTGCCGATAGAACCTCAGCCCTTGGATGCTTTACTTCAAGAAGTAAGTGGCCGGCTCCGCAAAAGACTTCCAGTTTTTTTTTGGAACTGGTTGCGTGATTGACTAACAACTCTGAACCGCGAAGGCTTATAATTTTGTCTGCCGATCCGTGGAGAACTAGTATTGGAAGGTCTGGAGATAGATTTGATACTTCCGATTTGGCACGAGAGAGAAAGCTGCGTATTCGTAGAAGTTCTCTAAGCGAGGTAGTTTTTCTCGAAGATTTATCTTGTAAGACAACCTGACCATCAGCGAAATTGTCGCTACTATTTTTTTCGATGAAGGCTTTCAATTGAAGCTTTGTAGCTGGATCTAGAACGGATAGGAGCAACTTAGGCGCTAATTTCAACCCGGCGAGTGCTCTGAAACTAAGCGCTGGTGCTGAAAGTATTAGTCCGTTTATTTCGCTGGCATTTCTGGATGCATAATCGATTGCCAGAGCGCCGCCTAAACTCTCACCCAAAAGGATGAGCGGCACATCAGGGTGCTTATCTTTTATTGACTTAATCTGTGCTTCCACAAGCTCAAGGCTCGCTTCGCTGCGAAAGGTACACTTAGCTGATTTCGCCAGGCACTGCATCCCATATCCAGGTAGATCCGGAGCTACGACTAAAATATTTTCGGCTGCAAGAGTTTCTTTGAGCGCATCAAAAGTAGAGCCGTGCATCGCCATTCCATGAAGCGCAAGGACGATTAATTTCGGACGAACATTGATCTTGTCGGCCATGTCTACTTCAGATGAGTTCTTCACCTGACCGGTGAGTAGACTGACTGGATTACTCAAGGCTGGCTGTACACTTTGAAGTGACACAAGCAAGGTGCTCGCAATCGATAACAATATTTTTTTGCTGAACATGATAGTGACCCCGAAGAAAACAGGAGCTATTTTGCTCCCGGACAATGGTTGATGTGTTCGAATAAATGAAGCTCAACTCTGCTACCAAACAGTGAGCCGAAGATCGTTAAAGCAGCCATAATTGATAGCTCTACGACTTTTTGCCTTGGCAAATAATTAAGTAGTTTCACGGTTTTTCCTTTTGAAGACGAGAGGCTGTCAAGCGAACAAGCGTCTTTGGGTATTCTGTTATTTATTCAGCTCTCAAGCCGATTGTGCGTATAGCGACACCCAGCAGCACAATGTCTTTAAGGAGAAATTGACCAGGAACTGTTAGTGCGGGAATTAAACCGGCGACAGTACCGTCAACAACACCAGGAGTCGTGAACAGAAAGCTGAGCGTGGTCAAAAACATACCAGTACCAAGCACACCGCCTAATCTCCGAGCAGACCGATTTACAAAGCCGAACAATAACAAACCGACGATAAACAGCTCTGTTAGCCCAACAACGTTCGAAAATTGCTGCACTGTCAAATAGTTAAATGCCCATCCCGATAAAGGGCTGTGTCTTGCAAATGGTTCTATTGCGCTAGCCTCAGCCGGAGTGAATTTCAAGAGTCCTATCCAACCTATAACTACGGCTAGACCTCCCGAAGCAAGTAAGTCTCCGACTTTCTCGCTGACCACGCTGATGCGTTCAACTAAATTTTCTTTGTCAGAGACTTCTGAAGACGATTTTGAATCTAAATATCCTACAGCGTTCATAATGCAAACCTCTCTTGGTGTTTTGGAGCTTTCGAGAGGTTAGAGGTTTTAGGAAGCGATATATTACCCCTCAAATAGCGAGCACTTCGAAGCCAGTCTCTGAGCAGAAAAGCCAACAAAGCAGCCTCTACTGCTCAATAGGTTGCCCTTCCTCTTATGTGTCGGCAATTAAAGTCCTTACGCGTTCTTGAATGGAAGGAATTACTTCCTGCTCGAACCACGGATTTTTACGAAGCCAGATATTGTTTCGTGGGCTCGGATGAGGCATAGGAACATGACTAGGCCAATATTCGCGCCAAGCTTTGACTGTTTCGGTTAGATTTTCCTTTTGCTTTTCAGCCAGGTGATAGTCCAGAGCATACTTGCCGATAACAAGCACCAGCCCAACTGTGCTCAGCTGATTTAATACCTTCTCGCGCCATTCCTTGGCGCATTCCGGCCTCGGTGGCGCATCACCAGAGACTCCAGCTCCTGGATAGCAAAAACCCATCGGCAAAATCGCGACCTTTTTAGAATCATAAAATTGGTCATTTGTTAATCCGAGCCAATTACGCAGCCGATCCCCGCTTTGATCGTCAAACGGTATTCCGCTCTCATGCACTTTTTTGCCCGGCGCCTGCCCTGCTATCAATATTTTTGCAGAACTAGCCACTTGCAAAATAGGACGTGGACCAAGTGGCAAATGGTCTCGGCAAATGTCGCAGGTTCGAATATCTGAAATTAGGCTATCAAATTTGTTTTTTGACATGTTGTCTTTTGTCCATCTCTTTTTTGACTTCTCAGGGTTTGGATGATGCGATGATTCAACTGTACTCAGGACACGCATCCAGACAGTCTTTGAAGTCTACTCTCGTATGAGCTTGGCTGCAGCGCAAGAATACGATCAAGCAATCAAGAAGTTCCCAGTTTGACTGAGTCCTACTGTCTTCGCAAAGCAGCGCAAAAATTTCCAGATTTTGAAACATTTGCCCGGTAAGGCTTTGCAGCTTCGTGTTGCCCCTGGTGACAGCTTCGCTATCCCCGTGCCAAGCACGTAAAGATTCTAAAATAACTCGCCAAGAATTCTAAAATAATTCGCCAAGTCACAGGCTGGACTTGGCACCGATTTGTTGCGTCAATCGGTCGGCGATATCGATGCAGTGCGGAAAGCACTCGGTAATTGCGCATGACTGATATAGAGAACCCGCGCGAGGTCGCGCGGGCCGCAGTCGCTAAACGCGCCTGCACGGCGGCTACGCCGTTCGGTCCTGTTTAGTCCGATAAGGTTGGTTATGTATTATTCCCGACTTTTCAAAACCGGAAAGTCACACCCAGCTTATGTTTCAGGATTTCCATTTTTCAACGCTTTTTGTCCAGCGGCGGATAATATCCTAGTTCAAGCGCCTCCCAAGCCATTTTTGGGGGATCTCCCTTATCATTCCAATCGATAAGTGACCGCCCCGCCACACTCGGTACACTCCTTTTTCTTCGCGTAAGGGCTGCCGCTGCAATCAATCAATCGTGCGTTGTCTGGATCGTCGCTCATAGGCGCACAGTCTCGGCAAAAGTAGGTGCTTGCCGGCCTGCCGCCCTTGGCTCCGTTCGACCTGGCCGCCGCTGCTTTCGCTTCGGTTTTGGCGGCACCGCCCTTGGCTCCAACACTGGCCAGAAGTGCGTACAATCCAGGCTCAGCCTGCCGATGCAGTTGGTTGATCACTTGGCCAAGTTCTTCCCGTGAGCGCGTCAAAAGTTCTAACTGTCGCTCTGGGTCGCTTTCGGCGTCTTTGAGCTGTTCGTAAATCAGCCAGAGCTGATGTCGGAAATCCTCTGTCATGGCGGCTTACCTCCCAAAATAGACAAAACCCAAGCGACTTAGGAATACTATAACCCAAGCCGGTTCGGTTTGCAATAGATTAGGCAAAGCTGCCCTACTCCTGCTCAAATGCCTTTTCTAAGTTGCGGCGACCGTGCAAAACGTGCACTACTTCTAGCTCTTCACCCAACACGTGATAGAAAATTAGGTGCTCGCCTACCGCCGAGCTTCTCATGCCAGGCGCTAAGTCGTAACGCTTGCGACCGATCCCCGGCATATTACAAAGTTCGTGACACCGCTCATTCAGCCGCTCGATGAAACCTGAAGCGGCATCGATATTGTCTTGCGCGATGTAATCGTGGATGTCTTGGAAGTCTTGCAGCGCCTTTTGCGTAAACCGTAGCCGTTTCACGGATTCCCTTTCGCTTTCATAGCTGCGTTGCGCTCCCGCAAACGCCGGAATACTTCGTCTCCGTCAATTACTTCACCACGGGCCGACTGCTCAAGGCCGATCTTGATGTTGCGGCGCAACTCCTGGAGGTCCAGTTCCTCGCGGACCTCGGCTTGCTCTTCCAGTGTCAGCTCTTCCACGAGCTTCAGCACTTGTTCAACGGTTGGCTTTTCTTTTGGCTGTTCCATGCCTCTCATTTTACATCGTCCCTTTCTTCGTCCATCAGGTAGCCCTGGGCAAAGCCTTCCGCCCATTCATTGGTTTGAGCAAGAAAGGCCGTTTTCTCTTCTGAGCTGGGAATTTCATTCGACACCATGAGCTTCGTCATATCCGCGCAAAAGCCGACAGACATGCTCGCCAAAAATTGTGCTTTGCCCGCTGCTAGTGCGGCTTTCGTTGCCAGCTTCTCCAGCCGGTCAATTTTTGCGGCCAATGCTCCACTTGCCGGATCGTTCACCAGTCCCGAGACTATAAGCTCTCTCACCACATCTGAGATTTTTTTATTCTGCACGCTCGCCCGCCGTTGCAGCTCTTCAAGCACTTCTTCGGGCAGTCTCACCGCTACTGTGTTGCTGGCCATCTTCTACCATCGCCCCCATTCATCGCGCTCAAAGGGGCTTCTGTCTTTCTCGCGCTTTTTCTCCCGCTCCTTCTCTTTCTCTTCTTCGCGCTTGCGCTCAGCCTCTTCTTTCGCCTTCTCTATTTTTTCTCGTGCTTCCCTGTCTCGCTCTTCCTGCGATTTGATTTCCCACGGCATTCGCAAACCCTTGAGCGCTTCGGCATTGCGGTCTTTCTCCCGCTCATCGAGATCTCGCTTAGCGTCTTCCAGTCCGTCTATCTGCTCTTTCACATAGTCTCTGTTGCGGTCATCCAGCACGATTGATGCCACTAACTCTTTTGCTATCGCTGCCTCCGTCATAAAGAGTCCGACAATCGGATTCCTCATCATGTGCTCCTGAAGCGGGTCTACGACTCTCCCGCCTTCCGCAGCCTTCAAGTCTTCCATGGTCTTGCTGCGCTCAAATTTTTTGTGCGTGCGTTGTAACTCCGCTTCCAGTGCGCCTGAAAAGCGCTCACGATCTTTGTTCTCTATCCAGCCGCGCAATTTTTGATAGTCATCAAACGGTATGTGCTCATCGCGTTCTCGCAGATTGTTAGCCAGTCCCGTCAGTTTTTCATAACTGTCTTTTTTGCTGTAAGTCTCGCCCTGATGCTCAAATTGGTCCCGCCGTCCCTTCTCCTGGGCAGGTTGTTTTTCACCGGCTTGACGCTCCCCTAGCCGCTCCTTGTCTTTGATCCAGCCGACAAGTTTTCTGTATTCGTCCTTCGGTATGCGCTCTTCATAGTTGTCCCAAAGGTACTCATTCAAGTCTCGCAATTCTCCGAGGCTGTTGGCTTTCGACCACTCGCGCCCGGCCGCCTCTATCGTGTCCTGGTGGTACGGCCGCTCTGGTTCATCGCGCTTCTTTTCTGGCCCTCGCTCCTTCTCGTCTTGTTTCTCTTTCCAGTCTTTGTAAGGCTCTAGCTGTTCCCGCACGAGTTTCTTATGCAGCCAGGGCAATTCCAGTCCTTCTCTGATTCGCTCTTCCCGTGCCGCTTCCCGCTCTCTGACACGCTCCACTCTGCGCTCTTTTTCGCGGTCTTCTCGCTCGCGCCTGGAACGTTCAAGCTCTAACGGGTGACACCTTTCCAGATACCGATCACCGTACTCTTTCACTTTGTCGATGTCTTTCAAGTCAATGCGCACATCAGTCCCATTGCGGTCCTTTCCCAGAACCACAACATGGATGTGATGGTGGTCCGTGTTGTTATGAGCAACTGCAAACCACTCCAGATCCCGCCCCATGTCCCGGCTCAAGTTCTGCATTACCTCGCGCGTGAATGCTTTCTTGTCGTCCGGGTTTATCTCCGGTGCCAGCGTCAGCTTATGCACCACTACCCGGCTGCCGTCCAATTCCTTGATCGCTTCCCGCATCTCTCGCGCATCGATCTTGTCTTCGCGATCATTGAACATTTCCCGGCCGCCCTTCTCTCGGTCCGGTCCAGGGCGATGCTGAATGTATTTCACATGAGCCAATGCTTTGCCGATGGCCACAACTTTGCCGCCACTTCGCTTGCCTCGCCCGGCTATGAATTTGTGCCTGACGACAACCATGCCTACTCGCTTTGTCCTTTCACTTTCTTCTTCATCGCGTCAACCAGCTCCCGCTCATCGCGCGTCACTGCCCGGTTTTGCTTCTGATTGGCTGTGCTCGATGCCGCCTCAAACGATGCCTTTCCTTCCTTCGTCCGGCTCATTTGTGAATACGTCAGCTCGAAAATCGTCCCGATCTGCCGTCCCTGCCTGGCTAACATCGCGCATACACGGTTAGCCATCCCGTCGATTGATTGGGCGATCACTGTGTCGCGCTGTTCGTTCTTCAAGTCGTCAACGTGGTCCAGGTACCAGAGCACTGCCTCTCTCACTATCTCGGACTTGGTTTTGCCTTCGACCTTCGCCAGGTCGTCCACGCGTTTGAAGTCCTGCCGCGTCAGCTTCGTCTCCACTTTCGGCATGAATACGCGCTTTTTGCCTTCTACCATCGAGCCGATACCTCGCTACTCATCCCCACCCATTTCATTATAGATGAGCCGGTATTTTGTATACCAATCCGATATCGAGCCTGTACGTTTACGGCTGCTGGGGGGG
>B570J29032_109958945_pt1 | contig 16310 bp, 4 predicted proteins | sample LakMenEpi16Nov12_FD_29032 | JGI IMG/M metagenome (IMG submission 29032) | reverse complement strand
GGACTACCTGACGACGAACTACTCGACGATGAACTACTCGACGATGAACTGCTCGACGATGAACTGCTCGACGATGAACTGCTTAATGTATTAGTACTCGATGACGAACTTGAGTTAAGACCCAAGAAAAATATATTAGATGACCCTTCTGGATCTATCCATAGATTTGAATTAAATAGAAATTCTGATAAACTCGAACTACTACTGCTACTGCTACTACTACTTGAAGATCCCGCGCAAGTAAAATAGAGATTATCACATTCTCCATCCCATTCAATTTCACAGCAAATTGAATCAGCATCAATAACATCTTGATAACAAATACTATTAGTATCAATATAGCTAGGAGGAATTGCGGAGCAACCAAAAGAAGAGCTGGAACTAGAAGTAATATTTTTATTAAATATAAATTTTAAAGATTTACATCCAGTGACTATATTAAAATTTAGATTAAGATTACCAGTATTATTATAATTTTCGTAAATTGTACTATAATTATTTCCATCTCTTGAAAATTGTAGGGCTACTCCTGTTGGAATAAAACCATTTTCAAATTCAATATTAAAACCAGTAAAATCAAAAAATCTATTAGATACAGAATAACCTAAAAATAAATCATTATCTACGTTGCCCGATATTTCCGCATATGGATAAATATTTTTATTTTCATTAAAAGCATACCAAGCCGGATATTGACTGGAGTCCCTACTATAAATAACATTTCCAGAAAAAGAATTATTGTTTAAAATTCCTCCAGAGGGATTATTATATCCAGTCAGATTTGGAGCCACAGAATAAGTAGAAAAAAATTCTGAATTATTTATATTAACAGGTAGGCCAGTATATAATTCAATTTTTTGAAATCCAATGCCGCTACTCGATCTTTGACCAGTAAAGTTATGAGGCCAATTTTTTCCAGATTTAATTTCAATCCTAGCGTAATTATAACTAGCATTATTGTTAATTAATTGATTGGCATTATTACATTCTAATATTACCTGCTTAGGATATTCATAGAAATTTAGGTCTTCACTTCTTAAAAAGAGTCCATTACCTGATCGACTATCGATTGTTATCCATGGTCCACCTCTATTAACAGATAATTGTAAATCAAAATTATATGGATACTTTAAAGCGTTAAAATCTAACTCGAAAGAATAAAAAGATATTTTACTTTTTGTTGATTGTTGGTAAAGTATAAAAGATATTCCCACATCTCCAGTCGCGCCAGTTAGATAAAAATATTCATCACCAAGAAAAGCTTTTTCTGACAAAGAATTATTTTCAGATGCAAAACCACTACCGCTATTTATAAATAGCCCTTCGTTTTGATTAATTATTGGATTTAATAAAATGCCTGTAGACTGATCTGCTATTCTACTACCCAGATTAATCTCTCCAGAATTATTAGAAACTATATCTCCAAATAAAAAGCCTGTTATTCCTACAATCCTATTTCCAGATCCAGTATAATTTAAACCTGTAATATTATTTGAATTCCAAAATAATTTCTTATTATATAGAAAATAATTACCAGTATAAAAACCAGAACCTGTTAAACTTTGTAATCCTGTCTGAATATTAATACTGTCAAAATAAAAACCTGTTAAATTAATATTTCTTACTTCTGAAAATAATCCATATCCATATATAAAACCAGTTAAGGGGGAATCTAAAAATCCTGTAGCTGTAATTAATGTACCCTCTGGGGAGTTACCTGTTCCACTTGCACCAAGTAATGGTAAACGATATGTGTAGTTTATTTCTCCAGTAGCAAATTGTAACTCTCTATAATCGTTTGATAAAATACCAGTTGGAAATTGACCATAGTAATCCACTTCAAAAAGAGATATTCCAGTACCAGTTAAAATTCCAGTAATATAATCAAATCCATATACAAATCCTGAAATATCTCCACTTGCAAAACCACTTGCCGCGAACTCTCCAGAAATCAATTCGCCAGTATGCCCAGAAATATTTTTTATTAAAATAGTAACATCTAATGGGTCTGGATATATTGTTCTTAATTCAAAATTATAATATTGGCCAAAAGTAAAATTATCTATTAAGCCTGTACCTCCCGTGTATCCAGTGACTAAATCAATAAAATAAACTGGTCCTGGAATGAGATCAAAAGAAATGGTATTTTGAATATTTCCGAAATTTGTATTTAAAAATAAAGTTGCTAAAGATGGAGTAATTTCAGTAATAGTAATTTCATCGTCAAATTCGGGTCTTAAAATTATTTGACCAGATTGATTACCAGATATAATAAACAAAGGCAAGCTTTGTATTCCGTAATCAGTATTCTCGTTAAATAAAGTTCCACTAAAAATTCTGAAAGACTTTTTGGGTTCAGTCTCTAAATTTTTAATTACACCAGTTAATTTTTGCCCAAAAAATCCACTTTTAGGAAAAACTATATTGTAATTTGGTACGTCCCCTTGAATAAAAAAATTATAATCAATTTCAGAACCACTTGTTTTTACATAAAAATAATCATAGTATAAATCGTTTGGTTTTGGAGAAAATAAACATACCGGATTTTCATTTATGAAATAATTAATATAGCCAGAACCAATGTTCCCAGAAAAATTAATTACCTCTCTTGGATTGTAAGACCATACATATTTGTTATTAAAATCAAAAATACTACCATTTTTAAAAGAAAAAATTGGTAAGATATTTTGGCCTCCCGAAAAACCAATTTCTGAAACTCCAGAAGAAACAGAGTTTACAGCATTAAATGAAAAAGAAAATTCATTTTGTGCCGCAAAATTTCTAAACTGTATTCCAGACGAAATAACCATATTTAAGATGCGTTATAAGAGGCCCTATTAAATTGCGATTGAACATATCGAACCGTATTATTGGCTTTTGATAGTTTTGGAGGTTTAGTCGAAAATGTTGCGCTAGTTGTAAAACCATCTGATGATAAACTTATATCCAAATTTGATAACCCATTTTGAGGACTAAGTGTGAGACCTTCTGGTTCTCCAGCGAATACATATTTAATTTCTTCTTGAGGTCTAGAACAAACCGCGTCTGCTGGTTTAATTAAATTAGTGGGTCGTCTTGATTGAAAAGAATCTTCATCGGGATCTGTAATATTTTCATTATTAATTCTAATTTCTGCAACATCATTCGCGCCCCCAGGACTTCCAGCAGACCATAAGAACTGCTCTGTTCCCACGGTGCTAATTTTATTAATATTAATATTATATCTACAAACAACTTGATAACTCCCGTCAGATGGCGCAAAAATTCTTACAGTGCCACCGCCTCCGTTGCCCCTAAGTGAAATATTACAAGATTTAGCAGTTTTTGTTACTAATCCACTCACATAATCATCTGGGTTATCAGTCTCATTAGTTGTTCCACCAGCGGCTTCTATGGCTTTATCCCGAGCTATTTCTTCAGCTGCTTTACAAGAGCCCCGTTCTAAACTATCGTCATATTGTGGGCAATTTTTTTTACCAGATTGAATATTAGCATTTTTTTGATCGTAATATGTTTGCTCTAAAGGATGTAAACCTCTACTTGTTGAAGACGTAAAACCAATTTTATTTTTTACGAATTTTTGGCTATTTGGAAAGATTACTAGAGTATTTATTTTTTTTGACTGGGCTCCGGTAAGTATTTTTGCTGTAACTAACGCATCTGAAATTCCCGATTCTTTTAAATCAATATGAATCGGCGCGCAATTTTGAATTTCATTCGTTAAATTTTCATAACCAATAGCTTCTTGGGCACTCGTTTCATCATGACTCATTGTTCCGCCCCTATCAATAATTTTCCTACCCGCAAAATTTTCGCTACCCTGTTCTTGAACTTGGCCTTCTGGATCTACAGAAATTTCAACCTCTATTGTATAATTAGAATTGCAATAGAAAAATGAACCAGACGAATCTGAAGCTCTATAATATCTTCCATGATATTGTAATAATTTTTGTTCAATTTCGTGCCATTTATCCGCAATTGTGGGGTCCCTACTAATAAAATTAAAATCATAGTTTGGAAGATCCTTTGCATCAAAAGCTTCTAAATCAGAAATCATATCTTGAAAACCAAATTTCTTGAGAGCGCTTATAATTTTTGGCTTGTTAGTTGCAATACCGCTATCAACTTTATATCCAAGGGCTTCCCAATGACTATTTTGAAAACTATACAAGTCTCTTAAACTTCTTGAGACGTAACCTAAAAATGCAGCATGAACAAAATTATCTTGGCTTCTTTTACCCCCCCACCTTCCTTTATCTGCATTAATAGATTGTGGCGCACCAATTTTATTTATAAAATAACTTATTGGATACGGAGATAATGAATATAACACAACCCTAGATTTTGACGCACTTAAAGCTTTTACTGCAGATCTGGGCATCGCAGTATATCCAATGCCATACTGTCTGAAAGTTCCCTGCATCGAAACAGATTTTTCTTTCGAAACGATACTAGGACGAGAAATATCTGGTATATTATTAATACCAACAGAAACATCAAAAAACCGAAGCGTATTTGATGAAAAATCCCAATAATAATCAAAACCTAAATCGGAACACCAACTACTTAATACCTCCCTTAAAGAACCTTCGTGAGTTGCTTTCCAAATAGAATTATTTGGAGCAGAAGCCATTGTAACAGGTATTTCACCACGTAAATCATTAAAAGTATAATAAGTATCCGGAATATCACACACAGAATTTGCGAATTTTTCGTGACCTATTAAAATAACATTACCAACTCTTTTAGATCCTAGGGAGTAAGATTTGGATGGAACTGTGATCCTCCCCAATCTCTTCTCTATAAATTCTGTATAAGGAAAACCCGATAATCTTGTATTCCTTCTAGGAACTAATATAGACTCATCACTAAAATCAAAAGTTTTATCTTTACCTTGAGGTCTCCCGTTTTCACCTAGAAGTCCTCTCTTCCATAATAAAACATAATGCCTATCTAAGATTATGCTATTATCAATTAATGTAACTTGCAATGTTTTTTCAGCAGCAGATTCTTTTAAACTATAGGACCACACAGTACCATTAAATCTAAAATTACCAAATGTAACAGATGTTTGTACATTTAATGTTGGTGTTGCGTAAATACCATTATCATTAACTATATCAATAGTTATTTTTGATGGTTCTGCAGAGTATCCAATACTCATATTTAAACCATAAATCACGCCACCATAAGGGTTTGCCTGACCTCCTAATAAAACATTTGGTACATTTTTTATTGCCATATCCTTTTTCCTTTATATTCCTATATAATTTACACAAAAAAATCGTCTGTATTATTATAAATTAGTTCTTTAAATATACTCGGTTCTCTAAAAACCCCAGAAATTAAATCATAATTACTATTTTCAATATAATTTGTACTAATTTTTTGTTTAATTCCGTTATAGTAAACTTGTGAACAACCGTGGTTAAATGGATAGTTAAATTTTAATGTTCCGGAATTTCCTGATACATAATTATTATAATGATCTATTTCTCTAACCATAAAATAATTTAATTGATTTGAAAATTCTTCATTGAGAAAATATAAACTCATACCTTCTCCGTACGTATAAACAATACCCGCATCTACTCCCGTCCCTTGCGTAGTCAAGTTTGTGCCTGGGGCGCTTACCGCGAAAGTTTCTCCGAATTCACTCATAACAATATCACGACCATAAATTGTGTAATATGTACCAGGAGATCCCTGTGCAATATTTGCAGGATAATAAATATTATCTACATTCCAACCATTATTTTTGTTACCTTTATATTTAAATACTTTATAAGTATCATCTCTCACAGACCCACAATTAAACAAAATATTTTCGCCATCAGAACTAATTTTAATACTTCTCCCAATGGAGTCATCTTGTGAAATTCCTGTTATAGATTGCTTTAAATTCCACCCATTAAATATTGAACCTGTATAAATGTATATTGCCCCCTTACCGAAATCAAAAAATCCACCCCCAACACCACTATTTGGATTACTTGTACATATGACATCTGCAGTTTCACTTATTGCGAGAGAGGCCCCTAAACCAGACCCGCTAATAATTGAACATAGTCCCCAATTATTGTTAGATCCTGTTAATATTCTAATATGTCCAACATATTGATTTGGATTGCAACTAAAAGTTCTATCCGCTATTGCTAAAATATTTTCATTTTTATTTAAAGATAATTGTCTATAGTCAAGACTACAATTACTACGCCCTGTATATAATATGTTAGGATTTATAAACCCATTTTGCTCCCAATTCCCATTATTTGCAGATCCTGTAAATATTAAAATTCGTGAGTTAGACGGGGCGCCTGATAAAAATGGAGCATTAACAAAAATTAACGATCCATCATTATTCATCGTCACTTGATTTAATGGCGGAGATTCGATAGTAGTATAGAAAACAGAAGAAGAAAAACTTCTTGGTGGATAATTAAAAGTCTTACACAAATTCCAATTTGAAGTAGCAGATCCAGTAAAAATATCAATAGAGCGCGTGTTTACCACAACCAAAACATTACCTTGTCTATTTAAATATGTCGCAAAAGATGATGAAATAACTGAATTTGGCCCAGTCCATATAGTTTTCATTAATCCTGTTAATCTTTGATGTAAAACCCAAGAAGAGTCAATATCTTTTTTATAAATAAATAAACTATTAGAAAAACTTCCAGAACGATCTGTCATCATTAAAATATTTCCGTTATCATTTAAATTTAAATTTTCTCCCAATCTAGATCCTTGTACATTTATAAACCCAGTCGTTCCAGTGCCATATATTAACTGAGTTGAATTTAATCTATCAATAGAATAATCAATGCCACTAATTAATTTCTGTCCATTTTTAAAAACAAAAGCATCGACACCACTATTTGATGATTGATAAAAAACTTCTCCAAGTATATTATTTAATCTTGGGTAAAAATTTGATCTTCCACTAAAATAATCATAAAATAAATAATCTTTTACTCCAAAAAATTTATTTGTTTCTACTGTTGTTCCAGTAATAAAATAATCAAAATTAGGACTACGAATAATTTCATATCCGCTTGGAATCAATTCATAACCATTATCAATTAATGCCTGTCCATTGCCAAACATTAAAACTTCATTTTGTTTAAATGCTCGATCAATATAAAAATAGTTTTCATTTAAAGTATCGTATCCTAAATTTATATTATAATCTAAGGTTTTACTTTGATTTTTTTCCGCGTATATTTCTACAATATCATTATCAATTGGTTCAATATTATTAGAATTTATAGTAGTCAACAAACTAATTTCTTTATAAGATAATGATGCTAAATAATTGTCATCATATGCATATAAAACATCTCCAATATTATTAAAATAAGAATCACATATTAAACCAGTCACAAAAACATTTTCTATACCGCTATCTATTCCTACCAAATCAACTTCTGTGAATCCCGTAACAAAAGTAATTCCAGTTAAAGCGATAGTAACTAAAACTTCATTATTTATTTCTCCAGATAACGCAATTTGTTCGACAATATCAATATTTCTTCCACAATTATCAATATAAGAACCCAAATATTTTCCGCTGTAACCAGTAATTCCAGTATATATAGAACCCGAAGTGATTTGGCTATAGCCAGTAATTCCGGTAACCCCACTTTGAAAACCAGAAACTAAAACTCCAGTTACTGTTGAATAAGAATATCCAGAACCAGATAAAAATCCTGTAATATAACAATATTCTTCCAGGTCTCCAGCAAAACCAGTGGGTTCAGAAAATAATCCTCTAGCTAATGCATCAGCGTATACAAATGGTATATTATTAAATATGTACAACCTGTCCATGTAGCCACTAAAATTAGATGGACTATTAGAGTCCCAAGATGGACTGTTTGGATTTCCACCAATAAATAATTTATTACTATTTATAAAATTATTTTGAAAAATTTCAAATTCTTGCGAAGAAAACCTAAAAGTATTATTATTAAAATGACCCAACGTAACTATAGAATCATTTCTATTTATAACTAGTATGTTTTTATCAGACAAAATTCCGGTATAAGTAAAAGTAAAGGATCCTTCTACATTATTCCAATATTTTAAATATAATTTGTTCGCATCATTTATACCAATATTAAAACCCGCATAATTACTAGGAGAACTACCAGTAATAGATGATAATAAAATTTCATTTTTTGTTCTTAATTTCTCATAGGAAATTAGAATTGTTGATTCATTTAATGAATAATTTTGGCTTAATTCAAAGTAGTTAGTAGTATTAAAATTACCAGTACCCGAATAAATAAAAAATCCATTACCCCCAACACTATTTAAAATACCAGAAGATGATCCTGTCGCCCAAGGATCTCTGTATAAAATATTAGTACTAGTTGTTGGGTTAGCTCGAAATGAAAATGCGGCAGGAATGTCTGCGTAATCTATATTTAACGCCTCCACTAAAAAATTCATTCCTGAGATTATATTTACCATTTTGTTATGAAATAAGTGGACCATCAAAAGTCCATGTTTCGTTTATTGTTACAGTCTTAATATCATTATTCCTGGAAAAATTCCTATCTTCCAATAATAAATTCGCCCTGCCATTCGTATAATTAGATTTCATTCTATTTACTTCGCTAATTGCCGCGCTTTCTGCTGTAGAAATATTCTTATTCATTCTTGCGGTAGCAGTAACAGAAATTTGTACTCTAGATCTATTGGCACATCTCAAATTTTGAATATTATGTTCTCTCGCAGTGAAAGCAGACGTATTCGTAACATGAATAAAAATAGACGGGTTAAAAGTAATACTAGAACTTATATTTAAAATATCGGCACTAAACACAATTGCTTTATTAGAATATTGTGCATTATAAGTAATTTGAGCATTAAATTGGTCAAAGCTTATAGATTCAGTTAATGGAACTGGGTTCAAATCAGATGCTCCAAATTCTGTTAAATATTCTTCTGATGCTAATGAATATGGAAAGAACCTGTTTTTATAAAATTCATTAACTTTTTGCCATTTCGTTGCTAAATCTCCATACTTACAAGAAATTGTAGAACTTAAATTTACCGTTCTAATACATTTCAATGAATCTTCATTTATATCAACCGTATAATTATTAATTAATTGATCTGAAAAATCATTATTGTATGAAGCACTAAAGCTTAATCTATTTTCTTCCGACACTTCTTCTACCGATTGTGATAGGGGACGATTAGAAATAGGTTCTTTAAAAATTCTGTTACAAATTTGGCTGGCGGTACTGTATAAATCTAAATTATTATAATCATTCCTTAACACTGTAAGATTATTACCTTGCAAATCTCCATTAATATTTACCGTAACAATACCATCTTCGATTCCAGAATTTAAATCAACAGAATAATTCAAAATAGAATTATTAGGATTTTCTAAATTTGTTGATTTTTTATAAGTTCCTTCCCACGAATAAGTTCCGTTAAATCTATCTACTACTTCTTGAGTCGAATATAAAAGAAAAGGGCGAGATGCTACGGCGTTTCTATTTTTTATCAAAATAGGCGAAATTCCATTTACGTTACCAGTTTTAGATAAGACCCATTCTTTTGCATTTTCTATTGCATTTTTATTTTTAGCAATTATTCCTTTTGCGGAGATAGAGTGAGTTAAATTTAAGATGTCGCCGTCCTCCTCGTCAAAAGAAAAAGTTTCTTCTGGTTCGACTACCCCATAATAATCTTTAAATAAACCAGAATCATAAACAGTTATATCTATAGAATAAGGTAATATACCATACCAAGAAGATTGTTCAATATTAATCGAATTTATAACTGCACTAGCGCCTGTATATAAACCAGATCCATTTTCAGTTATTAATAATGTTTTATAATTTTCATTAAAATTTTCATGTAATTTTTGAGCAGCCTCGGCTAAAAGATTATAAGAATTAGATCCCAAAAATTTACCAGTTAATTGACCTTCTAAAGTAATATTAGTAACTTGATTCCACTTCGTTCCGAAATCGATATAATCATTAGAAATAGAAACAAGCGGAACCGTTGAGATACCGCTAAAAGCATCTTTATTGTTATATAAAATTTTTACGTTATTACTCATATTAGGAATATTTATAAGTTGCTTCGTATGATATTGTTTTTTCTGTTTCGTTAGATGAATAGTTTATAGATTCTAGATATTCATCATTTCCCACGTTTGGTTTTCCGCCAGCATAATTCATCGCTTTTGTAAAATAATTCCAACTATTAAAAGCGCTAACGGTACAACCAACTTCCATATTTACTCTAACTGTATAAGTACCCTGTTGTTTTAAATCCCTGTTTTGGTTTAAAGCAAATGTACGATTTGGTATGATAAAATCTTTAGTAATCGGTAATAAACCCGTATCTGTTTTTTCTATATCTATTTTTTTAATTCCAGCGTCTGATCCATCTTTAACTGTTGGATCATCTGTATATGTAAAATTATAATTGATAAAACCTTCATATTTATTACGATTGATAGTTTTACTTATTTCCTTTAAAACTCCCCCTATTTTATTAGTGGCCTCACTATTGTAAAAACTCGAGACTCGATTGAATATACCACTTTTAGCCGAAGACCATCCAATTTCAGCTTTATTATATTTATCATTTGAGCCAATTTTTCCGTTACCTTTTACAGAACCATTCTCAGAAGTACTCCATACTCCGTTTTCGCTTCTATCTAAATTGCTTACATATTCCCAAACATAAGAAGAATTTATTTTTTTAGGGTCGTTATCAAAATTTATAGTAAAATTAATTGTCCCATTAAATTTATTAACTTGAACCGATTTACTAATAAACTGTTGATTCAAATTTGTAATAATATTAAACTTTGTTTTATAGTTTTGAAATACAGCGTTACATCTAGAGTAAACGCCAACTACTTGTTCATCATATCCAACTAAAGCGTTCTCATATAAAGACGGTACGTCAAACTCAGCTTTGATTGAACAGTTTTCACTTGCCGTAGCAATACCATTTTCGTCTATTTCAACTGAATGAGTTCGAATAAAAGAATAATTTTTATTATTATTTAATGTACTATATGAAAATGTTCTTTTAAATCCACATTTACCAGTAACGGTATTATAATTTTCACTATTTAATACTTTATAATTATTACGAGTTGTATAATTTCCTTCGGCAATGTTAGAATTCGAAGGAATTGTTTTTAATAATTCGGTAGCTAAAGATTGGGCTAATCTAATTAAATCTATATTTTTATTATCCGCATCATATTCTATATCAATAGAATGCTCTCCACCCAGAACTTTATTTTGTGTATCGAAATTTAAAGAAAAACTTTCCGAAAAACTTTTAAGTAAATTAAAACGTCTATTACTAATATTAATTCCGTTAAATTCTTTAGAATCTAAATCTGCAATCGGAACCTCTAGGAGAACTTCTATAGTTGCTTCATATTGTGTATAACGAACCCAGTTTCCAGAATCTACAGAAAAAGATTTTACTTTTCCAACGCCGAAGTTTACACCATTAATTATTATTTCTTGGAACTCTTGGGTAAGTTTTATAAGTTCTTTTGCGTCCGTAAAAATACCTTTGACACCATTCGAATTTGTTAAATCTAGTATATACCCACGAATTGATATGGTTCTTAGCGATGAATAAAATAAAGATTTTTCACCAAAAAAATTATTTTGATGATCATAACCTAATACTTCTACATTGTTAAATAATAATGACATTTTATTTTATACTCATGGTTTAGGTACTTGAGGGGGAACCTTATTAAAAGGAGGACCAAGAGCAGCTCTTACTTGATTAATAATTGTTGGAATTGCTTTTTGAACAGCTTCTGCTACCGAAGTCGCAATATCTACATCACTTTCCGCATTTACGGTTACATTTACTGGAGCGTTTGTTGTTGTAGTTATATTTGGTTGTGTCCCCGCTTGCCCCTGCGCGCCAGCGGGTTGCGCGCCAGGAACATTATTTAAATTACCAAAATTTGCTTCAAAATTTGCTAGCGTTGAATTAAGACTTTCAAGGCCACCAGCCAAACTTGTTAATGCAGAAGTATTATTATTAAAAGCTGCTTCTTGTTGGGTGAAAGATTGTTGTGCGGCGGCAGCGGGTTGTTGATTAGATTGCAAGGCTTGATTAATTCTCGGCTGGGTTACTTGTGGATTCATGTCGTCATACATGAACATTGCTTTTCTTCCAGATGCTCCACCAACTGGATTTAAATTTTGTTTAAAATTCTTTAAAACATTAAAATACTCTTTTTGTTCTGGATTTATAGCTCCAAGAGCTAAAGCTTTCGTCATTTCGGAGTCTACTTGTTGAACGTTTTCAAATTTTTGACCAGTAGTACGATTTAAAGGTGCCAATGGGGATGTCAAATATTTTTGATCTCTTTTTGCGCGAGTTTCCGCTTCAATTTCCGCAATTGTTCGGTTATCTTTTGGAAGAGTTTGTTGTGGTATTATACCTAGTTTTTTATCAAGCTCCTCTTTTTTTAATAACAGTTTAGATTTTTGCTCTTGCATCATAGCAAGTCGTTTATTAGGATCTTTTTCGTTTGCATATGCGTCAAGATCCATTGGTTTAACTCCCGTGCTTGCATATCCGCTTGCATACTCAGCTTTCATTGCGGCACGTTTCGCGGGATCTTTTTCTTTCGCATATGCTTCAAGATCAATTGGTGTAACTCCAGAGCTTGCGTATCCAGCTTTCATGGCGGCGCGTTTTGCAGGATCTTTTTCGTTTGCATATGCTTCAAGATCTATTGGGGTTATCATTCCAGACTCTTGACCAGACAAACCTCTTATTGTTTTTAAAATTTCTGACTGAACGGCTGTTTGCGCCGAAGCTTCATTAAGTAATGGGTCATCTGTAAGGGCTGTTGCAGAAGCTAATGAAGCCGCTAATTCTGGGCTAACTTTTGATAAAGCATCAAAAGCTGCCACATCATATTGATTAAATAACTTTTGAAAATCACTTTGTCTTGCCACCCCAAATTCTTTTTGAGTTTGTAATGTAGCAATCCCCTCAGTTCCACCAGGCATACTTTCGATAGATTTAACAAAGCCTTCTAATGTTCTTTTTAAAACGGGATCTGTTTCAATTTTTAATTGATCTTTTGCTAATTTTAATTGTTGTTCTATGTCTACTTTTCTACCTCTGACGATATCATCAAAACCACCAGTTTTGCTAATACGTCCACCACTAGTACCAGAAAGTTGACTACCAGAGTCTATCTCTTGTTGAATGAAGCCTCTGAATGCCCCGCCAGACTGATCAATTAATTGTTTATATATGCCAGAAAAGGCTCGTCCTAAATCTGGAGCTTTCTCATCTCTTGCTTTGTTAGCAAAACCTGGAACATTATATCTAAAATCAGCAGACCCTCTTATTGATCTAGCGGCATCAAAATCCTTTTCAATTTTTTGTATATAATTTTCTTCTTCGTTGGGCCTATTCATGAACCCTTCAAATCCTCCAAAAGTCCCGAGAGCTTGATTAATTTTATCTTGTAAAATTGCCTGTTTAGTTTCGCTGGCAAGTTTGGCGCGCTGTTGAAATGCTTTTAGCTGTTCTTGGGTAGATTTAACTTCTAATTCCGCAACTGCTTTTTCTATTGCATCTGAAGCTTGTGAGCCGCGACTAACATCAATTCCGACACCAGATAGTTCAGCCCTAGATTGTTCTAATAATTGTTGAGTAGATATTTGACCACTAACAAATTGTGACATATACCCCTCAACACTCTGCATTACAGAATTTAATTTTTGATATTCTGTTGTCGTTTGGTTTATAATATCCGTGGTTTGAGTGCCAATTTGGTCCGAATCTCCTTTAAACCCTTCTTTTGTTTGTCCAAGATTTTCTCTTAATTTATTTATATTTTCTTGAAATGGCTTTTGTAAAATGTCTCTGACTGTTCCTTTAAATTCTAATCCAATCCCTGCAATTCCAGATCTTTCTGTTTCTCTAATGTTTGCCAAGCCTTCTTGTGCGGCTAAACGTCTTGTTGGATCTTTATCTTCACCAATTAAACTGCCGAGAACTTCTCTAGGCCGAGTTAATGTTTGTTCGATTTTTAAATTTTGAGAGAAGCTACGAACGTTTTCCTGGAGATTTTCAAAAGCGGTTTTAAACAGGTTTTGAATAGCAACATTTTTTTCTAAACTAGAACTAGCGGCATCAATTGCATCAGATGCTTTTTTGACATTGTCTAAGTACTCTTTTTGTTTTGCAGTTGCTTTTGCTAAAGCTTCTACGGTAGAACTTGCTTCATTTCTTGTTGTTGCAATTGATTCATTTATTCTACTAACCGTCCCTTCGAAATCTTGTTCGGCTTGAGCTAAGAAGTCTCCTATATTAGATGGGTCAAATTGACCAGTACTTTCTAAAAATTTCCTTAAATCATCGACATTTTTAACTTCTGTAACAAATTCATTGGCGGCTCCAGTAGTTTGAACTCCTTCTGTTCCACCTAATTGTTTACTAGTAGCAATCAATGGGATTTTTTCTAAAGCTTTTACAACTTCAGGGGTGAACTCACCACCCGTTAAAGATTGCGTAACAACAGTTTGTATCGCATCAACGTTTTCTTGCCCCTTTAAAACATTTTTAGGATCAAATTGATCACTAATATTCGAACTAAGATCACGATTAATAACCTTATTAATAACATTTAATGCACTAAAATCCAAAGCTCTTGCAGCATTTTGTTTTAATCCTGAAAATCTTGCCTCACCAGTAGATTTTCCTAATTGGGCCGAACCAGCTTTAACATTCGCTTTGTCTAATAATTCAGCCTGTATTTGAGCTGATACCTCTGAAATTTTTCCGGTGCCAGCGGCTTCTGCTAGTTGATTTCTATATTCAGCAGGAACAGCATTTAAAGCTTCCGCTAAAGCTTTTTGTGCATTATCAAGGGCTTCTGGACCCGCCATCGCATTTGATAATACATCTGCATATGCCTCACTTGCTTGTAAAAGTCTACTTGATGATTCTCCAAACTGAGTTACTTCTTGCGCGGCTTTATTTGCCGATTTTTGTAATTCTGGGAAATCTGTAACTAAACCTGCAATAACACCTGGTACGGTTAATAATGCACCAGTTGCAGCGCCAATTGCCGCGCCCCATGGCCCAAACATTGCTCCAGCTCCAGCAAAACTGGCAATTTGACCAGCAGCCCCGACAGCTTCTCCGGTTCTTCTTGCGCCAGCCGTTTCTTGACCAATGGAATTCTTAATTGTTTCAGCAATAATTGGAGCGCCAATTGATAAAGCAAAACCACCAGCTTGACCTGCTGCTGCAAATTGTTGACCTTTCGTTCCCCTTGCTGCCATTTTTTGTTCGGCTCTAGACTTTTTTAATTCTTGGGCGGCGGCATCTCTTTTAGCCTGTTCTTCCGGACTTCTAGACCTTCTCAAATCGCCAAACTCTTTACCTTTTTCGGGTCCGGCGTATTGTGAGAAATCAGGCTGGGTAACTGTTTGTGAAACTTGCTCTCTTATATTTTTCGTATTAATTTTGGCCTGGGCGACATTAGTCTTAGTTAATTCTTCTAAACTTTGTTTATATTGCTCACGAGAACCTTGAAGAGAAAATGCGAGAAAACCTAGTTGCGCTACGACAGCTGAAATAGCTGTTCCAGCATTTGTCGCTTGCACATCAGGATCTTCAATAGCAAAATTTGGCACATAACCTTTAGCAAAACCCTTGCGGCGCATTGCGTCTTTTCTTGTTTTTTTATTAGGTTCTTGTAATTTATTAAAAACCCCAAGACCCGCAGGATTTGATTTTTTTAAAGCGTTATCTTGTGCAAGATAAATTTGGTTTTTAGGAATACCAGCGTCTTGCTCACGATTAACCGCGTCTTGTATTGCGGCAAAATTTGGGATATAACCAGCGGCTTTTCCAACAATACCGAATCTATCTTTTAAAGCTTGTCTTATAGCAACACTTCCCGTAACCCCTTCTTTTCTTAATTGCTCCACAGCGGCAGATCTTTGTTTAAGATAAGCCGCCCCAGCTTTCCCACTACTTTTTTGAACAATAGCGCCAGGTTTAGTTTCATTAAGAAGCTTTTGTAAAACTTCATTGGTTAAATCTGGAGATCTTTTAGCATCATATACACCAGGCGCATTATTAAATACTGATCTTAGTCTTGGAGTTATATTACGAAAATCAATTCCGGCGTTTTGTTTTCCAACTTTTTGTTGTAATAATGTCTGAACGCCACCTTCAAAAGCAACGCCGACAGCACCTTTTGCGGCTCCATAATTTGGTAGTTCTTCTGGAGATTTAAGGAAATTAAAACC
>B570J29032_109958946_pt1 | contig 16311 bp, 18 predicted proteins | sample LakMenEpi16Nov12_FD_29032 | JGI IMG/M metagenome (IMG submission 29032) | reverse complement strand
GTGGGTGCGATGCTTAGAAGTTTCATCACTTCTGAGCGTGGGTAGAGGGTGTATTCGTGTGCAAAAGGTACCCTGTCTCATGGTGTGAGCGTCAATCGCACCCTAATTTGAGCGTGGAATGGGGAGGGATGCGTGATGCTGGTCGACTCATTTGCCGCCCCAATGTTTGCCACCAACTGCTGGGTGATCGCAACCGAGCCTGGTTCCGAATGCGTTGTAATAGATCCAGGTATGCCCGATGTCTCGCACCAATTGACGGAGCTTTTAGAAAAACATAATTTGAAACCAATCGCTGTCATTGCCACCCATGGCCACCTCGACCATACCTTTTCCATTCAGTCGATTGCCGATGGTTATGGAATCCCTTCTTACATTCACAGTGAAGATCGCGCATTCCTAGCTAATCCGGAAAAGCTGCATGGTCCTGAATATGCCGGAATCTTGTCCGGATTAAACTTTACTGAGCCAGAAGAAGTTCGAGAACTTCGAAATGGTGATGTAATTGATCTTGTCGGTCTTTCGTTCAAGGCAATACATGCACCGGGTCATACCCGTGGTTCTCTGATGTTTGAAGTTTCCAATGAGGTATTAGTCAGCGGGGATGTCCTATTTGCTGGTTCTATTGGACGTACAGATTTACCAACAGGCTCGGCTAAAGATATGGAAGAAACATTGCGTAAAAAAGTAGTGCCTTTATCAGATCATTTACGTGTGCTACCTGGACATGGACCAGATACAACGATGTTGAGTGAGAAGAAGAATAATCCTTACTTGAAGAGTTTGGCGGGTCGATACTAATGTCGGGACAAAAAATATCTGCACCAAAAGGTGTTAGCGAATACGTTCCAAGCAGATCCAGTGCCTTTGAATTTGTGCGAGAGAGTTTGATTGCTCCTGCAAAGTTGGCTGGGTATCACTTAATTGAGCTACCAGTTTTTGAAGATACGGAACTCTTTACGCGCGGTGTTGGCGAATCTACAGATGTCGTATCAAAGGAAATGTATACATTTGAAGATCGTGGTGGGCGTTCTATAACTTTACGCCCCGAAGGAACTGCCGGTGTCATGCGTGCAGTGATCGAACATGGTTTAGATCGTGGACAATTGCCAGTCAAAGTTTGGTACTCGGGACAATTCTTTCGAGCAGAGCGACCTCAGGCTGGTCGCTACCGCCAGTTCTATCAAGTTGGAATTGAAGCGATTGGCTTAGATGATCCTGCAATTGATGCAGAGGTAATCGCAATTGCTGATGCAGGATTCAAGGCCATTGGATTAAGCAAATATCGCCTAGAGATTACCTCGCTCGGCGATGCTGAATCTCGAGCTGCACATCGAATCGATTTGGTTGAATTCATTTCAAAACTCACATTGGATGAAGCAACAGCGGCTCGGGCGTTAATTAATCCACTTCGCCTTTTTGACGATAAGCGAGAAGAGATGCGTAAGACCATGTCTGATGCACCATTGTTGATCAACTATCTCAATGATCAATCGCGTCAACAATTTGATCAATTGCAAAGATATCTTGATGCGTTGGGAATTTCCTATGTCGTTAACCCTCGGATGGTTCGTGGGTTGGATTACTACACCGGCACTACTTTTGAGTTTGTTCACGAACTACTTGGTGCCCAATCGGGCATCGGTGGGGGTGGGAGATATGACGGATTGATGGAACAGCTTGGCGGGCAATCTCTTTCGGGTATTGGATTTGGGCTAGGAGTTGATCGTGCCCTGTTGGCGGCAGAAGCCGAGGGATTAATTGGAAGCGATGCATTTGTTTCGGATCTTTTTATTATTCCCTTGGGGGATGCGGCTAAAGTCAAAGCGCTCACTATTGCTGCTGATTTACGAGCTAATGGCAAAACTGTCGAAATAGCTTTTGGGGATCGTGCGCTAAAGGGAGCCATGAAGGGTGCGGATAAGAGTGGTGCCACGCACGTTATTGTTCTTGGAGATTCAGAGATTTCCAGCGGAAATGTTGAATTAAAAGAGATGAATTCTGGGCACACATCTTCAGTTAAGATTGACTCATTGCTCGAAGCACTCTAAATCGGAAAAATTGGACTAATTAATGTTGCGTACACATGAAGCTGGATCACTTCGAAAATCCTATGCGGGTCAGACAGTAACCCTTGCCGGATGGGTATCACGTCGTCGAGATCACGGTGGTGTTGCGTTTATCGATCTTCGTGACGCATCGGGATCTGTCCAAGTAGTTATTCGCGATGAAAAAGTTGCAGGATCTTTACGAGCAGAGTGGTGCTTACTTATTACGGGCGAAGTAGTTGCCCGACCCGATGGAAACCAGAATACAAATATTGCTACAGGTGACATTGAAGTTATGGGTGACACGGTTGTTGTCTTATCAGAATCAGCGCCTCTCCCATTTCCAATTGATAGCGGTGATGATGCTGAAATCAACGAAGAGGTTCGGCTGCGCTACCGGTATCTGGACCTGCGTCGCGAAAAGCCGGCGCACAACCTTCGCTTACGTTCAAAGGTAACATCGACGATTCGTCGCGTGATGGAGGAAGAAACTTTCCTTGAGATAGAAACACCTTATTTGACCAGGTCAACACCAGAAGGTGCGCGAGACTTCTTGGTTCCAGTACGTCTGCAGCCCGGAAGTTGGTATGCGTTACCTCAATCGCCTCAATTGTTTAAGCAATTGTTGATGGTTGCAGGCATGGAAAAGTACTATCAAATTGCTCGCTGTTTCCGTGACGAAGATTTCCGCGCTGATCGTCAGCCAGAGTTCACCCAGTTAGATATCGAAATGTCTTTCATCGATCAGGAAGATATTTTGTCGGTAGCTGAAAAGATTGTTGCTCGTGTATGGAAAGAGACCGTTGATTACGATATTCCTCTTCCACTAAAACGCATGACATATGCAGATGCAATGACACACTATGGATCTGATAAACCAGATTTGCGCTTTGCAAATCAACTAGTGGATCTCACCTCATTTTTCGCGGAAACACCTTTTAGGGTTTTCCAAGCAGCATATGTAGGTGCTGTTGTTATGCCTGGGGGAGCATCATCTGCTCGTCGTGAGTTAGATGCGTGGCAGGACTGGGCGAAGGCACGTGGCGCTAAGGGACTTGCGTACATTCTGGTCAATGATGATGGCACCTTAGGTGGCCCAGTTTCCAAAAATTTATCAGAGCAAGAAACAGCAGGAGTGGTTGAGGCTGCAGGTGCCAAATCAGGAGATGCAATTTTCTTTGCAGCTGGTGATCGCACACCTTCTTTAAATCTTTTAGGTGCGGTTCGGTTAGAAATAGGAAAGCGCTGTGGATTAATCCCTGATGGTAAATGGGAATTTCTATGGGTTGTAGATGCGCCAATGTTTGAGCCAACAGATAACGGTGGCTGGACAGCTGTTCATCACCCATTCACTGGTCCAAAACCAGAATTTGCTGCCACATTTAAATCTGATCCAGCATCAGCCCTTGCCTATGCCTATGACATTGTCTTGAATGGAACTGAATTAGGTGGTGGATCGATTCGTATTCATGACCGCACTATTCAAAAGGATGTTTTCTCGGTAATCGGGTTAACTGATGAAGAGGCAAACAGTAAATTTGGATTCTTGTTGGAGGCATTTAACTATGGACCTCCTCCACATGGCGGAATCGCACTTGGTTTAGATCGCGTATGTGCGTTATTGACTGGATCAGATTCGATCCGTGAAGTAATTGCATTCCCTAAGACTGCAAGTGGTGGAGATCCATTAACAGGAGCACCTACTCCGATCACTCCTGCTCAACGAAAAGAGAGCGGAATCGACTGGGTTCCACAAGCAGCTGCAACACCTACTAAATCACCTCAGGAAAGTTAAGGGTCAGGTAGGCTAGCGATATGGGTCCAGGCGGAATTGCGACGATAATTGCAGCATCATCACTAGCTGTAATTGCATTGGCTATTGCATATGTGGTCGTCCGATTTGGTCGATTAATCGACGAGGCGAAGCTTTCGCTCAAAGCAATAACTGATGAAGCTGCACCTTTAATCGATGAGGTTCACACCACTGTTACCTTGGTCAATGGTCCGTTACACAGCATTAATCGTGTCACCAAGAATATTGAAGATCTATCAGACAAGGTGAACGAGGCAACAACAGGATTTATTAATAAGAATGGTTCTGCTGTAAAAGTGGCTGGCGCACTCTTGTCTGCGGCTCAAATAAACAAGGGCCGTGCAAAGAAGAAGAAGGCTGAGTGATCGTAACTAGTGGAATCCGCCGAGATCCGTTCGCGCTGGCTGCGCTTTTTTGAATCTGATAACCGTCAAGGTTTAACTCATACAGTTGTCGCGTCGGCATCTTTGATTGCCGATGATCCTAATTTGTTGTTAGTAAATGCTGGCATGGTTCCGTTCAAGCCATTCTTTTTGGGCGAAGTGACCCCGCCGTACAAACGCGCCACATCTGTTCAAAAGTGTGTTCGAACATTGGACATAGATGAAGTTGGAAAAACCACGCGGCATGCATCATTTTTTCAAATGTGCGGAAATTTTTCTTTTGGAGATTATTTTAAAGAGGGAGCTATTGCACTTGCGTGGGAGCTTTTAACTCGATCTATCGCGGATGGGGGATATGGTTTTCCGGAAGATAAATTGTGGGTAACTGTTTATCTAGATGATGATGAGGCAGCTGATATTTGGCATAAAAAGATTGGTGTGCCTAAGGAACGAATTCAGCGCCGAGATATGGCTGATAACTTCTGGTCGATGGGTGTACCTGGTCCATGCGGACCGTGTTCTGAGATTTATTATGATCGTGGTCCGGCATATGGCGCTGAAGGTGGACCGATTGCTGATGAGAATAGATATTTGGAGATTTGGAACCTTGTTTTCATGCAGAACGAACGTGGTGCCGGTGGCGGAAAAGATAGTTATCCGATTTTGGGCGAGCTTCCGGCAAAAAGTATTGATACTGGACTTGGACTAGAGCGAACAGCCGCATTGTTACAAGGTGTTGAGAATATTTATGAGATAGATACAACAATTATGATCCTCAATCGTGCATCGGAATTGACCGGTGTTAAGTACGGATTTTCCGAGAAATCAGATATTGCGCTACGCGTTATTGCAGACCATGCGCGCACATCAGCGATGCTAATTGGTGATGGGGTTACGCCCGGAAATGAAGGCCGTGGCTATGTGTTGCGCCGAATGATGCGCAGAACTATTCGTAATATGCGGCTGCTTGGATCTATGGATCCGATCATGTCCGAGTTAACGGTTTCTGCAATCGCAGCTATGGGACCTCAGTACCCCGAATTGGTTGCGGACAAGAAGCGCATTGTGTCGGTCAGCGTTTCAGAGGAAGAAAGCTTCTTGCAGACTCTTAAGAGTGGAACACAGATTTTTGACCTAGCGTCAGTTGCTCTAAAAAAGAGTAAAGCAACCGTTCTGCCAGGAGATGAAGTTTTCAAACTTCACGATACCTACGGATTCCCATTTGATTTAACCCTGGAAATGGCACGCGAAGAGGGCCTTGAAGTCGACGAAGATGGTTTCCGCCGATTGATGAAGGAACAAAAGGATCGCGCGAAAGCAGATGCAAAAGCGAAAAAATCGGGCCACACAGATGTATCCGTTTATAAGGCGATTGCTGACAAGAGTGGTAAAAGCGAATTTATTGGATATGCCCAGCAAAGTTCTGAAGCTAAGTTAACTGGCATTGTTGTGGACGGAATAGGGGTTGCTACTGCATCAGAAGGTGATGATGTCGAGCTAATTCTTAACCGAACACCATTTTATGCCGAAGGTGGTGGCCAGTTAGCTGATGGCGGTCGCGTTACCTTGAGTAACGGCGCGATTGTTGAGATTGAAGATGTTCAATCACCAGTTCCGGGATTGTCAGTTCACCGGGGCCGAGTAATTAACGGATCCGTTGAAGTAGGCAGTGATGTTCTTGCTGAAATTGATGTCGAACGTCGTCATGCGATTTCTCGCGCACACACTGCTACACACATGGTTCACAAAGCATTCCGTGAAATTCTTGGTGAAACAGCCACTCAAGCAGGTTCTGAAAACTCACCAGGTCGTTTCAGATTTGATTTCCCTGCAACCGGTTCTGTGCCAGTAAGTGTTTTGAATGAGGTTGAATCTCGGGTGAATACGCTCTTGCTTGATAACCTTGAAGTAACCGCCGAAAGTATGAGTCAAGCAAAAGCGAAAGAACTCGGCGCTATGGCGTTGTTTGGTGAAAAATATGGCGATGTTGTTCGGGTAGTAAGCGTTGGCGATTGGGCTCGCGAATTATGCGGTGGTACTCACGTAGCACGCTCCGGACAATTAGGAGTTATCAAGTTACTCAGTGAATCCTCAATCGGAGCCGGTGTTCGACGCGTTGAAGCACTTGTTGGTGTTGATGCTTACAAATTCCTGGCTCGTGAACATATCTTGTTGAATTCGCTCACCGAATTGATAAAGGGTGCACGCACCGAGGAGCTACCCGAAAGAATTGCTGACTTACTCAATAAGATGAAAGAGATTGAGAAGGAGTTGGCAGCTGTTCGTTCTGCTCAGGCTCTGGCACAAGTTGGGGATCTTGCCAAGACGGCCGCGGTCATTAATGGAGTTTCCTTCATCTCTTCAGTGATTGCGGATGGTGTTTCTGGAGATGATCTGCGCAAGATTGCGATCGATCTGCGCTCTCGTAATGATAAAGCTGTAGTAGCTCTTATCAGTGCTAACGAAGGTAAACCAGTATTAGTGGTAGCAACTAGTGAAGGCGCACGTGCTAACGGCGTAAAGGCTGGAGCGTTGGTGAAGATTGGCTCAACAGTTCTTGGCGGTGGCGGTGGCGGCAAGGATGATTTTGCACAAGGTGGCGGAACCGACGCAACAAAGTCACTAGAAGCTCTGACTGCGATCTCTAACGCACTCATTGGATAGATGATGCTTCGCGGACGTCGTATCGCATTTGATTATGGTGATGTTCGTATTGGTGTGGCGGTAAGTGATCCCGATTCAATTCTGTCATCTCCGCTAACCACACTAAAAGCTACAGATAAGAGTTTGCTTAAGCAGATTTCCGAAATTCTCGCGGACATCGAACCAGTAGCAATTTATGTTGGACGTCCAGCATTGTTGAGTGGAAATGATGGATCAGCCACAGAAAAGGCTACTCAATTCGGTGCAGTATTGAGCACCATCACCCAGGTACCAATCGAAATGATCGATGAGCGTATGAGCACTGTGAGTGCGGCTCGTAATTTGCGTGAGGCCGGTCGCAACGCAAGAGATTCCAAAGACGCAATTGATATGGCGGCGGCGGTGGCTATTTTAGATTTCGCACTTGAGATTGAAAAAAGAAAGTGAAATTTAGACTTCTCGTTATTTCGATTCTTATTGTGGCGGGCGGCGTTTTTTTGGTCGTTCGATCAGGACCTAGTATCGCACCAGATTTTGAGACGATGGCCACCGTTGATGGTAAGCCAGAAGTTGTCATAGACATTCCTGCAGGTTCATCGGGTTCAGCGATTGCACGGTTGCTGTTTGAAAAAGGGATCATCAAATCCTCAGAGTCATATTTTCGTGTGGCTGTAGGCGACAAGCGATCAGAATCAGTAGCACCCGGAAATCACCGTTTGACGCTTCAAATTTCGGCTAAACAAGCACTCGAACAGTTGCTGGATTCGAATCGTATTCCAAACCTAATTCGAATTTATGAAGGTGGCTGGAAGAGTGAAGTAACAACAGAACTTCTTGATTATGGATTCCCTAGACCGGAAATAGCTCAGGCATTTAAATCGGTCGTTCTACCAAAGGGTTTTAACGATTCTGAAGGCTTGCTCTTTCCTGCTCAATACAGTTTTACGAAAGGTACGACTGCGCTTCAAGCTATTCAGGCAATGGTTGATCGATTTATGGCTGAATCAATCGCCAAGGAATTGCTGTTAGGAACCAAGGAATTTTCTTCCTTGCAGCTACTAACTATTGCGTCGATAATCCAGGCAGAAGGAGATGAAAAGGATTTTGCCAAAATATCCCAGGTTATTCGCAATCGTCTAAAAATTGGAATGCCACTGCAAATGGATTCAACTGTCCACTTTGTGAAAGGGGTTCGCGGGCAAATTTTCTTAAGCTCAAAATCAACGTTATTAAATTCGCCATATAACACCTACAGAAAGTATGGCTTGCCACCAGGACCTATTGGCAGCCCAGGCGTAGCTGCCATGACAGCAGCCTTGAAACCCACAGTCGGGGACTGGCTGTATTTCATTACAGTTGCACCTGGAGATACACGTTTTACGAAATCCAATGATGAATTTAATACGTGGAAAGCTCTATACATAAAGAACAGAAAGGCAGGTGCATTCGATTGATCTCTGCTGGTGTTTTGGGTTCGCCTATATCGCATTCACTGAGTCCGCTGCTGCATAACGCCGCGTATAAGTTTTTGGGCGTTGATGCATCGTATTCGGCCTTTGAAGTTCAATCAGGAAATTTACAAAGTTTTCTGGATACAGATGGGTCGGCCTTAAATTGCCTATCTCTGACAATGCCCTTAAAAGAAGAAGCCATATCAATCGCGAATTCTATTTCAGATGTCTCTCGAAGAATTCAAAGCGGAAATACCCTTCATAAGGTTGCGGGTTTGTGGAATCTGACCAGTACTGATGTTGAAGGCTTTTTACAGGCACTAAGGTTCAATCAGAGAGATGCCACAGGGAATGTTTTGATACTTGGCGCTGGTGCAACGGCTCGTGCGATTGTTGCAGGATGCAATGGAGTCAGTACCACGGTAACCGTTGTGAATCGCAACTCGAAAAGAGAAGAAGCCATCAGACAAGCTGCGCCAAGTTTGAGTATGGACTTTATCGCTTGGGATTCAGAGATCAACTTCGATCAATTCGATTTAGTAGTCAACACAACTCCAGGTGATTCCGCTACACAATTTGTGGACAAGATCGATTCAGCACGTGGAACATTTTTTGAGGTTCTTTACAATCCTTGGCCAACCCAGTTGTTAGCACATTGGCGTTTGGCTGGTGGTTATGGCATTGATGGCCTAGATCTGCTGATACATCAAGCTATCTCACAGGTAGAGATCTTTACGTCACTCACAGTAGAAAGAGATCAGTTAGCAAAGATTCTGCGCGAGGTAGGCGAGCAGGCGCTTTCTTAATCCACAGCTGATTCTTTTGAGAGCGCAGCGCTGTAACTTGGCGAAGTGAATGTTGCTCTGTTATTGCTTGCGATACCGATATGTATCGCCGACATGCACTCACTCGTTATTCCGAATATCTACACAAAGTTGCTGGCTTACATAACACTGGTGCACCTTACTATTTTCGGATTTAGTCGCTTGTCCAATGTCGTTACATCGTCCGCAGTTTTAGTTTTCCTCGTAGTCTTCGGAATAGGTATGGGTGACATCAAGCTGCTGGGGCTGATCTTGATCACGCATCCATATAGTGCAATCGAATTTGTGGGGAGCATTCTTGTATTGGCGATGGTTCACATAGTGGTACTAATTGCATTTCGTCGTGGAATTCCATCGAAAATCCCCTTGGCACCAAGTATTTTCGTAGGCTTCTTAAGTTATTTGGCAACGAGGTAGTGCCGATATCTGCAACAATATGCACATGCGTTGGCTAACAGCTGGTGAGTCTCATGGACAGGCATTAAGCGCCATTGTCGAAGGAATTCCTGCGTCGGTTTCAGTTACAACAGCAGATATTGATTTTCATTTACAGCGTCGCCGCTTAGGTGTGGGTCGAGGGGCTCGTCAAAATTTTGAAGCAGATAAAGTCACGATTCTCGGTGGTGTGCGTCTTGGTTTAACTCAGGGCGGACCAATTGCAATTCAGGTTGGTAATTCAGAATGGCCAAAGTGGGAAAAAGTGATGTCAGCCGATCCTGTGCCAGATGATGAAATCAAAGACCTAGCACGCAACGCTCCATTGACTCGCCCGCGTCCAGGTCATGCAGATTTGGTAGGAATGCAAAAATACGCCTTGGATGATGCTCGGGCAATCTTAGAGCGTGCCAGCGCGCGCGAAACTGCTGCTCGTGTTGCACTTGGAGCTGTAGCTCGAAACTTTTTGCAGCAATCGGTAGGGATAACAATTCTTAGTCATGTACTTTCAATTGGATCTGTCCGCGTGGCCGATGATGCTGCCCTGCCAGAAGCTGGCGACATGACAAAAATCGATGAAGATCCAGTTAGATGTGCTGATTCAGTGACAAGTGCGAAGATGATTACAGAAATCGAAAGCGCACATCGCGATGGCGATACCTTGGGCGGAGTTGTAGAAGTTTTGGCGTTCAACATGCCACCTGGATTGGGATCGCATGTTCATTGGGATCGTCGTCTTGATTCAAAATTAGCGGGCGCGGTTATGGGAATTCAAGCAATTAAAGGCGTAGAAATCGGCGACGGTTTCAGGACTGCAACACGTCGTGGATCAGTTGCGCACGATGAAATCGAAAAGGATTCAACTGGAAAGATTGTTCGTCGCACTGATCGTGCGGGAGGAACTGAAGGTGGAATGTCTAACGGTGAAATTCTGCGAGTACGTGCGGCAATGAAGCCAATTTCGACTGTTCCTAAGGCTCTAGATACCATCGATGTTGCAACAGGTGAGCCAGCAAAAGCGATTAATCAAAGATCCGATGTGTGCGCAGTTCCAGCCGCAGGTGTGGTTGCCGAAGCTATGGTTGCATTGGTGTTAGCAGAAGTTGTCCTCGAAAAGTTTGGTGGGGATTCGGTTACTGAAACTCGCCGCAACTTTGAGTCCTACATCGCCAACCTGAACTTTAAGTAACTGCAACGCCATGACACGTATTGTTTTAATAGGTGCACCAGGCAGCGGCAAAAGCACGGTCGGCGTTGCCTTGGCAGCGCATCTACAGTGGCCTTTCGTCGACACAGATGCCTTGATTGAATTAAAGGAATCGAAAAAGATCACGGATCTTTTTGTCGAAAATGGCGAGGAGTATTTTCGTTCCGTAGAATTTGCAGCCTTACAAGAGGTGCTCCGAGAAGAATCCGCCGTTATTAGTCTCGGCGGTGGCGCTCCAATCTCTGAAAGTGCTCAAGCTGCTTTGCAGTCATCGAACTCAGTCGTCGTGTTTTTGGATGTCTCATTAGCAACCGCTGCTCCGCGAGTTGGATTTAACCGCGATCGACCTTTACTACTAGGCAATCCACGTGCCCAATGGCAGGCGCTATCTGAACAGAGAAGGCCGATATACGAGAAACTTGCGACGCAATCAATTAAAGTTGATGACATGACTGTGGATGAAATAATCGCGATTATTGAGTCGAGTTTGTCATGACGAATATTTCGGTAAATGCTGAGCATTCATATCAAGTCAAGTTCACAGACACTTGGCGCAAAGATCTGTCAGAGATCCTCGAAGCAAGAGTTCGAGTCGCAATAATTGTTTCGGAAACATATTCACCTGATTTAACAGATCTTATGAATTTGGAATCAGAAATTCATGTTTTTCAAGTCCCTGATGGAGAAGATGGTAAGAATATTGCGACTCTCCACAAATTGTGGAATTGGCTTGGAGCAGCAGGATTTACCCGTTCGGACTTAATAGTCGGTATCGGTGGGGGAGCGATAACTGATGTGGCAGGGTTTGTTGCAGCCTCTTGGTTGCGCGGTCTTGATTGGGTTGCAGTACCAACATCGCTAGCGGGAATGGTTGACGCCTCAGTGGGCGGTAAAACCGGAATTAATTCTGATTACGGAAAGAATTTGATCGGAGCTTTTCATTCCCCAATAGCAGTAGTTATTGACACAGAATTTTTGAAAACTCTTTCTGACCGTGATTTTGCCGCAGGTATGGCTGAAGTCATCAAGTGTGGCTTCATTGCAGATACTGCAATCCTTGATCTAGCTGCCTTACATACTGTCGAATCGCTACGAACGAATCCGCCAGTGGTATCTGAATTAGTTCAGCGAGCAGTCACAGTTAAGGCGCATGTAGTTTCAGCGGATTTCAAAGAGAGTTTTGTGCGTGAAGCACTAAATTACGGTCATACATTGGGCCATGCAATTGAAATTCACTCTAAGTTTCAACTTCGTCATGGTGAAGCGGTTTCCATTGGACTTGTTTATGCAGCAGAACTTGCAGCGATGCGGGGCCTGATAACTGAAGCTGAACTATCGCTGCATCGCAGTATTTTATTGTCGTATGGATTGCCTATTACTTTTGAAAGGCAAGCGTGGCAGAAACTTGCACCGCTGCTTGCCTTAGATAAGAAAGCTCGTGGTAACACCATCAGATTTGTTGCACTCAATGGGATCGGTTCAACCATTAGACTTGAAGATTTAACCTCCGCCGAACTCGACAGCGCATATGAGAGAATTAGCTTATGAAGTTATTAGTGCTTAACGGTCCCAATTTGTCCCGTTTAGATATCCGTGATTCCTCCATTTATGGTGACCTTAATTACGCCGAATTGAAATCTATGATTGAGATTGCAGGCAGTAAGCACGGTTTCGAAGCTGATGTTCGGCAAAGTGATGATGAAGCAACGATTATCAAATGGCTACATGAGGCTGCAGATACAAATACTCCGGTCATCATTAATCCAGCCGCGTTCACTCATTATTCCTATGCAATACGAGATGCTGCAGAGCTCGTTAAGGCACCATTAATCGAGGTCCATCTTTCGAATCCTTTGTCTCGTGAAGAGTTCCGTCACACATCGGTGATTTCAGGTGTGGCCAATGGAACTATTGGTGGATTTGGGCCTAATTCGTATGTATTGGCCATCATCGCAATGCAAAATCTGCAAGCCAAGTAACAAAGCACCCCATCGGAACGGGTATCCTTAGTTCCTCAATTACTATTGAATTAAACCAAAGAGATAAAGAGCGGGTGGATTAGCTGTGGCATCAACAAATGATCTTAAAAATGGAATGACGTTGGATATCGAAGGCCAACTGTGGACAGTTGTTGAATTCCAACACGTGAAGCCTGGCAAGGGTCCGGCATTTGTTCGCACCAAGTTAAAGTCTGTTCTTAGCGGCAAAGTCGTGGATCGCACATATAACGCTGGCGTAAAAGTTGACGTCGCTATTCTTGAGAAGCGTGAAATGCAATACCTCTACAAGGAGGGTGACGATTTCGTGTTTATGGATACTAAAACTTATGACCAAATGACAATCAGCGCAGCTACTGTCGGAGATGCCGCAAATTACATGTTGGAAAATACGGAAGCAATCGTTGCGGTTAATGAAGGCAATCCGTTGTACATCGAACTTGCTGCCTCAGTGCCATTAAAAATTACCTACACAGAACCCGGAATCCAGGGAGATCGATCTTCTGGTGGAACTAAGCCAGCAACGGTTGAAACAGGAATTGAAATTCAAGTTCCACTTTTCATCAAGCAGGATGAAGTTGTTCTGGTTGATACACGTGACGGGTCTTACCAGGGTCGCGCTAACTAGTGTCTGCTCGTAGTAAGGCGCGCAAGCAGGCCTTAGATTTACTGTATGAAACAGATATTCGCGGTACCAACCTTGTTGAAACTTTAGAAGCACGAGATATTCCTGCCGAAGGACCTGATGCACGCCCTATTCGTGAATACACACGCGAGTTAGTTAACGGCGTTTCGGTTAACCGACGAAAGATTGATGAATTGATTACTACCTACGCCCAAGGTTGGGACATGGATCGTCTACCGGCAGTTGATCGCAATATTCTTCGCCTCGGTATCTACGAGATTTTATGGTCTACCTCGGTTCCGACCAGTGTTGCAATTGATGAGGCATTAGATTTAGCGAAGGAATTGTCGAGTGATGACTCATCAAAATATATCCATGGCGTATTGGGTCGAATCGCTAGCATCAAAGACACTATTTCGATCTAGGAAATTCATACTCTCGTAGAATCTGCTGTATCTCCTCTGACTTTAGCTCTGTAAAAAGTTCAAAGTTTTTGATGTCGTGCGCTCGGAGTGAAATCACCTCCCCATTCCAATCACCACGCAAACGAGCAATATTTCGAACAATCGCAGTTACTCTCTGTGCCCCCGGATTCGAAGTATTCAGAATCTTACGAATATCGATACAGACTCTTTCCTCGGCCAAGTACTTCTTTGGTGCTTCAAATAGTTCAGATATTGGAACTTCGTACAGACGAGCGATGGCTAGTAACTTGCGAGCACTAACTGAACGATCTCCTCGTTCGTAGGAGCCTAAAGCGATAGCTGAAATTTCACCGCTAGAGAGTTTGGCGGCTTGTCCAAGAGTGAGATGTCGAGCCTCTCGAATCAAGCGCATGCGTGTGTATAGTTCTTTGATCTCTATCTGAGCGTGAATTGTTGTCATAGCGGTAAAGGTAGGGCAGTGGCGACACCCTCTAATTTCGTTATCCACAGCGCTAGTGACTCGATGCTAGTATCTGCTCTGCATCCTTTAACGACCCATCCTGAGAGGTGGGAAAGGAGATTTACATGAGCGTAGCCCTGTCCGCACAAGACATCACACGTGCGTTGACCCGTATTTCGCACGAGATTCTGGAAAAGAATCAAGGTTCAGCAACCATCGTCTTACTAGGCATTCCTACTAGGGGTGCTCATTTAGCAACTCGCATCTCTTCGATAATCACGACGATAGAAGGAAGCGAGGTCCCGACCGGCACCTTGGATATAACGTTGTTTAGAGATGATCTACGAATGCGGCCGCCTCGCCCAATTATGCCGACCAAAATTCCTACATCTGGAATAGAAGGCAAAGATGTGATTCTTGTCGATGATGTTTTGTTCTCAGGCAGAACTATCAGGGCTGCACTCGATGCATTAGGGGAGATTGGTCGTCCCCGTACTGTTCAACTAGCGGCCTTAGTCGATCGCGGACATAGAGAACTTCCTATAAAGGCCGATTTCATTGGGAAGAATCTACCAACCTCAAAGAGTCAATCAGTGAGGGTTTTACTCAGTGAAATTGACGGTCGCGATGAAGTGACGATTGAGGAAGGTGCAGAATAATGAAACATCTTCTATCCATTTCTGACCTGAACAAATCCGAAGCTATTTCAATACTTGATACGGCAACCGAACTAGCTCGTGTTAGTGATGGGGCTGTTAAGAAACTCCCCACATTACGCGGTCGAACTATTGTGAATTTGTTTGCCGAAGATTCAACTCGCACGAGAATATCTTTCGAGGCGGCCGCGAAAAGATTGTCGGCAGACGTGATTAATTTTTCCGCTAAAGGTTCTAGTCTCAGCAAGGGCGAATCATTGAAAGACACGGCGATGACATTGCAGGCTATGGGGGCGGACGCAGTGGTCATACGTCACTCCGCATCAGGAGCGGCTCAACGATTGGCAGATTGTCATTGGATGTCCGGAAGCGTTGTTAACGCGGGTGATGGAACTCATGAACATCCGAGTCAAGCATTATTGGACGCATTCACAATTCGAAGGCATTTAGGAGTTGGCGGTGGTGATTTAAGCGGTATTAGTGTCGCAATAGTTGGAGACATTTTACATTCACGTGTTGCCCGTTCCAATGTCCTTTTGTTGTCATTGTTAGGGGCTCAAGTAACTTTGGTTGCCCCACCCACTTTGCTACCAGTTGGAATCCACAACTGGCCCGCAACTATTTCGTACGATTTTGATTCCGTCCTCCCTCATGTGGATGTTGTGATGATGTTACGAGTTCAGCAAGAGCGGATGTCTGATTTTTTCTTTCCAAATGCACGGGAATATTCGCGATATTTTGGGTTGAATTCTGAGCGCATGGGAAGTATGAAAAAGGGTGCAATCGTGATGCACCCTGGACCGATGAATCGCGGATTAGAAATTTCAGCCGAAGTTGCAGATAGTGCACGTTCGGTTATTACTGAACAAGTTACCAACGGCGTCAGTGTGCGCATGGCCATTCTGTATGTTCTCCTTGCCGGTGGAGCGCTAGAAGTTGGGAGCAACTAAATGACATCTGCTGATTATTTGATCAAAAGCGTTTCACTGCCAGATGGCATAAAGACAGATTTAACATTAACTGACGGCGCTATCTCATATATTGGTAATGGTTATACCGGTGAGGTTCGTACAGTAATTGATGGGACTGATTGTGTTGTCTTACCAGGTCTGGTTGATCTTCATACACATTTGCGTGAACCAGGTCGCGAAGATGCTGAGACGGTTTTAAGTGGTAGTCGAGCCGGAGCTAAGGGTGGCTTCACGGCCGTATCTGCGATGGCAAACACATCGCCAGTTGCAGATACTGCTGGAGTTGTCGAGCAGGTTTATAGATTAGGTCAAGAGGCAGGCCTGTTAGATGTTTTTCCAATCGGTGCGGTGACTCAGGGTTTAAAGGGAGAAGCGC
>B570J29032_109958947_pt1 | contig 16316 bp, 28 predicted proteins | sample LakMenEpi16Nov12_FD_29032 | JGI IMG/M metagenome (IMG submission 29032) | reverse complement strand
TACTCGCTAATTTAGTTCCATTTTTATAAACATCAATTTTCTTACCTGCCGTTTTGCTCGGTCTTACATTGACACCTATTTTTTTGGCTTTTGACTTTGTATAGGCAGTTATTTTATACATAACTAATCCTTGTTAGGTGGTGGAATAACATTATCACTACCAACCCATAATTTACACCAATGGTCAAGTTCTATATTCCCTTGAATTTGAGAACATATTAATTCTTTATTTACCCAACGCATAAATGTAAATCTACAATTACCACAATTTTGTCCACGATAAGGTTTACCTTGATAATCGCTATCTTTCTTCGACATTTTATATGGTGGAGTTCCCGAACCAAGTAACCAATAAAGCAAAGGTTTTTGCTCTTTTACATTATTAGGCAATCTTCTAAATTCTTGAATTGCTTTTTTCACATAACGATTTGCATTTATCCCTGCTTTTGGATAAATGTAATCATTGTTTACATTTCGGTTTTCTGAACCTAAAAATTCCTCGAATATGTCCATACCATTGAATTATGCCCCACATCCACAAAACGAAGAAGTTTCGTCTGCTGATTTTGTTGCAGGTTTTGTTGTTTCAGATGCTTTTTCACGATTAACAAGAACCATATAAACAACATAAGCAGTTACCAATCCGATACCTGCGTACATCAAGTTTTCTTTTGTCATTAAATTTTTCATATTTCTATTTTTTTATTTTTATATTTTTTATAAAATTAGGTAATTTATTATTCTTTTTCAAATACAAATAAATTAGCGTTCCTGTTACACCGATTGTAATAACAGACAATCCAATTCCCAACCATAATCTTGTATTGCTTTTACCACCTGTATCACTTCCACTAACTACTTTTGCATCATTCTTTTTTAGAATGTTTTTCCAAAAACCATAAGCAGTATTAACTTTGTCTAAATCTTTTGTTCCACCATTAACACTCTTTCTCGCAAGTGTTAGGTCATTATCTTTTGCTAAATCAAAAGTGCTTCGATTAACGCCATTTTTTGCGTATATACCACCTCTTTTATTTGAAAGGTAGGTTGTGGCGATTTTATATGAATTTTTTGGCTCTAATGCTTTATCCCCATCATTAACTAAATCAACGCCAATTAAATCACCATATTTTTTATAATTTGATTTACCTGTTAATTGAATTAATCCACGACCAAAATAAGGCAACCCATTTTTATCTGTGCCTAATGTATAATAGTTTTTTTTACCACCTTTTGTACTACGATAATAATTTAATGCACTATCGCAAGGTTTATCTTTGTATGGCTTACCCTGTAATCCACAAACATAATCAGATTCCCACCTCTGCAAAGAATAATCACTTTCTATTTTGGCAGTAGCAAGTAAATATGCTAAATCTGAAATATCCGTTAAGTTTTTATCAGTTTGTGCATATTTTAAAACATTTCGTAATGAATCGGGGAAATTTGTTTTATGACCACCCTTTTTGTAATCAGAAATTAATTTATCAATATCTACTTTTATAGCCATTACTTCTCATTTTTAATAACTACAAAAATGCCACCAAAATCCTTTGTGTCTTTTGACTTATCTATCTTACCATCTTTCAATGCGTAATTCTTTTTAGAAACCGAATCACTTACATTTCCACCTATTCCAACGGCATTATTACCTGTAATTGATGTTATTAAATCACAATGAGATTTGTAACCTGCTTTTGAATCATAACTTACTCCACTTTGTCTTGGGTAGCAAACTAAATCGCCTACTTTAACCTCAACCTCATTAGGTTTATATGCCTTGAATTTTTTTGAATTATTTTCTTTTCGGTTTTTAACGGCTTCGGCTATATACTGCGAATGTGATTGTGCATATTTGAAATCATCACCTGCACCTGCCATACGCATTATGTATGAAATAAATGCAGATGACCACGCTTCGTTAATGTAATAGTTGTCATTCTTTTTTATTCCTGCACCTTCTTCCCAATACTTTCTTAATCTTGGTAGTGTATCTTGACTTCCTTCTTTTATCTTGCCGTTCTTATTCCACGCATCAAATTCTTCATTGGCTAAATTAACCAACTTCTTTTTAAACGAACTACTTTTTTGTTTTTTAGGTTTTGAGAATAGATATATCAAGGATATAGTTAATAAACTAACACCCCCTAATATGCCCCATACTTTTACCTTGTCATTCACTTCTTTAAAATTCGTAGAACATTTTTAATTATTGAGTGATTCAAATAACCTGTAATAAATGCAAATACATCCCTTGCAGAAGAACCATCACTCAACTTAATACCGAACATATCACTTAAACTTTCTGACATCATCAGTAAAGCAAAAATTGAAACAATAGATAAAATTAGACGAATCCAATTATCTACATCTGAAATAAAATACCCGAATGAAATTGGAATACTTTTGTTTTTCCTATTTAGTATGTGAATAAGAATATGTATGAACATACCTAAAAAGGCAAGTAATACATATTCAAATGTTAAATTAGTTAGCATCCTTTTTAATTTGTTTAATTTCTAAATATGTTTTGTAGGTACTTAAACTATAATATATAATTATAACCCCCGAAACAATCAAACTAATATTACCTATTTTTTTTAGGTTTATTTTTTTCATTAATTCTTCCATTAGTATCTTATTTTAGCACCAAAATCAAGTGTCTGTTTGTCAATTAAATTACCATCTTTATCTTTTACATAAAAGACCATAAGTTTTTTATCACTTGAAAATTCAAGTTTGTATTTATCTGAAAAGGTAGAACCTGCGTTCATTTCACCACTATTTCCAAGTGGAACGGATTTTTTATTTCTACCAAATTTAATTACGGCAATATCGTTTAGCCAATTTGTTTCTTCTAAATCTAAAAATGGCTCACGATTTCTAATGCCAAACCAATAAATACCAAATAATGATAATGGAACGGCAATACCTAAAATTATTTTTGTTGTCTTATTCATATTATTACAAATTGCTATTTATTATTTTGGCTATCTCGAAGTGCATACCATCTTTTCTTTTATCGAAGTGTCCACCCCAATAGAATCCACATTCATTTGCAATAGGTACAATCTCACGCACACACCCTTTTTGACCAATCATAGCAGGTATTTTGCCAAGTCCATTGTAAGGCACATTAATATCAAAAGCAGTACCCCAAGAATGATTACTTAATTGAGTTCGGCTACCTCGAATAAATCGGGGATAAAATGCACCTGCATAAGATAAAATTCTTGTATGTAGATTTTCTTTTTCCAACCTTTCAAATAATTTGACAAGTTGGTATTCACATTCCTTATGCCACATCATTGATTTAGATGCACCATTTGTTGCTAATGCCAAAGCAGGTAAATTGACTTTGATTATATTTTTTTTCGCCCAATCATCCGTAATTACTATTCCTTCGGGATTTTGTTTTGTAGGAGATGGTTTATATGCGAATTTACCGAATAATTTTTCCCTTGTTGAATTACCTGTAATTGGTAAGAAATTAGGTTTAGGTGGAACATTTGAATTATTTGTTACTGAAATAATTACTTGTTCTTGATGAAAACCTAATTCAATGGCTTTTTTATATGTAGAATTACCAACTATACCATCGTCAGTTAAGCCATATTTTTTTTGAAATTGTTTTGTTGCTAAATCGGTTGCGTTTCCGAAGTCATCATCTATCGCACCCAAATATATTTCTTCACCACGAAGAAAACTTTGCCAATCTCCAACTAAATCATTTCTGTCGCCTTTTTTTATTACTTTGAAACTCATTGTCTTTGTTGTAAGATTGTTGTAACTGCATTTTTTAATTCGCTAATGACTTCATCCTTACCTTCACTTCTCGCTTCCATACGAGCAAAGTTTATTTGAATTTCATTAATTGATTTGAATATCATTTTCAAATCTTCTTTAACTTCTTTCATATCTTCTTTTGCCTGTGATTCGTGTTGAACTTTTGATGTTATCTCTGTTTCCAATTTATCCTTCAAATAAATAAGGTCTTTTTTAAGTTCGGCAATAGTAACTCTTATTGTTATATATGAGCCAAATAGTGTAATAACGAAAGTTATAATAAATGGAATAAACTGACTTAATACCATAGCAATTTTGTTTTATATTACAAAAATATAAAAATATGGATTAAATCAGCAAATAAAAAACTATTAGTGCATTTATTTGACTAATTAATTTTATAGTATTTCAGAAAGTTCTATTTTTCGTAATGGTTTTTTTGCATTATAGATATAAATGTTTGGTGTTCCATTTTCATCAATCGCATATATTCTTGCGTTAATATCATTGGATTCAATATCATTTTCTGTGGAAAGACGAATTAATGAATTTTTAATTGTATCAATAATTACATTGGCAAATATCACTTTCATTCCAAGTATTCTTGTCCAACTTAAATCATTTTTATATTCTTTTCCTTCTAAAATACAACACTCAACTGAATTTTTAGAATCATTCAGTTCCATTTTAATTCTTAAATCTTTTAGGGATATTTTATCCTTTTTACTGATTGAAGTTAATGCAGAACGCATTACACCCTCAACAACTTCTTGACTTACCATTTTGCTCGTTTATTTATTACAATAACAAATATAGTAAACTGAAAAATAAAAACAAATTATTTTGATTAATAATTCATTATATTTTGAATAGTGTCTTGAAAAAAGAATGGAAGTTTTCTCAAAGTGAATACAGGTGTTTTAACATCAAAAGTTCCAATAACTTTTAATTTAGTTTTCTTCCTACCTTCTTCTGTCAAGAAACCTGCCAAATTGTCTGCACCTAATTTCAATACTTCTTGCGTTGTAATATAGATATTTGTTGGCACGATAGAAGTTCCACGACCATACACTTCGGTTTCTGCCGATGAACCTACTTTACGAATAAAAGTGTCATTTAGAAATACATCGTAAACTTGATTTTTAATTGTGAAATTAAAATCACTTGGATTGGTACATTTCCAATTCATAGTTAATGAAATCTCTTTGAAATTAATCTTGTTTACATCCGTATCTTTATAATCAAATTTGAGATTAACGAGTTTCCTCATATTTTTCAATATAAAATTCAATGTAATAGCAGTTAAGCCAATTACAAATACTCCTAATCCTATTTTAATTTTTGCTTTTGTATCTAAAACCATAACTATTTATTTTTTTGTCTTTCGACAATAATTAATCAAATTTAATATATTTTATTCAATACAAACAATTCGCTTAAAATTGTATTACCTGCATTATTTGTATTCCATTGAGCAGTTATGTCAAGAGTATTTAGAATTGTGGTATTAAATGTTGAGTTATTTAAAATAGAAAAGTTTGCCCCTTCAAAATTTAATCCCGAATTTTTAATGTAACTAAATAACCCACTCGAAACAATAGAGCCAACACCTGCAATACCTAATGCTCTAATAGTAAAACTAACTTCTATACTCCAATGTTTATTTGTTGTAACATCAAGTGCAATAACACCTGTATCTGCTAAAATAACAGAACCCGATTTAACCCTTATTTCAATAGTAGCAGTTCCTACACAAGAAATATCACCATATAATTTTGCTAAAAAACTATCACCAACTTTAAAAGTATTTGCAGGTACAGATAAAGTTCCAACACCTGCACCAATTAATGTACTTTCAAGTGTTGTGGCAGTAACAGGAACGGAATTGGCAGTTTGTGAATATAAACCATAATTTGTAGCAGGGATAAAATTCGCTTGTAATGGACTTGCAGGTGTTCCTGCACCTGTAATTGTCGTTCCATCAACACTAATATTTACAATAGGGTTTATTGGGTCTGTATTATCTGTATTTAACCCACTAACACTTTGAACGCCTGTTCCCGATGTGCCACCTGTAATTCGCCATCCTTGTTGAGAACCTGCCATATAGTTTTTAGGTATTAATATACTACTGAAATATCGGCACTACCACCTGTGCAATCAATAGTAATTGCAGGATAAGGTTTTCCTACATCACCAAATGAATATGCTTGTGTCGTTGCTATTCTTACAGGTGATAAAGGAATTAATCCTTGTGGTGAATTTCCAACAAATGTAATTGAAGTAACACCTGTATTTACAATATCAATAGTTCTTGCCCCTTGTGGAATAATTGCTATTTCATTACTCAATGAACTTGTTAAAACCGATGCTTCTGATATATTCATAATTATATTCTAAATGATTTATAAATCGTACAAACACTCACCAACTTCAAAACATTGTTGCCCTATACCTTCAAAACTACTTGTTTTAAGTGGGGTTGTAGCCGTAGCAGTAGTTGTTGTAGCCGTTGTAGTCGTTGGAGTTGTAATTGGACTTGTAGCAGGTTTTGTTACATCACTTGATAAAGTCGTTAAATCTGACCTACTCGGAGTTGTACTTGCTATTACAGGCGAACTAACAGGACTTGTAGCAGGTTTTGTTATATCACTTGATAAAGTCGTTAAATCTGACCTACTCGGAGTTGCACTTGCTATTACAGGCGTTGTACTTGGTGTTGATGTAACATTTACCACCAAAGGTGTACTTGTTGCAATAGGGGTTACAAATTTCGGCATAGCAGGTGCAGAAATTACACTACCACCACCGAAACCACCTGCAACTGCTTTGCTTGGGGTAGGTTTATCTTCTGCTTTAGCATCGGGTTCACCACTTGCCTTTTCTTCATTTTTCTTTTTACAAAAAAGATAATAAGCGACAACACCTGCACCAATTCCAAGAACTATATATAAAGCATTTTTATTTTTCATAATCTTTTTATTGTTCAGTTGTTTCCTCTACGCTTTTATTTTGAGTAGATGATTCATTTTTTCTTTTACACAGATAATAATAAACCCCTATTCCCAAACCAATACCCAAAAGTATAAAAAGCGTTTTGTTGTCTTTTGTTCCCATTTCTATTTGGTATTATTAAAGGTCTAAATCCAAACCACTAAAATCTATATAATCATTTTCCCATTGGTCAAAATCAGAACCATCAAATGCTACTCCACCACCTTTAACTCTTTTTTGACATTCTCTATAATCTTTTCCTTTACCATATTTTTCTCTACAAACATCTTTTGTGCCTTTTCTGAAATCCCTTTTTTCTTTACCTTTCAAGTCCTTGATATTTTGACCTGCTTTTGCAGTAGCCGTTGCATCGGCAGGTGCTTCTGCACTTTTGGTAGCATCAGCAGGTGCTTCTGCACCACCTTCTGCACCACCTTCGGCAGTTTTCTTGCTTTTGTTATACATATAGTAACCGATACCAACAACGGCAACGATTCCTACAATAATAAGTATTTTTTTCTTATCCATTATTTCCTTTTTTTATTTTAATTATCGTAAACATTTCCTGCAAACAATCTACCATCTTCACGATTAATAACTTGTTCTGCAAAAGATTTTTCTCTAATTTGATTTTCTTGATACATTTCTGCTACTCCCTCAAAATAATAAGAACCATCAAATGCTACCAATCCTTGACTTTTTAATTTAGCAGTCAAATCTGCACGGCATTGGTCATATCTTACTTTGTTCTTTTTCAATTTTGGTTTTTTACCACAACCACTTTGCAATTTAGATTCTAATTCTTGTGCAGTTAATTTTTTTGGTGCAGGTGTAGTTGCAGTTGCAGGTTTATTTGCAGTAGCAGGTGTAGTTGAAGTTGCAGGTGTAGTTGCAGATTTATCCGTTGCAGTAGCATCAGTTTCTACATCTTTTGTAGCAGTATCATCAGTTGCTTCTTTTTCTTCGGCAGTTTTTTTGCTTTTATTCCACAAATAATATCCGATACCTAATACGGCAATACCACCGACTATGTAATATATTGTTTTCTTTTCCATTTTTTAAAGATTTAAGTCAAGGTTATTGTCAAAGTTTGCAAATTCTATTTCATCAGTTATTCCATCAAAACTTGATGATGGCTTTGTACTTGTAATTGCAGATGAATAAAGCCATTTAGAATATCCTGCTCTTTCGGGGAAATAAACAAATACATATTTACCATCAAAATCTACTCCACCTGCTTTTCCTAATTTAGTGCCTTTGGTTATTCTAATCGCAGTCGCCTTATTATTTGCTTCATATTTTGCGAACTCACCTGTTTTTGAAGCGTAATATACCTTTCCAATAGGATTGTATTCTAAAATCTTATCACCTGTTTTTGTTCGATATACTTGATTTGCCCAAATAAATGCTCTTTTCTTATTTCTTACTGCTATCGCCCATTTACTAACAAAATCAGCATTTGTTTTTGATAAATATGTTTTTTCGGCTTTTGTTCCTGTTGAAGATTTAATAATTGTATCAATGTCTTTTGATAGGGCAGTCGTATTTGTATTTGTATTTGTGTTTGTACCTGCTTTCACACTCTCCAAATAATTTTTACCATATACTTTCCAAACTGCATCAGTATTTTTACCATAAGTTCCGTAACCTGCACCTTTATTTAAAAGCACCCATTTACCATCTTTGTTAATCCAACCTTTACCCTCTTTGTCCATCCAATCTTGGAACGCTTTAATCTTATCAGTTGTATTTAATTCGGCAGGTGCAGTAAATGATTCACCTTGCGAACCCGAACCCGAACCCGAAGGTTTTTTGTCATCATCTTTTGGTTTATCGTCATCTTTTGGTTTATCATCATCTGCACTTTCATCTTTCGGTTTTCTTAATAGAAAGTATGCACCGATACCACCTGCTATAACTATTAGTCCACCAATAATCCATATCATTTTTGAACCACCTTTTTTTCCTGTTGTTGCCATTTTTTTAATTTTAATTTAAAGTTTTTATATAATCTTTTCCAAAGATATTCCACACCCTCTTTGTATTACTACCATAGTTACCATAACCTGCACCTTTATTTAGTAAAACCCATTTGCCATTTTTATTAATCCAACCTTTGCCTTGTGCATCCATCCAATCTTGGAACGCTTTAATTTTAGCAGTTGTATCAAGTTTATAATCGGATAATGATAAATTACTTGCAGGTGTACTACTTGTAGATGTACTACTTGTTGGTGTGGTACTTGTAGATGTACTACTTGTTGGTGTGGTACTTGTAGATGTTGTACTTGTAGATGTGGTACTTGTATTAACTTCTGTGCTTTTATTATTACCTTCACTTGTGGTTTTATTATCTTTTTGTTTTTTTCTATTTTTCAAAAGAAAATAAATACCGATACCACCTGCAACAACAACAAGTCCACCAATTATCCAATACATTTTAGAGCCACCTTTTTTTCCTGTTGTTGCCATAATATATTTATTACTTTTTTTATTATAAATCTAAATTTAAACTACTTTCAAAATTACTGAAAGCACTTTGATTTTGATTAGTAAAACCTTCTTGTAATCCTTGTTCAAATGCTTGTCCAACACCACTCATTACACCACTCATTAATGCTTCTCCGTATTTCTGCATAGCAGATTCAAATTCTTGTTGACTTAATTGATATTTAGACATAAGCAATTTATATACTTGTTCTTTGTTACCCGATTCTCCTGCATTTTTCAAATCAGTATCTTTTAACGCTTTCGATATTTTAATCCAAGTATTTAATTCAGAATCAGATAGATTACTCATAAAATTCTTATTAAATACATCTAATTCTTTTTGTTCGGGGTCTGACATATTACTAACAATCGAATTTATTTTTTCTGCCTTTGTTAAATTAGTATTTGATGTAGTTCCTGTGGTAGTTCCTGTGGTTTTTCCTGTTCCTGTGGTTGAATTAGAACCACCACTTACTTTTAATGCAGGTTTACTGAATATTTTATATGTGCTATAAAGATTATAAGCACCAAATACAGAAAGTAATACTTTCCAAGTCATTGATTTATTCCAAAACTTGTATGCTAAAATACCAAATACACCCCAACCAACTACTGAAAATCCTATTTGAATTTTTCTTGCAGTTTTTCCTAAATCAGAATTATTCAAATCTTGTTCTAATGTAGAATTTGATGTAGCCGATTTAGTTTGTTTTTGTTCTTCTTGTGGAACAAAATATAAAAATCCAAGTTGAGTTGATGAAATTACATATCCATTATCTGTAATCCACCATTCAGCACTTTTTCTTCTTGTTTCGTTTTTTGGAGTAGTATATGAAGTTGTTTTAACTTCTTTTTTTACAATTTTAAGAATATCTCCATTATTTATTTTTTTTGCCAATGAAATATCTTTTGGTTTAAGTGTCAAAAAATAATCAAGTTCAGTTTGAATAGGAAATATATTAATCCAACCATTTTTCGGATTATTAACTTTGACATTAAAAGGATATTTAATATCTTTTAATATATCTCGTTGTTTGCTAATTGGTAAATTATAATCCATTTTTATTTTTTTTTATTAAATATCTAAATCCAAATTACCCTCAAAATCGGAAGTAACATCATTTCCATACATAGGATAACCTGCCATCCAATTAGAATGTGGAAATACATCTGCACCTAATTGATAAGTATTATTATATTTTTGTACGAAGTCGCCCTCGAAACTTGATTTCTTCTTTTTTGTGAATGGAACGAAAGTAACATTATCACCTCGTACCCAACCATATTGTTCACCATCAATTTTCTTCGTTAATTTAACTTTAAACCAACGCATTTTTGGTGTCATATTATCGTATTGTTCGGAAATTATAGTTCCGATACTTGAACCTGCACTTACTTTACCCAAAAGATTATCAAATGGGTCATACCAAGCCGATTCATTATTTACTTCGGGAGTTTCACGGATATTTGCAAAACCCTCTGCGTATGGATGCCCTTGTGCAGGGTCATTTGATTTTTTTGCAGGATATAATTTAACCCCTCTAATTTCAGCAAAAGTATTATTTAATACCTTATCTAAATTTCGCAAAGGAATTACTTTATTACTTTGTTGTGTAGATTGTTGGCTCTCTAAATTTGTATTAATTTCCTCTAATTGTTGAGTTTCTTCAAGTTCTTTCTTCTGTGCTTCTTCTTCCTCTTTTTTCTTACGAATACTTCTTACAATAGCAAAGGTAACTCCACCTGCGACTGCAAGTGAACCAACTATAATTAATGTTATTTTAAGTCCTCTATTCATATTAATTAGGTAAACTACTAATGTAGGTTGTTAATTGAGTAATATAGGTATCATCGTCTGTCCAACCTGTTAATGCTTCTGTTACATCACGACCTATATCTCCATAATTTAAAGGTGTATTTTGATATGCAGAAGCGACTTGTGAAACTTGCCCTTTACTTTTTAATTTTTTGAACTCGTTTATTATTGCCTTTTCATCATCCGTTGCACCCATTTCATTATATATTTTGGTTGCTATTTCCCTTGCATTTTTAGAAGGCATTAAAAGGTTTGGATTCGGTTTTGTTCCCGATGTTTTTCTCCAAAAATTAGGGTCAAAAGCATTAGAACCTAATAATTGATTTTCTTCTGTTAATAATGCTTGTTGTCCTTCTTCCGAAGTAGTGTCATTTATTGCATCATAAATCTGTTTCAAATATTTTTTCTTTCGATAATGAGATATTATTACGGCAGTAGTAATACCTGCAACTAAAACAAGTCCACTCGCAATAATTATTTTACCTTTTGTATTTGCCATCTTAATTATTTTGGTTGTCCTATTTGTGGTGGAACAGGTAATGCACTTATATTTAATTGCTGATTTGGATTTCTAAATAATTTGACTAAAATCCCAATCAAAATTAAACCTACAATACTCATACTTCCAATTATGATGACTTTCCCAATACCAAAACCAAAATCCAATACATTTCCAATACTATCGGATAATTCACCCAAAGAAGTTGTTGTAATATTAACACCTTGACCATCCATATAATCTCTTAATCCACTTGTGTTAGCAGGTGATTTTATTCCACCTCTTTTTGCCCAAGCATATAGCCATAATGAATTTGCTTTCTTTTTTCCAAAAATCTTTTTCAAGTCCTTATGCCATTGAATCCAATTTTCAGATTTTGAAGATGCCGTTGGTATCGTTTTTGATGGGTCTAATTTCATAATTTTAATTATTGTGGCAATCCTAAATCAATGTCAAAATTCTCTGATACAGATGTAGGTTCATTAAGTGGATAAATTGTAGGTACTTCTACCATAGAAACATCACCTGTTTCATCATCCAATAATTCATCCTCTGCACTTTGAATATAGTTTTTCGTAGATAGCGTAACAGGTTTTTTTGTTTCTCGGTTAAGAATAAGGTTAGCAAGTAATCCACCTGCTAACCCCATTCCACCAATATATAAGAACTTCTTGTCTTTGCTTTTAAACAAAAAATATCCTGTAACTAAACCTAATCCAATTCCTGCAAATGTTTTAGCATTTATTTTCATAGTGTAAATGATTAAACTAATCCTTTATCAACTAAATTCTCAACATACGCATTGGATTCACCATCCCATCTTTTACCACCATAAATACCACCTGTTGAACGATTGGTGATTTGTTTAGCAAATGATTTTTGTCTGCGATTGTTAATATCATCTTTTACAGATACAGGTGCATTTGAAAGTTCTTCACGAATTTCGCTTTTAATTTTTGTACGCATAGCATCTGCGATAGTTTCAACACATTTTTTGTATTGTGCTACTTGACCTTTTCGTGGTTTACGACCACATTTTTTTGCAGTTATTTTGTCAAATCTATCTTTATCAAATCCCATTTTTTCCTTGAACGCTTTTCTGCGTTTTTTACGCTTTTCTTTTCGTTCTTCCCATTTCTCGTTCCAATTAGCATCTTGCTTCATAATCTTAATGTCATTCAATCGTTTTTTCAACTTTTCACGAACAACTTTAATTATGTTAGGATTTGTAACGCCCATTTCTTTAACGGCATCTTCTTCGGAAATATTAGAAGGTGTATTACGCATTGTTTTTACAATACGATAAAGCAATTCTAATTCGCTATCGTTTAAATCAGATAAAGATTTTTCAGAATTTTCAACCGATTGCATATATGTTGAAGCCATTCGTCTTTCACCTTCTGCTGAATTAAATATTTCACCAAAAGTAGGTTCATAACCTTCTTGTATTGTTCCAACAGGGTACATTCTTTCGTATGTTGGATTCCAAACAAAACGAGTACCTTCAAAACCCGAAGATACTTCTTTTGGGGTTGCCGAAACATTATCCAAAATAAATTCTTCCTTTTCCTCTCTGCTTAAATTATCAGCAACGGCTTCTTCGGGTAATGTGAATGTTCCTTGTACTTCTTTTGTCGTGCTTGTTGCAGTTGTTCCTGTTGTTCCTGTTGTTCCTGTTTTTGATTTGCCTTTTTTATAATACCTCTTATAAATATATGCAACACCAACACCAACACCAATAGCAATAAGTATTTTCTGTGTTTTAGTCATTTCTTCTGTTTTTTATAATTTATTAATTATGCTTTTGCAGATGCTCTACGACCTCTACGCTTTGCAGGTGCAGTTGCTTTTACAGATGGTTTCATCGCTTTTGCAGTTGTACTTGCTTTTTTACCACCTCTACGCTTTTTAGGTGCAATTACAGGTGCAGTTGCTTTTGCAGGGCGACCTCTACGCTTTGCAGGTGCAGATACCATAGCAGTTGCAGTTGCTTTTGCAGGGCGACCTCTACGCTTTGCAGGTGCAGATACCATAGCAGTTGCAGTTGATTTTGCAGGGCGACCTCTACGCTTTGCAGGTGCAGATACCATAGCAGTTGCAGTTGATTTTGCTTTACGACCTCTTTTGCTTGGTGCAGTTGCCATTACAGGTGCTTTTACAGATGCAGGGCGACCTCTACGCTTTGCAGGTGCAGATACCATAGCAGGTGCAGTTGCTTTCGCAGTTTTACGCTTTTTTGGTTTAGCAGTAGTTGTAGATGCTGATGCCCCTACTACTTTTTTGCGTTTTACCAATCTATAACCACCTTTCAATCGGTTAGTTTTCAAAATTGTTCCACATCCATCTATCAATGTAGTGCGATTTGAACTTTCTGTTTTTCTTGTTGCCATAATTCTTGGTTTTTATTTTTGTTTTTAATGATATGTTGTTTTTAAATATCCCATTGTTTTTTTAATTCAGCACGAATTACTTTACCTTGTGTGTACGACATAACACCCACAACTGCAATTAGCGTTGCGAAAAATGATATGTTTATAATTCTATTTGTATTCATAAATTCATAAATTAAATAAATAAGCAATAATTATACGCTTATTCAAGGTAATTAAATCGTAATTAAATTTTGTTGATTGAAATAAAATAATGTAAAGAAATCCCAATGATAAAGGGGTTTCCCGAATTTTACAATAATTTTATTAATTAAGAAATATCTTTGTTCAATGTCAAAAATAATACTTTTTTTTAATACAAACATTATTTATTGATTTTTTTACAGATTTAATTCCTTTTTAATGTATTCTTTTAACTGAATTTTCGGCTTGAAGAATATAGGGAATGTAGGAGTTGCACTTAATCTATCTAATTGCTTGTAATATATTTCAAATGACAAAGATTCGTAAGCATTTAATTGATATTGATTAATATATGTTCGACCATCAAAAACAACATCTTTTAATGTTATTTCTCCAATGTTTCCTTGTTGCTGATATGCACTAACTTGATTAATAGGGAAATTCGGAATAAATATCTGATTACCATTAGAATCAATTTTGGTTAATTGTAATTCATTATTTAATTGGTCTTGATTCTGAACAAGCAATCTAACCATCTGAATAAACACAGGTTCATTATTCAAGTTATTTACAAAAGCATTGTAATTTGCCGAACCTGTAATAAAATAAAGCGTTGATGTAATTCCTAATGTAGTTACTTGAATAATTTGGTTAATATTCGATACACAATAATATACTGAATTTTGAGCCAAATTTATACCACCGAAATATAATTGAGTTGCAGATGGAATTGCTATTGTAGTTAAAATCGTATTATTATTACAATTCACTACTACAACATCAGAGTTAGAACCATAATAAATATAATTTTGATTTGAATCATAAAAAGGTGTACCCAAAAAGGTTACAGGTGGTATTATACCTGTAATTAAATTAGCGTTTGTGCAATCGTAAACATCAATGAGAGAGCCAAAATTATTTGTTACATACAAAGTATTATCTGTTGAATTAAAAATCAAAAAAGTAGGTGATGTTACATTCAAAAACACAGAAGCAATATTTGTATTGCCATCTATACTATAAACAATATTAGAAGCACTATCACTTGCATACATTATATTATTTACAGAATCGAATTGATAACCAACAAAAGTAGGGGCAATTATTGTTGCAATAATTGTGTTTGTATTACAATCAATTACTTGATTTGCACTTGTACCCGAAACATACATTGTGTTATTTACAGAATTAAAACCAATATCAAGTGGATTGGTGAAAGGTATTGTAGCACTAATTGTATTTGTGTTACAATCAATTACTATTATATTATTACTTGTTGTAGCAGTAAAATAAATTGTGTTATTTATGGAATTGTAAGCACCTATCGTTAAATTCGATACACCAACTGAAATAGTACCAACATTTGCATTATTATTTGCCGTGTCATAAAGTATTACGGATGAAAGACCATCGTAGGCATATAAAATTTGATTAAGCGTGTTTAATACTGCGTATTTGTATGATGCAGAAGAACCGAAAGAACCCACATAACTATTTGGTGGATAAATATAGGTAGGAGAACTTGGAATAGTTGATAAACCTTCCGAAGTATTAAATAAATCTAAAAAAATAGGGTTTGGTGTTGTATTTACAACATTAAACTGAACTACATTTTCATCCTTTTCATTTAATATCCTCTGTATATTTTCTTCCATTACATTTCAACATCGTAATTATTGTAATCTTTTCTAATATACTCTTTTAATTGAACTTTAGGTTTGAAGAATATAGGGAAAGTAGGTGTTGCACTTAACCTGTCTAATTGCTTATAATATATCTCAAAACTAACGATTTGATTTGGGTTAATTACATACTGATTTATATAAGTACGACCATCGAAAACTAAACCATTTAATTCAAGAGTTGCAATATTATTATTTTGCTCAACATCAATTTTATTAATTGGAAATTCACCAAAAAATATCTGATTACCATTTGAATCAATTTTAGTAAACTGAACTTGGTTATTTAACTGCGTTAGATTTTGTGTTAAAACACGAATTTCGTCAATAAATATCGGTTCAAAATTCAAGTTATTTACGAATGTATTGTAATTCGTTGAGCCACTAATAAAAAATGGGGTAGCATTAAATGTAACTACTGAAAACAATGAACCACTAATATATATTGAATCCGTTGATGAATTATATATCACTCC
>B570J29032_109958950_pt1 | contig 16344 bp, 16 predicted proteins | sample LakMenEpi16Nov12_FD_29032 | JGI IMG/M metagenome (IMG submission 29032) | reverse complement strand
CGAAGAATACGATCGCCTCATGGCATCAAAGCTTGAAGCAGTTTCTGAATAAGACAAGTCTTGAAATTATAAAAAGGCCACCCAAGGGTGGCCTTTTTTATTGCATACCTGCAGCGTCAAACTGATTGTTATACAATTCGGCATATATGCCGTTGTGTGCCATTAGATCTTGGTGATTCCCAGACTCTGCGATCTCCCCTTTATCCAACACTAAAATAGTATCGGCATTACGCACCGTGCTCAGTCTATGGGCAATTACGAGGGATGTGCGGCCTTTCAGTAAGGCCTCTACTGCTTTTTGAATCAATATTTCTGTATCCGTATCCACACTGCTTGTTGCCTCATCCATAATTATCACTGCAGGGTTGGAAGCCAATGCGCGGATAAAGGAAATGAGTTGCCTTTGTCCTAAGGACAAGGTTAATCCTCTTTCCATTACATTAAACGCAAAGCCACCTGGTAATTTGTTGATGAATTCAAATGCCCCAATTTGTTCTGCAGCCTCTTTTATGTTTTCTAGGGTAATGGCAGGATTCTTTAGTCGAATATTGTCTTCTATACTCCCTGAAAATAGGAATACATCTTGCAATACAAGTGCGATATGTTGTCTGAGATAAGCGAGGTCATAGTCCTTTATGTTGCGATCATCAAGCAAAATATCTCCAGCCTCTTGTTCGTAAAATCGGCTAATTAAATTGATTAAACTGGTTTTACCACTGCCTGTGTGTCCGACGATGGCAATGGTATTGCCAGGTGCCGCTGTGAAATTAATATTGCGCAGCACAGGGTTTCCAGTTATGTAGCTAAAATGAACCCCTTTAAACTCAATCTTACCCAGCACCTGAGCAGGCATATAAGTGCCTGAAGTTTCTAGGTTCTTCTGATCGTCGATGAGCTCGAATATTCTCTCCGCAGCAACAATCCCCATTTGAATATTGTTAAAACGATCCGCAATCATGCGCACAGGTCTAAAGAACAAATTGATAAACATTATAAAGGCTGTAAGTTCACCTACTCCAGCTGTTCCTACATTTAGTGCAATACTGCCATACCAAATAATAATTGCAATGGTAATCGCCACAATGATATCTACAATAGGGAAGAACACCGCGTAGTAAAAAACACTTTTTACATTGGCATCCCGGTGTTTGGCATTAATGGTTTTGAATTTTTTAAATTCAGCTTCTTCTCGGTTAAAAATTTGCACCACTTGCATGCCCGTGATATGCTCCTGCAGAAAGGCATTGAGCCTTGTGACCTCACCGCGAACCTCTTGAAAACTGTCGCGCACCGCTTTTCTAAAGATATTCGCAGCCCATATTAGCATTGGCAACACGCACAGCGAAAGAAGTGCGAGTTTCCAATTCATCCAAAACATGAGAGACAGAATAATGCCTATTTGGAATATGTCACCAGCAATGGTTATCAGGCCACTGGCGAATAATTCAGCGATGGTTTCTATATCACTTATGGTTCTGGTTACTGCGGTACCTACAGGTGTTTTATCGAAGAAAATCAATTTCAAGCGGGTTAAATGTCGATACACATAATTCCGCATTTCAAATATCACATTTTGTCCTATGAGTTCTGTTAAATAGGAGTTTGCAAAGCCTAATACCGCTTGGAAAATGAGCAAACACAATAGTATAAATGCCCACTGCGTAATGCCATGAACATCTGCTGTCATCACATACCGGTCTATCACGTGCTGGAAAAACCAAGGTTGGGTAGCAGCGAGAATAGACTGAAATATGGTAAGGCTAACCGCAGCGAAAAAAATACCCTTATACGGCAGTGCAAGTTTTACAATTCTGCCGAGCAATCTCCAATCTCCGCCTTTGGCTTTTTGTTGCGTCACCATGCAAAAATAAGGTTCAATGCAGCCTCAGCATGGCGAAATGGGAAATACTTTTTTAACTTGATTTCATGCAGAAAGCCAATTTTTGATGATGGACGCAGGAGAACCGTTGAATAGGGCAGTTGAAGAATAGAAAAGTTTCCTTTACTAAGGATTGGCGATTATGGTAGGGTTGTGGTGTTTGTAGTTTGATATTCAAATAGATAGGATGCGTTTATTGGTGGAGTGTTGATTAGGATATTACGTATAATTCAAGGCCTAATAAATTAGAATAGCACTACTGAAAATCGGTTTTTTGTGTAAAACTTTATTTCGCAAGTTGCTTGACCTACGGGCACTTACGTTTGTATAATTGCAACATGGCTATGCACATAGCAATTGCGGGAAATATTGGAGCAGGTAAGACTACCCTTACCAATTTGCTCGCAAGGCATTACGATTGGGATATGCAGTTGGAAGATATGGATGACAATCCGTATATCTCTGACTTTTATGAAGACATGCAACGCTGGAGTTTCAATCTTCAAGTGTACTTTTTGAATACGCGATGGAAGCATATCCAGGAAATACGCAAAGGTTCAAAAACGGTGATTCAAGATAGAACTATTTATGAAGACGCGCATATTTTTGCGCCCAATCTTCATGCGATGGGCCTCATGAGTACGCGTGATTTTGAAAATTACTCTCGTTTGTTTGAAAGTATCAATGAACAAATCCAAGCCCCTGATTTGCTCATTTACTTGCGTGCTGGTATTCCTAAATTGGTGCATCAAATTCAAATGCGAGGCAGGGATTATGAAGACGCCATTCGCCTTGATTACCTCAAAAGATTGAACGAACGCTACGAAGCTTGGATTAGCGATTACAAAGGCAAATTATTGATCTTTAATGTTGATGATATTAACTTTGAAGAGAATCCTGATCACGCCGCAGAAATAATTCAGCAAGTGGAAAGCACGCTGAACGGTTTGTTCTGATGCGGTTAAATACCCAAACGTACCATTCTCGTCTTGGCGTAAGGCCTGATGATATTGATATGTTTAACCATGTCCATTCATCAAGATACATGGATTATGTGCTTGCCGCCCGCTTTGACCAAATGGAACGCTGCTATGGCTGCAGTATGCAACAATTTCTTGAGCAGGGCTTAGGTTGGGTGCTTGTTGCTACAGAACTGCATTTCAAGAGACCGTTGAAATTGGGGGATTCATTTGATGTATATACCCACCTAAAAGAATTCGAAAAGAAAATAGCCTTAGTGCATTTTGACATCAAGCATGCGGTAACCGGCAAAAGTTGTTGCAGCGGTTGGGCAAAGTATACTTTGATTTCCTTAGACACAGGCAAGCCTGTGGAAATACCTGATTGGGTGTTGGAAGCTTATTCCATCAAAGATTAAGATGCACATTGGAGGTTCATCTCGCATTTTATTTTGTGAGAATGTATTTCCACCGTCGGTATCCGCAACAATTGAATTAAATTTGTAGCATATGCACTTTGTGTATCCCGGATTCCTTGCAGCACTCGCAGTCATTCTTATTCCGGTATTGGTGCATTTATTTTATTTCCGAAGGTACAAGACCATTCGTTTTTCGAGTTTGCGTTTTTTGAGAACCATAGAAACAGAACGGAAAAATCAGAATAAGTTGAAGCACTTTCTGCTATTGTGTAGCCGCATTTTGGCCTTTGTTTTTTTGGTGCTGGCATTTTCCATTCCGAGCTGTAATTCAGTTTCTACATCGGGCGTTGGCAAGACAAATATTCGATTGTTTATTGATAACTCGTATAGCATGCAGAACAAAGGTGCACAGGGCTTGTTGTTTGAAACTGCAAAGCAAAAGGCCCGTGAATTAGTGAAGTCTGCCGCCTCTCAATCTTCCTTCTCTATCTGGAGCCATGGAAACTATGATCAACAGCTCTGCACAGCCCAAGAAGCCATCTCGAAAATAGATAAGTTGGAAATCTCACCGTTGTCAGAGTCTGCTGCAGATATTTGGTCGAAATTCAGGTATGTACAAAAGCAAGGTGCTATAGGCACTGATGTGTTATGCATTGTTTCTGATTTTCAGAATGCACTTACACGGGCTTTACCATCAGCTGAAAATAAAAAATCCAAGGCTGTGGGCATTCAGTTAGGCTATTCGGATTTTTCCAATATTTCAGTAGATACCGCCTGGCTTTCCAATCCATTTGCTGGACCAGGTGAAACCAATAAGTTATGGTTCAAATTAACCAATTATAGCAATGAGTCTATTGAGGGCTTAAATACAAAACTGAGTCTTGAAAACAAAGTGCTTGGTTTAACCCGTGTAAACTTATTGCCTAACGAGGCTGCATTAGCGGCGGTTGATTTTACCATGCCTGCATCAGGAAGCGGATTGGCACGCTTAGAAATAGATGATGCCGCAAATGCATTTGACAATGTATTGTATGTTACGCTAAGAACCCAAAAACAAATCGCAGTAATGGTTCGCGGCAGCAATACGTATTTGAATTCCGCACTCAGGACCAATACTTTTTTTAATGTGCAGCCTTGGGATGTAAGAGCCTTAAGCTTTCCTCGTATTGGTGCGGTTTATGTTCAAAGCGAAGTTGGACTTTCGCAAGAGGAGGCTGGAAAGCTGACATCCTATGCCATTCAAGGCGGAACTGTGATATTCATTCCAAGGGTGTCTGCGGGCAAACTGCAATTCAAGCCTTTGATAACGCTTAGTGGTTTTCCAGAATTTGAAGAAATAAAAGAGAAGGGTGCTAAGGTCCGAAAAGAGGGATTGTCTCATCCTTTTTATTCTCGTGTTTTTTCTGCTATTCCCAAGAGTATCGAAATGCCAGAAGTGAATTCATACTTTTCGACGCGTGGCAACACCGGGAATGGAGAAGCCATACTCAGCCTAGAGAATGGTGATCCTTGGCTGTTGAAGTTTAAAGAGGGTAAAGGAGCTATATTTTTGTTTACATCTGCATTTGAATTGGAAAACGGCAATGTTGTGCGTTCCGTCTTGTTTTTCCCAACGGTAATAAATTGCGCCGTTCAAAAAGAAGTGGGAGGTCAATTATTTGGTTATGCAGCCTCACAATCGGGTCTATTGTTACAAACAGAATTTAAGAATATGGATGGTGATGTCATGGTTTCACGCGATGGCAAGGCGTGGACAGCTGAAATTCAAAACGGAGCAGAAGGTAGAGAATTGTATATACAAAAAGAAATGCACGAGGCAGGCTTTTATAAGCTGTACTCCAAATCCAATCCAAAAGATGTGGAATACATAGCCTTAAATACAAGTCGATTTGAAAGCAATCCTGCAAAATCGGCTGCATCAGAATTAGAAAAGTTATCTAAAAACACAGGACTTCAGTGGCTGTCGCCCAATCAAACATCGTCGGTATCTGGAAATCTTTCAGACAATTCCAGCCTGTGGCGCTTGTTTATTTGGCTGGCTGCTACTTTTTTCGCAGTGGAAGTATTGATTATAGCATTCTGGGATTCAATATTTCAACGGGTTAAGAACAGAGCACCGGTATCCAAACCATGAGTACATTAATTATTAAAAATGCAACCATTGCTGACCCCGGCAATGCCCTAAACGGGGAAAAACTTCACATTTTCATTGAGAATGGCGTTATTAAATCCATAAGTGATAAGGGTGATGGCGTGGCGGATCAGGTTGTGGATGCAGAAGGCTACTACGTGAGTTGCGGTTGGATCGATACCTTGGCCTATTGCGGTGAACCAGGTGAAGAGTGGAAAGAAGATTTGAACAGTTTGGCGGCTGCTGCAGCTGCCGGTGGGTATACATCTGTTGCTGCATTTTGCGGGAACCATCCTTATCCAGATAAAGCATCTGCGATTGCCTCTTTGGTGAGTGCCTCGGCTTCTTTGCCCTGTAACATTTTGCCTTATGGAACAGCCACAAAAGGCAGGGAAGGCAAAGAGATTTCTGAGATGTTTGATATGAAAAAGGCAGGTGCAGTTGGTTTTTTTGACGGAGATTCAGTACTTTGCAATCAGGGTTTGAAATCAAGATTGTTGGAATATGCAAAGAATTGCGATGTACCACTCATGCTGTTCCCTTTTAATAGCGACCTAGCGCCTGGTGGAATGATGCATGACGGCGTACAAAGCAATTCTATGGGATTGAAAGGGATACCAAGTATTTGTGAAACCGCTGAGGTAAATGCTAACTTGGAACTCGCAGCATGGCTAAATACGCCGTTGCGGCTTGCCCGAATAAGTACCGCAGGTTCTGTCGAAAGAATCAGAACGGCAAAAAAGGAAGGAATTCAGGTAACAGCTATAACCCCAGCCATGAATTTATTGTTTACGGATAGTGACTTGGCTGCGTTTGATGAGAACTACAAGGTGCTTCCACCATTGAGAACAGAAACGGATAGAATGACCTTGGTTGCGGGCTTACTCGACGGGACCCTAGATGCAGTCTGCTCAAACCATAAGCCGGAGGATACCGAGAACAAAGATGTAGAGTTTGAATATGCAGCCTTTGGTGCCGCAACTATTCAAAACACCTTTCATATACTAGTACAAGCGCTTGGGGATAAAGTAACTGCTGAAAAACTTGCACAATGGTTGACGCATGGACCAAGGAAATACCTGGGATTGGATGCAACCAGCTTGAAAGTTGGCGAACCAGCGGATTTGACACTGTTCCAGTTTGCTGGGGCTGTTCACTTTACTGATGCATTAAATATAAGTAAGAGCAATAACAATCCAATGCTTCATCGAGAACTCAACGGAAGCGTGTTAGGGACGGTGTGCCGCGGAGAATGGCATTCAAACAATTAAACGAATACAATCCATGAACTTTATAAAATCTCGCCCTTGGTTAATGCACGGGCTGCTGGGCGGACTGGTGCTGTTTAGCGCAAAATTGGTGCTTTGTTTCTCGGGCCATTGGACGCTAAGATTGGAGGGTACTTACTCCTTTTTATCCTTCTTTATGATTCTCATATCTATGTTTATGGGAAACACGGGTGAAAAGAAGTTGCGTGAAAAATTTGGCTATTGGCAAGCTTGGATTCGCGCTACTTTGACCATGCTGGTTGTGGTTTTTATTTCAATGCTGGGCGATCAAGTAGCGTACCGCACCCAACCTGATTTGGCCGAAAAAACCAAAACCTATAATTTAGAACAACTGGAAAAAGGAATGGGACAGGTGAAATTGTTTTCAGGCAGTTTTTCTGACCAAATAATCGAAGAGGCAGAAGCTATGCCTGCTTCTCAGATCTATAGCATTGGTTCGTTTATTGCGAACCTATTTACTTTTTCATTCCTCAATGCAATTTGGGCACTCATAGTGGCTGCATTTACGAGAAAGAGAATCGAAATACAGGAGTTGGTTTGAAATCCATTCAAAGCTCCCAAAATCCGCTGATTCGCAATATTGCCGTATTGCAACAAAAATCTAGGGAGAGAAATAAGCAGGGTTTGTTTACCGTGGAAGGCTTGAACGAAATTCGTTTATGCTTGCAAGCGGGCTTTGTATTGGAACATATCCTATTTTGCCCAGATTGGTTGCCCGCGGAGTCCTTGCAAGAAGAACTCGGTTTGACATCAAATGCATCCATGATTGAAGTCAGTGCGCCTGTTTTGTCGCCACTGATGTATAGAACAGCAGTGCGTAATGCATTGGCTGTAGTTCATAAACAAAACAAAGGCCTGCAGGATTTGCAGGGGAATGCCTCAGGTGTATATTTGATTGCAGAGTGTATGGAAAAGCCAGGCAATGTTGGTGCCCTGCTGCGCACAGCGGATGCCATTGGAGCTTCTGCAGTGATACTCACAGGCAATGGGACAGATTTGTATAACCCCAATGTGATTCGCAGCAGTGTAGGTTGTGTATTTACCATGCCCGTAATTCAATGTTCAAACGAGGATGCATTTGCATTCTTAGAACACAATAAGATTCGTGTGTTCACTACTTTTATGGAAAGCGCAGTGGCTTCTTGGGAAACCGATCTGAAAGCTCCTGTAGCCTTAGTAGTGGGGACGGAAAGCACAGGATTGTCTGAAGCCTGGAGAAGACCTGGGTTTACCAATGTGAATATTCCCATGCTGGGAAAGGTAGATAGTTTAAATGTGTCGGTAGCGGCTTCCTTGCTCTTGTATGAAGCACGAAGACAGAATAATAAAGACTGAAGTATGAAGAGAATCACGGTTTTAGGGGTAGGGCGGAGTTCTATTTTCTTGTTGGATTATTTGAATAGAGAGTCGCAAGGTGATTGGGAAATTCTTGCATGCGATCGCGACCCTGTAGCCCTGTCCAAACTTACCGAAGCGTATGAGCACATCAAAGCGGAGGTGCTAGATGTTTCGGATATTGATGCCTTGCGTCGGCTGATTGCTGCATCTGATTTGGTGGTTTCTTTATTGCCTCCCACCTTGCATGTTTCCATTGCCAATATCTGCCTCGAAGAAAATGCGCATCTTGCAACAGCTTCCTACGTTTCACAGGATATGAGGGCTTTTTCTGAAGCTGCTGCGGCCAAGAAATTGGTGTTTCTAAACGAGATGGGCCTTGATCCAGGTATTGACCATATGTCAGCCATGGAGATGGTTCATGGTTTGCAAGTTCAAGGCGCCAGCATACAAAGCTTTGAAAGCTATTGCGGTGGTTTGGTACATCCAGAAGACTGTGCCTTGAACCCTTGGCGCTATAAATTCAGTTGGAATCCAATGAATGTGATTCTTGCGGGTCAAGGAGCCCCCTCGGTGTATCAGGAGGAGGGGCGCATGCGCACCATTACTTGGAATCGCGTTTTTGCCAGTGCTTCAGTCTTGGAGATGCCGGGGTCTGGCACCTTTGACGCCTACCCAAATCGGGATAGTTTGGGGTATAGAGAACCTTATGGATTAACAGATACTGCTACATTTATTCGTGGGACACTTCGTAGAAAAAACTTTTGCAGTGCATGGCAAGTGCTGGTGCTATTGGGTTTTACGGATCACACCGCAGCGCTGCCTGGGACTATTGATTCAGTGCCGCTTTTCATCGATTGTATTACAGGCCGTAAAGTGGGTATGTCTTTTTCTGGGTGGCTCATTCAGCAAGGCTTTATTGGGTCAGACTTGGCCGCACACTTTGATTTTCTCGAAACAGATATAAGTGGATTGAAACTCCCGCATGGCACAGCTGCGGAAAAGCTTCATACCTGGCTTTCTCAATTGTGGAAGTTGGAGCCACATGATCGGGATCAAGTTGTAATGTACCATAGGATTGTGGCAGTCATTGACGGTAGAAAAGTTACAAAACATAGTTACCTCGAAGTGGATGGAACGGACAGTACACGCACTGCTATGGCAAAGACTGTGGGCTTGCCGCTGGCCATGGGTGCTGCCTTGATTTTGAGGCAAGAGATGCCCGTGGGAGTGCAAATTCCAATAACTCCTATATGGTATGAACCTGTACTTAAGGGGTTGAAGGCTGAGGGTATTGCTTTTAAAGAGTTCACAGAATAATTGGTTTTATCCACACAGGAGGGCCTTTCGATGATTTTGGCATAATTTTGATAACCTTTCTGTAATCGGCTGCCTCATGAATAAATTTTTCACACTCCTGGTAGGTATTGTATGCACAATCCAGTTGCACTCGCAGGACACAACCTATTCCCTGAAATTAAAATTAACCGGACATAGCAGATCCTTGGAATCAGTTGCATTTTCACCCGATGGGAAATGGGTAGCAACCGGTGGTTGGGATAAGGATGTGCGCATTTACAATGCAGATACTCCCAATATCGGAAAGCAGATTCTAACATTAACCGGTCCATATGCGGCCATTACCTGCTTGAAGTTTAGCAGTGATGGGACCAAAATCGCCACAGGATCAAAAGATTACACAGTTCGCGTTTACGATGCGAAATTGGGTGCCTTATTGTTCTCCTCAGCCGCCCATACCGACGCGATTACCCAAGTTACCTTCGATCCCTCGGGCAAGTTCTTAATGAGCAGCTCTAAGGATGGTACCTTAAAAATGCACAATTTGTCAGATGTAAATGCCCCAACCAATACTGTTAAGTACAGCGCAGCTATAAACGCCTTTGTGATGGCCGCAAATGGCAAGTCGCTTTATGTGGCTAGTAGCAATGGTACAGTTGATAATATTGGTTTCAAGGGTGCAGTGATTCGCAGTCTTAGTGGACATACGGATGTGGTGAACTGCATGGAAATGAGTCCGGATAAAAAAACCTTAATTACAGGAAGCGATGACAAGTTATTGATCCTTTGGGATTTGGTTTCAGGTAAAGAAATTAAGCGTTTTTCGGGCCACGGTTGGAAAGTGACTTCGGTGAATTTTAGCAGCGATGGTAAGTATATTGTGAGTTCTTGTAATGATGGACAAACCATTGTTTGGGATGTTGAATCGGGGAAGGCTGTGGTCACCTTAAATGCAATGGGCACCAATGCCCGATGCGCAGCTTTCAGTCCTGATATGACAAAGATTGCTGTGGCAACACAGATGGAGTCGAGCAATCAAGGCGCTGTAATTTACAATACGCCATTAAAAAAGGCAGAGGCCAAGGCAGCAAAGCCAGCGGCTGCCGCAAAGCCTGGTGCAAGTAAGCCTGCAGCAGGAAAACCTACAACTGGGGCAGCTAAGCCTGCAAACAACAAATCTAAAAAGTAATATGTCAGATAGTATACATTCAGGTAAGGCGCCCGAACCTGTTGGATTGTATCCACATGCCCGTAGGGTTGGGGATTTGCTCTTTTTATCCGGAGTGGGACCGCGCGAAAAAGGGACAAAGAAGATCCCAGGTGTTGAGCTCGGTGAAGATGGTCAAATCGTATCCTATGATATTGAAACCCAATGCCGCAGTGTGTTTCAGAATGTAAAATACATTTTGGAAGACGCAGGCAGCGATTGGTCAAACATTGTAGATGTTACCGTATTTCTTACCAATATGAAGGATGATTTTCCAATTTATAATAAGCTTTGGGCAGAGTATTTTGCAGAGAACCCACCTTGCAGAACTACCCTAGAAATCAATTGTCTTCCGACACCTATAGCGATAGAGTTGAAGGTAATCGCAACAATAGGTAAATAATAAAACAGGCTGCTAAATTGCAGCCTGTTTCGTTTTAATCTTGTCCAGTTGGTGCTTTAATGCATCCATGGCATTATCTGTTGCCGCTTCAAAGGTGCGGTCGTGCTCGGTGACAAAGAGTTGCGAATCTGCAAGATTGACTTTGATTTCAATCGTTTTGTTGTTCTTGTCACTTACATGGTCAACCTTAAGGTAAACAGTACCATTTACAATACCATTGTGGTAGCGGTCCAATTTCGAGAGCTTTGTGCTAATGAAATCAAGTAGTTTTTGGTCCGCTTTGAAATTTGTGCTTTGAAAATCGATTACCATGTTTTTGATTTTTTTTGAGTTATACAAATGATTGCCAATGCAATCGTACAAATGCAATTTAAGAAAGGTCCTTATAATTCCAAATTTATTTGCATATTTTTCAGGCAAAATCGTTGAAGCGCCTACTGCCGTGGATGAAGTTTGTGAATGGCTTTTAGCTTTTCAAAACTATTCTTTGTATACACCTGGGTGGCTGAGAGAGAGGCATGGCCCAACAATTCTTTAATAGCCATTAATTGGGCTCCATTGTTTAGCATATGCGTGGCAAAAGAATGTCGCAGCACGTGCGGGCTGGTTTTGAGTGCTGTACTGAAAAGTCTCAAATAGCGCGTAACAATGCGATATACCCAAACAGGATAGATTGATAGTCCTTTTTCAGTGGTGAAAAGTGCTGCATTGCCTGCACGTCCCGCTGTGAATTCTTGCAAGGCGTCTACCAATTCAGGATGCAAGGGAATGAGCCGCTGTTTATTGCGTTTTCCAGTCACACTGATGTTGCCTCGCTTTACATCAATATCCGATATTTTGAGGCCGATGAGTTCAGAAAGACGCATTCCCGTGGTGTAGAAGAGTAGGAGAATGAGTTTGTCTCTATAGCCATGTTTTTCTTCCTCCCAAGGATACCGTATAAACAGGTTGTGCAGTTCTTGCGCAGGGATGTCCTGAATAATCTTTTTGGGTGTTTTTGGAAGCACTAATTTGGCCAGCGGATCTATATTGAGTTTCCCTTGTTTTCTAAGGTGTTTATACAAAGCCCGAAGAGAGGAAACCCTGCGGTGCACGGATCTTGCGGATAAGCCCTCGTCAATCATGCTCCCCATCCAAGCACGGGCGTCATATAAGTCGCATTCTAGAATGCTCTTGCCTTGTGTAAAGTCGATAAATCGGCTTAAATCCTGCTCATAGGCTACTATTGTATGCTTGCTCATGCGCCGGTTTTTCTCCTGGTAGGAGAGGAAATCTAGTATTTCAACCGGGAATGCCATCACTCAAAGATAGAAACGTGTTTGGAGGTTCAATATTTTAAATATCCCACAACGTGGATAACAAAAAAAGCGCCTCGAGGGCGCTTTCATATACTTGTTTAGAGTAAGATTAATTGTCTTGATCCACAGTCTGCATCTTCAATTTGTATGCAGCGCGGATTTTTTGCTGACGCTTGGTGATACAAGGCTTTTCGAATGCCTGACGCGCGCGTAGTTCTTTAACAACACCTGTTTTCTCGAACTTCTTTTTGAATTTCTTCAGCGCTTTTTCCAGCGAGTCGCTTTCTTTTACGTTGATAATGATCATTCCTTCAATTTTTTTGGGAGTGCAAATATAGGATTAGTTTTCTGTCTTTACAAGCGATTATTTAAGAATTGCTCTCGAAATTACCAGTTTTTGAATTTCAGAGGTTCCTTCACCGATAGTACACAGCTTGCAATCGCGGTAGAATTTCTCTACTGGGAAGTCTTTGGTATATCCATATCCACCAAATATCTGAACGGCTTCATTGCTTACTTTTACAGATACTTCAGAAGCGTAATACTTTGCCATGGCGCTGAGTTTGTTTACATTTTGACCCGCATCTTTTTTAGTTGCTGCCTGCAGGGTAAGGAGCTCTGCAGCTTCAATTTGCATAGCCATATCCGCCAGTTTGAATGCAATAGCTTGAAAACGAGAAATAGGTTGACCGAATTGCTCGCGTTCTTGTGCATATTTCTTTGCCGCTTCATAAGCACCTTTTGCAATACCCAGTGATAACGCTGCAATCGAAATTCTACCGCCGTCGAGTATTTTCATCGCCTGAACAAAGCCATCGCCGACATTTCCTAAAATATTGCTTTCGTGCACGCGGCAATCTTCAAAAATGAGTTCTGCAGTTTCTGAGGCACGCATGCCCAGCTTATTTTCTTTTTTGCCTCCTCTGAAGCCCGGCGTGCCGCGTTCTACGACAAAGGCTGTAATGCCGTGAGAGTCTAAAAGTTCGCCAGTTCTTGCAAGGACAACAGCTACATCTCCGGTGATGCCATGTGTGATCCAGTTTTTTGTGCCATTCAATACCCAATGATCGCCATCTTTCTTGGCAACACATTGCATTCTTAAAGCGTCACTTCCTGTATTCGCTTCGGTTAGGCCCCAAGCGCCAATCCATTCTGCACTGGCCAATTTGGGCAGCCAACGCTGTTTTTGTTCTTCATTTCCAAAAGAGAGGATATGACCAGTGCAAAGGCTATTGTGCGCGGCCATACTCAATCCGACAGATCCACAAACTTTGGACAGCTCTTCAATGGCAGCCACATACTGTGGGTATCCCAAGCCGGCTCCACCGTATTCTTGAGGTACCAATACGCCCATAAGGCCCAACTGTCCGAGTTCTTTAAAAACATGTAAGGGAAAGGTTTGACTTTCATCCCATTCCATAATGTGCGGGCGAATGTGCTTTTCAGCAAAATCTCGTACGGTTTGTCTGATAAGATCGGTGTCTCCTGAAGGCAAGAATTCCATAAAGTCGCAAATTTAACTGAATTGCCTTAGTCTTGTTGTGCTGTTGGCAATTTTATTGCGTGTTTCCGACGAATTAACTAGAAATTAATATAAGGAAGCAGCCGTTGTTTTTCTGCTGCCGTAAACGCAGGGTGTTTTAAAAATACACTTTCCGCCGAGCTCCCATGCTGTTGCGATAGGCTGCGTAAGAGTTTTGCCTGTTTGTAAGTGATGTAAGGGTGCAGGCGCAAGCTTTCTTCTGTTTCCCTCGCAGGCTCTATGGGTATGATTTTGCTTGCATCACAAGCCAAGATGCTGTATAGTTTTTGAATACTCATCGTATCAATGCCTCTGATTTCAGATAATTGACGCAAAGAAGTGAACCCGCGAAGTGCATTGCGGTAGCGCACAATTTTCGAAGCCGTATAGGGTCCCACCCCTGGCAGTAAGGTCAAAGTAGCACTATCTGCACCGTTTATTTCTAAGGGTTGTGAGGCATTAAATGGGTTTTTTGAATGGGTCTCGGTGTCCTCTTTGTCCTGAAAATAGCGGACGATGGCCGTACTATCTATCCCCGCTATGGCGCTGAGTTCCGAAAGGTTGTTGAAATTTCCACCGGCTTCAATGTGATGCATGATTTTTTGCGCGGCATCTTCAGAAAAGCCCATGGCCAATAATTCAGATCTATTGGTTTTTTTGAAATTGTATTTGGCAAATCGCGCTTTCCTAATGCTGTCTTCTCTCAGTGTTACAGCCGCATTCAGTGCCTCTATTGCTTGCTGGTCCTGGGTAAATGTGATCGCCGTTGCTGCCTTTTGATTGCTCAACACCCGCGGAACCAAAGCCAAAAGAATGGACAGTCCTAAAATAACAAGGACCCCGGAATGTTCTCTGCGATAGAAATGAAAGAACTTCACGGGGTCCATAATAGGAGGTTATTCTTTATGCTTTTGATCTTGCAGAATTCGCAAAATCATCTAAGCTATAGACTTGCTTGTCGAGTTTTTCCTTAACCTCAGTAAATGCTTGGATTGTTTCTTCCACATCTGCCATAGTGTGCACTGCGGTAGGAATTAAGCGCAACATAATTACACCTTTTGGCACAACTGGGTAAACCACGATACTGCAGAAGATGTTATAGTTCTCGCGCAAGTCGTATGTTACTTGTGTTGCTTGTGGAATGGTTCCGTTCAACAATACAGGCGTAACAGGTGTTGTAGTAACACCAATATTAAATCCTTTCGCGCGAAGACCATCCTGAAGGGCATTGACAACCTTCCAAAGATTGTCTTTCAATTCAGGTCTGGTTCTCAATAGCTCTAATCTCTTGATCGCACCAATGGTCATTGGCATGGGCAATGATTTGGCATAAATCTGAGAACGCATGTTGTAACGCAAGAACTGAATCACTTCGGGAGTGCTGCCGATGAATGCTCCAATACCCGCCATACTCTTTGCAAATGTGCTGAAGTAAACATCGATTCCGTCCTGGCAACCTTGTTCTTCACCCGTTCCAGCACCCGTTTTACCCATAGTTCCGAAACCGTGTGCGTCATCCACAAACAGTCTGAAGTTGTATTGATCTTTCAGCGCTACAATTTCCTTCAATTTGCCTTGAGAGCCACTCATGCCAAAAACACCTTCGGTGATGACCATAATTCCACCACCTGTTTTTTCTGCCAACTTGGTTGCGTGTTGTAACTGCTTCTCAAGTGATTCTATATTATTATGCTGGTACATGAAACGCTTGCCTATGTGCAAACGCATGCCATCGATGATGCAGGCGTGGGCTTCAGCATCATAAACGATAATATCGTGCCTGTCTACCAATGCATCGATTGCCGATACTACACCTTGGTAGCCGAAATTCAGCAGAATGACATCCGGTTTTTGGATAAAATCAGCCAAATCGCGTTCCAATTGCTCATGATAAATGCTGTTTCCACTCATCATTCTGGCACCCATTGGATACGCCATGCCGAATTGAGCTGCTGCATCTGTATCTGCTTTTATCACTTCGGGATGATTGGCAAGACCAAGGTAATTGTTCAAACTCCAGTTTAGTTTTTCACTGCCATTGAAGCGCATACGAGGTCCGATAGGTCCCTCAAGTTTTGGGAACATGAAATAACCGTGAGCATCTTTAGCCCACATGCCTAAGGGGCCCATGCGTTTCGCTACTTTATCAAATATATCTGCCATTGGTTTTTGTTGCAAAATTAAGCTATTTTTTTGAACCGTGAAATTAGGCAGGTCTGCCAATGAGAAACACCGCAGGTGATTTGCCCAAATGAATGCCTAATTTTTTCCAGTTTTGAATGGTTAATGTTCGGATAAATTCGTCCTCACAATGCAAGTCCCGGGCAACACATAACGCCATATCTTCCGGTAGTGCATCTAATAGCGTTTGGAATAGACGTTCGGTTCTGTAGGGGGTTTCCATGAAAATTTGGGTATAACCCGTGGATTTTACTTGCAGTACTTTGTCTTTTAAAAATATTTTCAACTCTTCTTCTTTAACAGGAGTGTAGCCATGGAATGTAAATTGTTGTCCATTGAGACCCGATGCTTGAAGGGCCAGGTATATGCTACCCGGTCCGGTTATGCTTTGCACCGGAATGTTATTTTGGTGGGCCCAATAG
>B570J29032_109958953_pt1 | contig 16356 bp, 16 predicted proteins | sample LakMenEpi16Nov12_FD_29032 | JGI IMG/M metagenome (IMG submission 29032) | reverse complement strand
CGCCGTCAGCCATGCCAAGCGCGCTCAAGCCGCCAGAAACAGCCGCGCCAGATCCCGGCATAAAGTAATTAGCCGACAAGCTCGCGCCCGCCTTCAGAAGACCGCCAAGGCCGCCGCTTTCTTTCTTCTTCGGCGCTTCAGGCTGTAAGGGCTGCGACGCCTTAATCGGATTGTTCAGAAGGCTCGACATGGCGTCTTGATCGACTTCGCCGCCATCAGCCATGCCAAGAAAAGCCTTTCCAGCTCCCATCAAAGGAGAGGAAGACATTCCAAGGTATCCTTTGCCCTTCTCAAGATCATAAGCGTCTTTAGCGGCAAGACCGCGCTTGGCTAGTTCTGTGCCTTTTGTCAGCAACGATCCAAGACCGCCTGTCTGCTCGCGCTGGGGCAGGTTCGCCCGCAACTGTTCTGCAGGGCGAATATCAGCCGTCGGAAACGGCACATCTTCCACATTCGGGGTTATCGCGGCGCGATGCTGGGCGACAATGCCTTCGAGGCCGGTCATGCCGCCGTCGGCATATCCGGCAGCGCCGCCTTCCCAGTAATCTCTGCCCGGCTCAAGATCGATGACCGCGCCGCCCATGCGAGCCGCTCCCAGACCTTCGTCGTAACCCTTGATCGCGCCGCCATCGGCAGCGAAGCCGCCAAAGAACGGCATTTGCTGATAGCCCATAGACGTCGAGCCCATAAGCGGCCCAAGGCCGCCAGCAGCCTGAGCATAGAGCTGGGCCGTCTGGAGGGGATACATGCGCTCCTTCTGGAACTCGTTATACAGGGCCTGTTTCTGGGCCGTGGCAGTCTGCTGCTCAAGCGTTCCGGCCTGAAGCTGGGCCGAAGCCTGCTGGAGAGCCGCCTGCTGCGCCGCAGTGCCAAGACCCCCGATCTGTGCGCCGGCACCGAGAAGGCGCTGCAAATTAGCCGCATCGACCGCCTGCTGGCCCTGAGCCGTTTGAAGGGCCTGACCATAGCCTGTCTGATAGAGCGGGCTCAGAGCCTGCCCCAGACCAAGCTGCTGCTGGCCGCGCAGAACCGCGCGCTGAAGGCCTGAGCGCTCGCCGCCAAAAGCGCCGCCGCGAATGGCTTCTGTCTGCTGCTGGGATAGCTGCTGGCGCTGCTGCTGCTCAAGAGCCCCACGCACAGGATCGATGACCTGTGACATGTAGGGATTCATATATTCCTGAATCTGCCCACTCGTCAGGCGGCCAACCGGGCCAGCGCCTGCCAGTGTAAGCCCCGTCGCACCCTGAAAGTAGGGGTCGGTCATGCCCTGCATACCAGAGACGTTTGAAATCGCCGCGCGCTGGGTGGGGGTTAGAGAGGCGACATAGGCCTCTGGATCTGAACTATATTTTTGGAATGGCCGAGACGTCGCTTGCGAGATGCGATCCATCGCCGATGTGTAAGCCATAGCTGCCGGCAATGAAGGATAGGCAACCTGCTGTGATGTTTGCTGAACGCCTTTGCCGCCACCGCACATTTATTTCTCTCCGACTAAGCCTGTTTGGCTGTCCCTGTTCCAAGCGCCCGTGTGCGCTCCATACAAGAAAAAAGCGCCGGCAGGATCGCCAAAAACACGCTTATACATCTCCACCTTGCCCTTCGTTCTCTGATTGGACAAGATGCCTATCAAGAGCGGCAAACCCAGTTCGTCAGCCACTTTTTTGCTAAATTCACAAAGCTTGCGGGCTCTCCCACCTTTAGCGCTCCTGAATTTTGGACTGACAAATACGGTTTTTTCTTCAATGATATCTGCCTGACTATACCATGTATTACCAATGCGGAGAAGCACGAAGCCCTCGAGCTCGTCGCCCGGATCGCCAATGACGCCAACAATGCCATGATCGCCATTTAAGGCAGACCAAATTTCCTGCGCCACCATATCGAGCGTCGGGGCAAACAGCCCGTTTTCTGTAGAAACCTGACCCGCCAGCTTCATCACAAACGGAAAATCATCTGGCGTGGCAACTCTGACGTGTATCTCATTTGTCATGCGATTCCCCTTCAATCGCGCTTCGGCCCCGGTAATTTGCTAAGGGTCTGGATCGTCTTTGCACGATACGCCTTCACAAAATCATCGAGATTTAAATGACCAGCATCAATATCGCCACCGCCAACGCGGTCTGCGACATTGCGCGGATCAATAATATATTCGCCACCTGCGGCGACAATTTCGACGGGCTCATCCTCTGGAGAAGCGGCCTGAACGCCAAAGACGTTATTGGCTACCTTAAATCCCGCCATCGTGTTTCCTTCTCCCATGGCGGAGACGATGTCTGCTGGGAGGACGTATGCGCCCGAAGGAACATTAATTGGCAAATGGTCAGTGCGGCCAGCCACGTTACTATGAATAGGACCCACATGAATTTTCTCATTAATCTCTCCGCCTTCAGCGCGAGAACGCCGTGCGTTCTCAAGCGCAGCTGCGACCGCTTGTTTTTGCTCATGACCAGCGCGCACCATTTCAGAGATGTTCTGAGAAATTGTCGCCTGAGAAGATCCTGATTTAAGCGGCATAGTTCACCTTACGACAAAGAGTAAGTGATGTTCACAAATTGGCTCGCCGCCGGAATAACGACGAGTCCATATGTGAAATTCACATTAATCGGATAAGCGCCAAGAGTGCCGCTCAACGATGAAATCAGAAGATTTCTGTCGGTCGTATAATCGTATATTTTCACAACAATTCCAGCCACTGTTTGCGCAGCAGTCGTCGCATTCGCATATGAAAAAGTATTGTTTGTTGTATCTACAGCTGTCACCGTCGCAGATGTAGTATTATATCCAGACGGGGTCATATTGTAGATCGCGACCCTGTCATTTACGACAAATGCATTGACGCCCGCATACCCTATTGTAGCAGTCGTTCCTGTGCCGGTAGCGCTAGTCGTCGCATACGAAACAGAATCATAAACAAGGCCTGTAGTCGAACCGCCTGTCGCCGTTGTCATGTAAGAAACAAATCTGCCAGAGCCGGAAGCGACAGTCCGCGCCGTTGTAGAGGTTATGGACCCAGAAGTATTTTCTCCAGACAAATAAACGTAGCTTGCGTAAAACGAGCTAAGCGCCTGAGACAGGTTATTAATGGCGACGACGCCATTTTTTTGCGTTGTGAGGATGTCGTCTAAGGTAGCCATTAGAATTTACCATCCTGCTCAAAGCGATAACGCATAGCGCCAAGACGCCAGAACGTCCCAGTCTCATTCGGATCGCTTTGTATCCTAATCGACACAAGACGACCACGGAAACGTGGAGACACAAATTCTGTGTTTATTGAAATATTGTAGGGGCCATATGTTCTTGGAGTTTGGCCGGGATAATCTGTCACATAGAAAGACAGAAGAACGTGGGCATTTTGGTTGCCACCATACAATCCCCACTTCATGTCAGGCCAAACCTGATCGACAAACAGCTTCCATTCACCGTCAGAGATAACAAAATAACCGGTCTGGAAATAGCTATTCATGGCAGAGCCATCAGCATCCTGACCCATCTCATGCTGGTAAATGTAATACGTTCCCTGATCATCTATGCCGGCACCAATCGGCGCTCCAAGCACAGATTGATTGATCCAAGCGGTGCGGGATAAAGTGCCAAAATCCCACTGACGCAGCGCAATGTTGTATTTAACGTAGGCGTTTACTTCACCGCCGTTACTCTTGGTCGGATAGAACCAAGTAACCTCGCCAAAGCGAGAATTGGGGGCGACGCGAATCTTATCCAAGTTATCAGTGTCGAGATCTTGGAAAATCACATCCCAGATTGGGCATGTAATGATCTCCACGCCCGCAGATCCAAGAGCAAAGAACTGGCTCTGACTCATCCAATAGACGACGCCATTCATAGAAGCGGCGGCTTTGCGAGATATTAGACCGCAGCCCGTGCCGACCTCGTTGAACTGATAGACGTAAGGAGGGCCAACATACTGCATGGCCCAGACGGCCAAGTCTGTCCAAACAAGTCCTTGCTGCGGCCCTTGAATACATCCCACAACTCGAGAACCGCGCGGCAAGCGATAAGATCCAGCCTGATTGGTCGGCAGAGCGATCCACGACGTATAATCATTAACGTCGCACCAACGGATCAGAAGAGGGTCTTGAATGCCTGTGAATGTAGAGCCCCATGCAATAATCTGCCTCTGAGGCATTGCGACAAACATGCCGTCATTTACAGGCGGCGCTTCAGGAATGATCGCCGAAAGAGAAGATCCAGTATCTGGGCTCCAAATAAATATTCCGTCCCCAACAGGGCATGCTAGAAATGACGAGCCCCAATTGTCTAGCGTCCAGTCAGTTGTGGCGAGAGGAGCGCCAGTAGCTGTTAAGTTTGTGACATTTCCGGCAACCGTCATGGACCCGGTCGTTGTGCCGGCATATGTGAATTGATTTGTCGCGGGTATCGATGTGACAGTATATAAACCATTATATCCAGCAGGCGTCACGCCGGATATGAGAACTTCATCATCAATGCTAAACAGATTTGTTCCGTTGTAGGTGATTGTTACAACACTACCAGTTCCAGATGTAGCAGTTGTTGCTGCCGCAGGATTTGGCGGAGCAACGCCATTGCCGAATCCACCAACTCCATATCCACCGACACCAAACCCTGTCCCTGTAGGAAGAGGAGCTGGCGCGCGATAAATAAAAATATCAGCAAAACCAGCATTGGATAAGGCATACGTTACAAATAACGTACAGGATGTAAGGCCTGACGTAATTGTCCCAGTTGCCGAACTTAAATACTTTATCTCTAAATATGTCGATGTTGTCGTAACTTCGACAACGCGACCATTCGTTACGTTGTAACCTGCAGTTGGGCAATTTTCGATTGTTATCGAATCGCCGCGAGTTGCTCCATACCCTAGAGGAACCCTTACAGTTGCAACTGTGCCTGTGCCGTCAAAATAAATCGGTGTTACTTTTGTCGCGGTGTTATCCGCGCCAATGCTGAACTGAGTTGTAGCATTAGCTCCGTTTTCATCGCCAACGCCAAGGACAGTGTAATTTCCGTATAAAAGAACGGAACCCGCATTTACCGGATCAATTACAGGGAATACGTCACCAGCGGCATAATTATGGTTTGGGAAATATACATAAACAATTGACTGCACATTACTAAACCGAAATACGGGCATCTCGCCAAGCCCGGGATTTACAGACGCTGAAGTTGTTACAGCAGGCTGAGGATCGCCAAGAGCGTCTCTAGCCGTGATTTGAAAGTTATTAACGCTAACATATTTTGTTGGATATAATCCAAATAAAACAATGCCGCCAACACTAATTGGCGTCTTAATATAGATTGAACTGTAGCTGTTGAGATTAGAATTTGGGATATAGACATCAACAATCGGCGAGCCAGCTCTTGTGGCAAATCCATTTCCATATGCGACGCTACCGCCCGTAGCAGAAGCCGCCGCCAAAGTAGATATTGTAAATCTAAATTGAGTGGCCGATACGACTTCCGTAATAACCTGATAACCATTGTAATAGGAATCAGACATTCCTGTAATATAAACATAATCACCGGGCTCATATGTATGATAGCCGGTGATTGTTATTGTCGCAGTTCCAGAAGAAGCTGCGCCAGTGCATGCAAAGTAATAAGGCGTATAAATACTAGCAGACATTGTGTTGATGCCGATATCAAGCTCTGTAATATTCGGCGTCAGGACTGTTCTTTGACCATTTGTAATGACAGAAAGACCAGCGCCGTTTGCCTGATCTCCCTCCGCCCCAACGCCTAGATATGTCTGCGCATTTGTATCTTCCCATGCCCACAATGCGCGAACAACAGTAGGCAGAGCGGAATTAAAATATTTAACCCATCCACCTAGTTTCTGAACAAGAGCGATATTCTGCTTATCTGGTATAAAACGAATAAGGTTTGACTCAGATATAGCAGCCTCGTTTAGGGCTGGCGTCCTATTCTGATCAACGCCGGCAATAAGTTTGAGCGTATTATGCGGCATTTATATCACCGTGTCGGCGTAGCTGTGGAAGACGTTCCCTGAGAAGACCAAGCAGCGGCTTCGAACTTCTTACGATTCTCTTCAGACATCGCGCTCTTGAGAAGCGCCTGATACTGCGTCTCATATGTGATCGGCATCTGCGGGTCATTACCCATCGAACTTGAGAAATTACGCTGATAGGCGGCAATGTAAATCATGCTCGCCATAATCATCATTTCCGGCAAATACAGGCTGATGAATGTCGTTGTCGTTGTATTCGCAAAGTTCGGATAAGCAGCGCCCGTGTAGCTCAGATAGTTTGATAAGAAAGTTGTATCCGAAGCTCCGGGGCCAAGACTTTGCGGACGATAAGTTCCGACAATCTCAACTGTATAATTCTGATCTGGGAATGGACCAACATAGAATAAATAATCATCAAATGGGCAAAAATATTTAGGCATAGCTGTATATGTATAATCACCATATGCAGCATCGAGGAACTCTTTTGTTGTCGGCAAAAGAGGATATCTTGTAGCAGCGTTGGGGTCCGTCACGCCGAGAGGCAAGAGAACATTGATTTGCTCTGGGACCACAAAAGTTCCAGCCGGAACAGAAATTTGCCTATTACCCGTTGTTAGCGAGTAAGATGTTGTTGAAATAGATGTGAACAGAAAATCGAGATCACGATAGATGCGGTTTTCCGCATACGAAATCATCGCCGGCAATATGTTCAGAAAGTTAGGGTCAGTCGTATCGACGACAGCCATCGTCGCGATCTGCGTCAGATAGTTTGTGCCGGTATTAGGCGTGCCGTTGAAACTAAGGCCTGTGGTCATCGAAAACCCCGTATTTCAGCGGCATATTATCACAAACAGGCAGGACTTTACTACCGCCCCAGCCGGCAAGCCGCACGCAGCTTGCCGTAATCCGTTATCATCTTGGCGACCTGAGCCTCAGAATGCATTTTTCTGAGCTCATTTGCCGCCTGCTTCTGCTGGGCCGCGCTGTAATTGATGAGAGGAGGACAGCCGCCGCCGCTCGTCGACTGACATGCGGCGAGACTAGAAGCGATTATTGTCGAGATCAGCAATCGTCTCATCTGTCGTCTTTGGCTGGGCGATTATTTCCGCCTGATCCTTGGTGATAGAGGCGGCGGATTCCGCCTCTTTCGCCTTTTGCTCAGCCATGCCGCCTTCCTTGATCATCTTGAGCGCTAAAGCGCCCAAAGAATACAGGACTGCGCCAATAATGCCGGCGATAACATAGGATATCACTGCTGGACCGTGCCGCCAGTGACATTGGCGTCCTTAGCCGAGCCGCCAATTCCGACGATGGCGAGCACGAACGGCCAAACCTGATCAAACGGCGGCAGCGGGATCACAGACGGCCAGAGACCGAAGTGATTGAGAGCATAAGCCGCCAGCGGGATAAGGCCGGAGACGGTGGTTTTCCAGTTCACGAGAAGCTTGTTCATGATCATTTCCCTTGTTTCGCCTGATTAAGTGCGTCCTGATATGCCAAAGCATAGCCCGCAATCAACTTCGCCCGGTCTGTTCCGTTGATGATACGGCGCGCGCCGACATAATCAGGCGTCTTGCCCGGCTTGATGTAATCCGCCAGCTTCTTGCCGGTGAACATTCCAAAGATCATGCCACGGAAGGCGATATCGAGCGCCACAGGCCACGTCAGAGCCGAGTCTGGATTATTCTGAATGCCGAATTTGACGTAATTATATTTCCAAGTGATCTGAATCAACCCGCGCCCGATCCAGTCGGGGGCATAGCGTTTTGTGGCAAAGTAAGCCGGCGATCCCATTTCCTTGATCGGCTGCATTCTAAAAGCCGTCTCATGGGTTGTCGTCGCCAGCACATAGGCCAGCTCGTCATCCGACATCTTCGGCCAGTTGCTGTCGCGATAGGCGATGATTCGATTAATGCCGTCGACCTGTTTCTGCGTCAGCTTGCCGCCAAAGACGGCCCGGCGGATCCGGTCGAAGAAATAATCCATATTCATCGGTCAGCCTTCTCGTTTAGCTTTTCAATTATTCTATCCAGCTTGCCGAAGACTTGGCCGAGAACATTGTTAAATTCTTCGCGGGTGACATACTGGCCGGCTACGAGAACTTCGATAGAGGCGACTTTCTCAGCCAGCTCGCGATCTGCCGCCTGCAGATCTTTCAGAGATGTCCAAACATTATTGAGCCACCAGCCAAGCATTGAGCTGATTACGCCAATGCCTATGTTGAACATCATCTGATGATCCATTTTAACTCACCGTCTTTTCGCCTGTGAACCACTGAAGGTTATCCTTCAATCTATCATTTTCAGGCTCTAACTCCAATGCCTTACGGCCTTCTTCGGCTGCTACTTCTTTCATACCTAAATTCCACGCCGAGATAGCCGCAAGGTCATGAGGGTGGGCTCCCCAAACGGCAGGATCAACCGTGTAGACAAATTCACGGTTTTTGATAGCCAAAGCGCGCATAGCCGCGCCGTAACATTCCTGCCATCGGGCCTGCGTATAATACATATTAGACAGGCCGCACCAAGGCTCGCGCGTGTTCGGGGCTTCAGCCGCCGACCGAAGCCACCAAGCCTCGGCTTCGCCAAGATCTCCCTTACCCTCATAGCATTTTGCCAGCGTCCTCATGGCGTATGACCGCTCATTGATCCATGTCGCGCCCGGAAGAGCCAGATACCGCTTGCACTCTTCGATTGATTCGTCCCAGCGCGAATAGAAGGATAGCTCTCGAGCATAGTAGAAGGCGTTGCGCGGGCACACAGGATCTTCTTTGACCGATAGCGCCAGAAGGTCGAGATACTGCCCCCTGCTCTTCGTCGGATCTGGGTGATGGCTCACCAGAAGCTTATCGGTGAAGGCGTAGACCTCGTTGATTCGAGCGTCGAAGCGGGGATACTCGTGGCAGGGATGGTGCCAGTAATAGCCATGCCGAGCGTGGATCTTCTCATAGGCGAATTTTACGCCCATCCCCCAGTCGAACATATAGCGCAGACGTGTAGTGCTCGGTGTCCAGACGCGCTCGATCTCGTCCCGCCAGCCGGGCTCGAGGACTTCGTCGACGTCCATGCAGATGCAGATATCCACATCTTTTGGAATAAGGGCGATATTCGCGTTGCGAGCATGATCAAAGCGCCAAGGCGTGATGCATATTTCATGCGTCTGGATACCGCATTCCTTGGCAATCTCAACCGTCCTGTCTGTGCTGCCTGTGTCGGCGATGACAAGCACATCGGCGTCTTTCGCCGAATCGGCCCATCGCTTGACGAACTTCTCTTCGTTCTTGCTGATGGTGTAGACGCAGATCTTTGGCCGCACCTTCTGATTTGACCAGCAATAGACGCCTATTTCGTTGTCGATGTAGCCGACAGTTGGCTCGCCAAATGTCCTGCGAAACTCTTCGTCAGTCCAATTGTCGGTGATGTGCTTCTCGTATGGATTGCCGTTGTATTCATCTTGCGGATAATGACCGATTGGAATGCTGACAATGACAGTTTCGGCGATAGTTTTGATCCAGCCAAGCAAATATTTGGCTAAATCCTTTTCCATATGCTCAAGAACGTCACCAAGTATGGCGACGTCAAAGTGGCCGATCTCTTTTAATTTTACCTTGCATACGTCTTCGATAATCAGCTCTTGATACAGATCTTTGAGCTTAAACTCTTCGACGTAAGGCTCCCAGACTTCAACGCCTGTCCAGTGCATATCTGGGAACATCTTGGCGTATGTGCCGCTACCGCAGCCAATGTCGAGCATACGCTCATGCTTAACGCGACCGACTATATTGCGGATGTAAGCTTTTCCGCTCTCCGAGCTGTATGGCATTTTCTCCCCCTTCTGAGAGTGCCTATGTTATGCAAATGGCTGGTCGATTGGGCTCCTTGGCCATTGAACTGATGTAACAGACGCAATGAATGCGTCAATGTCTGTCGTCGCTTCCATATCAGTTATCGCCAGCGCGCATGTTGTGCGAACCGCCTCGCGGTAGCTTGACCAATCGGCGGGGATATCTGTTCCTGCCTCTGTCTTGCGAACGACCATCCAATCAGATTGCAAAAGCGATGTGTAAGCAATTTGCCTAAACTGCGACGACCAAGACTTTTTTAGCATGTCGAGATCTTTTGGAATAGCATTCCAAGTAAAGTCTGCGTTTTGCGTAACCCAGTAAAAGCGATCATCGGGACGCGGATAGTCTGGCACCTCAGTAATGCCAATACGCGCACGATCCTCTGGGCTTGCGAGACGTAGCCAGTTGGGTGGATATGTTATTCCATCGACAGTGAACTGCGTGTCGAGCGGGAGCGGTCTGCCATCAAGGATAAACATTGTTCCTCACACTGATAGTGCCATTTTGAAGGGATTTTCAGCAAAGCAAGCGTAAATATATGTTGCACCACTGACATTTGGATTTGTCGCGGCAGGCGCTCTTACTTTAAATCCATTTGAAAGTATGTCTAAGCGAGTGGCGGTTGCCTCGACAGCGTTACTTTCCGGATATAGCTCTGGGCCTTGCACATTATATCCTTGACGGGATGTGTCCTGAATAAACCAACTGCTTGATGTATCAGTTCTCTTATAAAGAATAAATCTTGGGCGGAACCCAGTATAAATAAAATTGCCGTCCCCAGAAACGCCATTAGCCGTAAAACCGCCAAAAGAACTATATCCCGCGATAGGCGTCCAAATGTAGGCTATATAATTATCAGTTGTATTAGTTCTTACATTTGTTCCGACAGAAAATACAGATGAATTGAAAGTTGGTGAGCCGCCATTCCAAACAGTATTGTCAGTCGCTTCGCCGTCTGAGCCAGTTGTAGTTTGAAATAGTTTTAGAAATTTAGTAGCGCCCATATTTGTATGATAAACAGCGCCGCCATTAGTCGCGCTGGTTCTATCCTTAATCATAATGAATGCCGGAGTTGCACCAAGTCCGTGAGGAACCGTCGCGTTAGATCCTGTCCCTGTATAAGCAATAATACTAAACCCAGCACTGACATTTATGCTCGCGCCTGTCGGCGTGATTGTGCCGCCTGACGGGATTGAGGACGAGCCTTTACCGGCCTGCCATTGCCAGCCGATATAGGTTCGGCTTGTTATGTTTGGAGAGTTCGCGCCAGCAGCAATCGTAAATCCATTAGACGCAAATCCACTAACAAGTGTGTCAGTCCCGTCAGCTTCAGTTGTATTACTGTTCAACTCGTATAAGACAGTTCCATTTCCTCCGCGCACCGCATCATGCAGTCGGTGACTTTCCGCGTCACTACGAGATTTTGTCCATATTAAATCTGGTTGGAACGCACCTGAATTTGTAATCGTTCGTGAATTTTGGTCGCCTGTCCACAGGCTAATGTCCATATACTTATTCCCCGCCGCAATCGTAGGCGTCGGAAGGTTCTGCGTGTTGAGCGCCTTGAAGCCGGAGGGAGGCGTGGAGGTGAATGGGCGCTGGCCGAAGTTGGCGATTACTATTGAGCCGGTGCTATAAGTAGAAGTTATCGGCGCATAGCTTTTGCCCGACATAGTGAGCGTTGCTATCTCGCCGGACGTTCCGGGTGTCCCTACCCATGTTCCGTTCTTGCCGACCCATAATTTTCCGGTAGAGCCATCAAACGCAAACATGGCGATATTGCCAGCGGAAAATGCGCCTGTTCCAGATGCAGAACCCGCAGCGCCATTGGCGTAAAATAGGCCGCTATCGCCTAATATCCAATGTCCTGATCTCGCCCATGAATTAGCACCACCAAACACAACTGAAGTGTCATACAGTCCCGCGCCGCAAGTATTAGATGAAGGAATGGCGTTAAATTCGGTTTCCCAATAAAATTTACCGGACGAAATTGCTATTGTCGCAGCAGCGCCGCCAGTCGCAGAGCCAGTGGAAGTGCTTTGATTAAGATTTCCGCTTACAACAGATGTGGTTCCGCTAGACTGCCAAAGATTTAATGGATTAAGAACCGCATAATTCCCCCGCCCGTTACCGCCATCGGCCCAGTTTGTCGGGACGTCAAGCATGCTGTCGTAGGTGACGCCGGAGGTGGTGTAGTTAATATTAAGTGGACTCCAAGAGTTTCCATTTCCGCTAAGATCGGCGGCTATATTTGCAACAAACGGCGTGGCGGCAGATGCCGTTACCGATCCACTGTTGGTTAAAGTAAAAGCATTAGGGCTATTATCTATTATTGCAGAATTTTGCAGCGTAAGAAGCTGCGTATTCGCAATCGCGGTCAACGGGCTGCTTGGCGGAACAAATGACGCCGTATATAAGGCAGTTCCTTTTATTACTCTGACGTTTGATAATGATCCGCCAAAGTAATTTGTCGACTGCCCCCTGCCGATAACAAATGAATTTGCGCTCTGATATATAGACGCGGCGCTGGTAAATGACGACGTAAGCGATCCATTAAGGAATGTTTTAAATGCTGTTCCGTTTCTTGTTACGGCAACATGATACCAGTTACCAGCAACAAGCCCTGTTCCGATATTAACGCCACTAGCTATATCCCACGAAGATCCGGTACTCGTTAAATACAACTGGATTGTAGAAGTGCCAGATGATGTATATCCAAAAAGACCGTCGTATGTAGATGTTCCATTGCCAGAAGATAACGCACAATATGTTGAAGCAGGGGGCATTGCTGTAGGATTAAACCAATACTCAACGGTAAAGTCGCTTGTGCCGAGAGCGAGATTTGAGTTCGTCGGAGTTGTTATATATTGGCTCGACGCGTTAAACGATCCGGCATATGTAGAAGCTGTATTTAGCGAGAACGGCAAATAAAAACCGTTCGTCCCATATGCGCCTCGATACTTTTTCGGCATCCACACGCCGGTCGTCGGGTCGCTGTAGCCGAAGTAGGACGGGTCGTAGGCGTAGCCGTCGAGGAAGTTTACTTCTGTTTGATATCCATCCAAATAATAATCAAAACCGCTTCTCTGTCTTGCGGAAATTCCATGCGCTACCGTATTATTAATGTATCCCTGAAAACCAGATGTAGGATAAGTTGAAGATGAGAAAGCCGTTAATTGCACGCCATTTACATATAATTTCATTCTATTTGATGATGTAGCATTATCAGAATCATACACGACAACTATGTGATACCAAGCCGACGGATCTCTATATACAGACGAAGAGGCAAGATAATACGTTCCATCTGCGACAGAAAACGCCAAAATATCTGTAGATAAAAAAGCAATCCAGTTTGTGTTTCCTACGGTAGCGTCACCAGCGGAGAATAGAGCTTGGTTTGCGCCCAGCGCGCCTCTTTTTACCCAACTACTAAATGTCCACAATTTACGATTTCCCGCACTCGCAGGCGTCCTATTCAAATACGCGCTCGCGCTAGAACGAAACCGCAAGCTTCTCTGCACCTGATAATAAGGCGAAGTTCCACCAGCAAGAAGTAACGTAGGATCTGTCGGAAGCGTCATATCTTACGGGCCAATGTTAGGGATAATCTGCGACACGATTGACGTCGTCGAGCGCGCCGTCCAGACGATAACATCAACGGCGTTGGCTGTCGTCGTCAAGCTGGGCGCGGACTGATTGGGAAAGTCCCAGTAGGTGCCATAAGCGAGCGTCCTGCTGCCCGTTCCATCCTGCGTGATAAACAGAACGCCGGTCATGCCAGCCGCGAGATTTGACGGATTGGCGAGCGTTGAATTGCCCGTCAGCGTGAAGGACTGATTGCCGCCGTTGTTCAGATCCAGCGTGATCGTGCCGCTTGTCGATCCAACGGCGTAGATCGTCGAGGACGCAGCGCCTGTCGCGACCATGCCGGCGGTGTTCAGCAGAAGCTTCTGCACACCGTTCACTGTGATCGCAATCTGATCCGTCGCCGGGAAGTAGATGCCGGTGTTGCTGTCAGCGCCAGCATAAGGCGGGACGGCAACAGTGCCATCCGGCGTCTGTATGCCTGTGGAGCCGGAGATTGTTGTCGCCATTATTTTATCCCCAGTGCGGCTTTGAGATCGTCGATTGATAATCCGACAGACGCCAGCTTTTCCTCAATTGTCGGCTCAGGGGCAGGCGGCGGCGGGATGTATGGGTTAGGCGTGTTGCCTTCCGCGAGCCATGCGAGAAAGGCTTGATAGTCTGTGTTGGCGGGATCTTCACTAAACGATGTCTGCGTCCCATCGCTGTTGTCGCGAATTATTACTTCTTTACCAAAAGAAGTTTTTATGAGGTTATACATTTATAACTCCGCAGAAAGAGTTAGTGATCCAGACGCAGTATTATTAAAACATAATTCATATGTTCGCGTTGATGTTAATCCGCTTGCAACCGTAACAAGAGCCATCGCTACATTAGCAGATGTCGCTCCATCTTGAGAAATTGATGTCAACGCCGTAATTGCAACCCCATCAAAAACAGCAAATGTATTTGCGGCGGTTGCTGTAAATGATGGCGGTATTCTCATAGTGACTTTTAATGGTATTTGAAAATCAGCGCCAGTAGCATTCTGAGCAGGACCAATTCCAATTCGCTGATAGTTACCGCCTACACCTGCGCCGCTAATTACTTGCGTATACCGCTGACACAGCATCAACTCTTGCCCATACTGCCTGCGCTCGAACGGCGTGGCGACTGAGCCGACTTCTAGCTGGACGCCGGTAACTTGCCATGTGGCGTTTAATGTCCCTATTACCGAAACAGCACCTGTCGCGGTTACATATACTGCCGCCGCCCACGATCCAGCCGTTCCAGAGTAATCAGTTCCAGCGCCAAGACCAAAGACTACACGCAATCCGACGCCGCTATCCGTCGCCCACGTTCCTGTCGTGTCTCCGGCGACAGTAACCGTTTTTTTCTCCCATGTATTCGCTGACGATATAGAGTAGGTAAACGGATACGACCTTGCCGAACTGTTGGATAGTGCGCCGCCAAATGTCCCTGTGAGACTTGATTTAACCCAAAATGACAAAGTTACTGTTGCTGCAGACGCAGTGCCAAACGCCAAGTCAGCGACATTGTACCCCTCAATATTTTGGCGAATAAATAAACGCTGAGTAGCTGATAAACTGCTATCCGCTGTCGTAATTGTAATTTTTGCAGAATAATTAAAGCCGGAGGGGGCATCCGCGACCTGCTGACAAGTTACGGCACCATCGGTGTCCTCTCTAACTTCCCATCGATCAAGAGTATAAGCGTCGGTCGGCGCAACGCTTGCACCAGAATTGCGCTGATCTATCCGCATATCGCCATTGATGATCCGGTTCCGCAGGAAGCTGCCGCCGCCCGTCATCGCCAGAGTCCCGCCAACCGCGACATTGCCCGCAGTATCATTGGTCAGATTGACCGTCGCGCTGGAGGCGTTCTGGAGATATGTGGCCTTAACTGTGGACATGAGTTTACGCCGCTATTTCTGTGATTACGAGGGTTGTTGATGACACGCCACCAAAATACCTGCCTACACCGGCAGCGCCGTTTATCGAAACAGTTGCGGCAACAGCCGGGCCGACTCTGATTTTAAATGTTGTCGATGACGTCGTCCCAGATGTCATATAATAATTCAAAACAATTTGAGCGCCGCCCGCACTCGTAGCCATGTATGTGCTTGTTGCGGCCAATGCTCCTGCAGTGCTATCCTGAAAGAGCGCCGCAGAGATCCAAGCAGCCGCAGAAGTTGAGCAGCTTCCAGAAAATTGAATAAGCAATTTACTTGTAGTGCTTTTGGGCGTGATTGCTGCAGTAATAAACTCGGTTCCTTCAGTATTCTGAGGAATAGTGTCATCCCAAGGAAGAATAGTTGTTCCCGTCGTATAAGCCGTTACAGCGCTATTAACTACCTGAAGAACAGATCCCGCAGGCAGAAGGGCGCTTGTGATGGCATTTGACGCAAGCATTGTGCTTGTGACAGTGCCTGTATCAGCAGACGTGATGATGTTGCCGGTTTTTGCCGGTGCCGTCAGCGTGTAATCAGACGCGGTATTAACCGCCGTAACTGTAACCGATCCGCCGCCAGTGGAATTAAGTTTAACGGGCATACTACACCACCGTCCATGTCGAGCCTGACGGGACAGTCACCGTCACGCCGGAATTAACTGTAACAGGACCGAACGAACCAGCATTATAGTTGTTTGGAACTGTATAATCTGCAGAAATCGTCGTTGTGTTTATGAAGAAACCAGACGATGCGGAGACAACTAATGAGGAGAATGTTCCAGACGACGGAGTGTAAAGAAGATTTGCGTTAGACGTGTAGAAGTTTGTCGGAGTTCCTGACGTCGCTGCAGAGAAAACAGGATACTCAGCAGTCGCTGTCGTTGTATCATTCGAAATCGTGATTGACGCGCCGGCACCTGTCGGTCCAGTCGGGCCAGCCCCGCCTGTCGGACCCGTGACAGTTGATGCAGCACCAGTAGCTCCAGTTGGGCCAATGGGGCCGGTAATG
>B570J29032_109958954_pt1 | contig 16359 bp, 13 predicted proteins | sample LakMenEpi16Nov12_FD_29032 | JGI IMG/M metagenome (IMG submission 29032) | reverse complement strand
CCGAACGTTTAGCCAAAGAAAAAGCAGATGCCGATGCGAAAGCCAAGGCAGAAGCCGAACGTTTGGCGAAAGAAAAAGCAGATGCCGATACGAAAGCCAAGGCAGAAGCCGAACGGTTAGCAAAAGAAAAAGCAGATGCCGATGCAAAAGCCAAGGCAGAAACCGAACGTTTAGCGAAAGAAAAAGCAGATGCCGATGCGAAAGCCAAAGCAGATGCTGAAGCCAAAGCCAAAGCAGACGCTGAAGCCAAAGCCAAGGCAGAAGCCGAACGTTTAGCCAAAGAAAAAGCAGATGCAGACGCTAAAGCCAAGGCTGATGCCGACAAATTAGCAAAAGCCAAAGCAGATGCCGATGCAAAAGCCAAAGCAGATGCCGATGCGAAAGCCAAAGCAGACGCTGAAGCCAAAGCCATGGCAGAAGCTGAACGTTTAGCAAAAGAAAAAGCGGATGCCGATGCGAAAGCCAAAGCAGACGCTGAAGCCAAAGCCAAGGCAGATGCCGACAAATTAGCAAAAGAAAAAGCGGATGCCGATGCGAAAACCAAAGCGGATGCCGATGCAAAAGCCAAGGCAGAAGCCGACAAATTAGCAAAAGAAAAAGCGGATGCCGATGCAAAAGCCAAAGCAGAAGCTGATAAATTAGCGAAAAATAAAGCCGCCGCAGATGCGAAAGCTAAAGCCGAAGCCGACAAACTTGCAAAAGAACAATTTGAGCTTGAAGAGGCCAGAAAGAAAGAAGCATTAGCGCTTAAAAAGAAGGAAGAAGAAGAACGTAGAAAAATTGAAGAAAAAGAAAATAAGTACAAAGCTGCAATTAGTAAAGGAGATGAAGCCTTTAATAAACGTGATTGGACAGCTGCAAAATCTAATTACAATGAGGCACTGATTATTAAACCAAATGATGCTTATGCTACAAGCAAATTGAAAGAAATAGAATCAAATCTTAAAAATGTTGTTAAGCAAGGTGAAATTAAAGACAACACCAAAGGAACCATTCTGCCGACCTTAGGCGGAAATCCCGCAGAAGAAAAATATAAAACCGCCATTAAAAATGCTGATGAGCAATTTAAGTTAAAAGCCTACAAAGGTGCTAAGAAATTTTATGAAGAGGCTCTCTTGCATAAAGGAGGTGATATGTATGCGAAAAGTAAACTTATTGAATGTGAAAAATTAATTAACTCTGACCAAAATCAGTCTGTAAATGACCGTATTGCGAAACTATTGGCGAAGTATCCTCCCGGTGTAACTGAGGAAACTATTAATGGTCAGGGTGTTGTTATTATACAACGAGTAGTTGTTAAAGATAAGTTGGCATGGGTATATCAGAAAAAAATATTTAACTGGGGAGGCATTACTTGTTTTAGAGATGAAACTGTAATTACTGAAAGTACCTACGAAATAGAAACGCAACCTTAATTAACAATGTCAAATAGTCCGAAAGAATCAATTTTTGAAGGTATTTTTTGTACTGTATGTAAAAACACAAATCATAATGCTTTTAAAATATTATATGAAAAACCAACATTTTCTGTTACGACATGTAATCAATGTGGGCATGTTTTCATACCTCATTACTTTCGAAAAAAAATTACTTACACTCAATACAAAAATAGCGAAGTAACAGCTGCCATAAGACAAGGAAATAACTGGGTTAAAATACAAAGACATAAACTTAGATTTAAATTTATTCAAAAATTTATTAGAAGAGGTAAACTCTTTGATTTAGGTGCCGGCTGGGGACATTTCATGCTAGCTGCCAAGGAATTAGGTTATGACATCTACGGTGTAGAAATTGCAGAACAACCATACCTTTATTGTAAAAATGATTTAAAATTACCCGTTGATCATATTGATTTTTTTGAATTAGATACAACCAAACATCAGTTTGATATAATTACCATGTGGGACGTTCTTGAACACATCGATCACGCAGATGTTTTTCTTGAAAAATGCAATGCTTTAACTAATACAGGTGGCTATCTTTTTTTACAAGTTCCTCAAATAGATAGTTACTTTGCAAAAAAATACAAAGATGATTGGAAAATGATGGGTTTAGATCACGTAAATTATTTTAGCAAAAAAACCATCACACAATTATTAGAAAGTAAAGGATATCAAGTTCTAAAAATAAAATCTTCCTTTGAAATAAAGTTGTTCTTGATGTACACGTTGCTTCCATTACTTAAAAAAATAAAAGGTAAACAAAAGAAAACAGTCAATGAAGTTAGCGCGCAAATTAATGCAGCAGAAAGGCAAAATTACTTTAATAAGTTCACATCCAGGCCATTATGGCAACTTAAAGTTTTTGTTTTTTTCCACAACCTACTCTATAATTTATTATCTTTTTTTAATATTGGAGAGGAAATGATGGTAGCTGCTAAAAAAATTAAGTAATTTGGCACAAAAATTGAATTAATCTAATAAATAAAACTAACAACATGAAAAAACTACTTTTTATTTTACTTGCAACATTTAGCTTAAATGCAGTAGCGCAATCAAAAATTAAAAAATTACCTTCAGACTTTTATAGCGTGAAGTGGATTTCTTCCAATGAAGAGATGGATGCCACAAGAGATTACATGACCTATAGAAAAGAGGGTAGCAGAGAATTTCCAATTGCGAGGTTCAGAGCCACATATACATTTGGAACAGATGGAAGTTGCAAATGGTTGAAACTTGAGCCTAATGATTTACAAAATATCGTTGACGGTAAATTTGAATTCAATAGACGCAAACAAACTATTAAAATATTTGATGAGAAGGGTACATTAGTTCAAACATTTAGAGTTGTGGGAATTGATAAAGATGTTTTAAAACTGAAAAATTTATAATTCAAGATTTAATCCTTCAAACTTATTTAAAAGTTCTAGCCAAACGGTTGGAACTTTTTTGCTTTCACCAGTTTCGTAGTCCATTGCAACTAAAACACCTAAACAATTTGAAGCAAGTTCTTGCTTATTTTTTATTAGCACATTTTCAATTGTGACGCTCTTTGTACCTACTTTGGTAATTCTGGTATAACACTCGAGATGATCATTTAAAAAGATAGGCTGAATATAATCCATCTCAGTGCGCGCAATTACAAAACCTTCCTTAGCCCAATTAATTTGATCCCTAAATACGTTATTAAAATAACTAACCCTGGCTAATTCAATATAATTTAAATAACAAGCATTATTCACATGATTTAGGCGATCAATATCACTAAATCGGATTTGAATTTCTATACGATGATTAAACCCTTCCATCACATTAAACCAGGCAACATACTTCCTGCAACTTCTTTCATTTCTTTTTCATTTAAAGCATTTGCCTTTTCCAGCGCTTTATTTAATGTAACTACTAATTGTTCAACAAGCTCCGAATTATCTGAATGCTGTAAGGATGGAGTAATACTTATTTCTTTAATTAGTCTGTTACCTGTTAACTTAATTTTAATATCGCCACCTGCTCCATCTACTTCTACAATTGAATCATCTAATTTCCGTTTTACTTCTTCGGCCTTTGCTTTCATTTCGTTAAGCTTGCCCATCATGTCACCTAATTTACCAAACATATTCTTATAATGCTAATTGAAACCCGAATCTTAAACCAATATTCGCTGCCGGGTTTTCGCGGCGATACGTATTTCTAAAAAACACATCAACTCTAAATAACTTAAAAATATTTTCAATTCCTATACTACTCTCAACATAAGGGCCGTTTTCCAGAACATTCAATGTTGTTGGGAAAATTAGGGCTCTTTTATTAGCCTCATCTACTCTACCAATAACAGCTTTAGCTGTTACAACTTCGCGCCATTTAAGTTTTCGTAATAATGGTATCTTATTTAAGAACAAACCTTCAAAGTGATGAAATACAGACAAAGATGCATATTCATTACTCGCAAACTCATAATAATTCATCATGTTAAAGGCCATGTAATCATATATATATGTTTCGTTTCCGCCATGAAGCTCCATCAGAACATAAGGAACCCTGCCCCAAATTTTTCCAGTTTCAATAATATAATCAGTATAACCTAATATCGGTGTAATTCTAATTCTATCACTTAAATTAAGCACTAACTTATGGTAATCAAACTCTGCTTTAAACGCGTTGGGTAATGATTTGGCGTAATTTAATTGAATTATTGGGTTTCTGGTTCCTAAAGAAATTCTTTGAAAACCTTCTCCAACAAACTTTTCCTTAAATGCAAATCGAGTATTAATTCGTACTTCAGTATTATTGATTCCCTCTTTTGGTCCGATTGAACCATCACGCTTAAATTCCAGATATTGATTTGAACCAAGTGGCGTAAAACGACTGCCTGATAAGGTTAATCTGGTACTTAAACCTTGAAACCATTCACGATCGTAGTAGGCTTCTGTTTTATCTACCCTTGTTAAATTGGTGAGTGGATTAGTTCTGAATAAAGAGGCAAGCGCATTATCTTGAGAAAAGCCATTTGTACTTTGTCCCAAAATCTCATAATCACTACGATAATTCATGCCAACAATTTGACGAATTGGTTTCTTTGTTATAAAACTCTTAAAACCAAGCGCATACTTCCATCTCTCATCTAGGGTGCCATAAGCCACGTAGCCATTTAACTCGTACCATTTACTAAACAAATTGCTCGTTCTGCCGCCAAATCTAACACGCAATCCTTCAACCCTATTATAAGAAATTAAGTTGGAGTATGGGCCTATTTCAAAATTATTAAACTTCTTATATCCGGCAACCAATACATAAAATACATCCACCCAAGTTTTATATACAGGCAAGGACTGAATCGTATCAATCATCTTAAATATTTTCTTTTCACGAACAGTTAAACTATCATGCCTGTTCTCATTCCAAAATTCATCAGATTTTTTTAAAGCTGACTCATCAATAACTATTTTATCACCGAACTCATAAAATTTGTCATCCTTAGGCTGATTAAGTTTAATTTTTTTGTAGGAAGTCGTCTTTCGACCATAAAATCCTATCGCTTTTTTTGTCGGCGCAAAATCAATCACTAAACGATCTTTACTTAAAAACCATGTGCTATCCAAATAGCTAAATTCCTGTATCACATTAGCACTGTTAATGAAATTTAAATTAGCGTCCTTTGGCATGCTCATCTCCAAGCGCTTGATACCCCAGGTAGTATCGGCAATCCACAAATTTCCGGTAAAACTAAGTTCTTGAACACGTTTTGGTTTAAAGCGAATATGATATATATATTGATTATTCTCGAATGCACTGTCTTCCAAATAATATTTGTAATAAAAGAGGCCATTATCACTTACCGGACTTGGTAATTGTTTACCAAATACAAGAATATTGTTATCATATATATTAATGTTTTGATACATATCTCCTAACACCTGCGAAACACTTGCATTTTCCATTCCGGTAATTTTACTAGCAATTACAACTTCTTTTTTGCGGGTTGGATTTCGTTTGTAGTAAAACTGAGATAAATTTTCAATGATAAAAAAAGGTAAAGATGGCTTTTCACTGCTGTTAACACTATCCACATTATCAAATACAAATGCAATTGGTTTAAAAATTCGTTTATCACGCATTTCTTTTGGTATTCTCGTTAAGTCAAATTCCAACTTATTATACGTTTCATATTCATAAGCATCTATATTAGTCCGGTTATTCTTTTCTTTTTGCTTAACAGTGTTTCTAATGATACGATGTGCAGGATTATCACCTGCCATCACAACTACTTCATCAAGAACATTGTTACCTTCATTATCCATCGGGAAATTTATTTCCTGATCAGCAAGCTTTGGGTTAATTGCCTTAGCAAGTCGTTTAAAACCTACAAAGGACGCAACTATTGAATCAGTTAACTTATTGCACTTGATGACATAATTGCCATCAAAATCTGTTTGCGCAACACAGTTAGAGCCCTTCACAACCACTGGCACAAATGGCATTGCCTCTTTATTGCCTAGTTCATAAACTTTACCACGAATAGTATATTGAGCTTTAACATTAAAGCAAATTAAAACAACTATCAGGCTGATAATTCTTCGGGGCATAAGCCATAAAAATACAAAAAATGATTAATTTTTGCTAATCAGAAACTAGTTTAATTTGCCTAAACTATAAACGTAAAAAACATTTACCGAATAAGTTCGTTAATTATTTGCTCGGTTTCTTGTTTAAAATCATTAAATAAAGTGCCGGTAGCAGGGCCATTAAACCCTGTATGAATTCTTACTACTTGATGTGACCTATTTAAAAACAATAATGTAGGAAACGCACTTATTTTATTCAACGCAGATAATGTTTCACTTGCCTTTTCCTTTCCGCTTAATTGTGTGATTAACATGTTGTATTCAATTCCAAATCTATTTTTTAAGCGCTTCACTTGTTGTTGGGCTGTTTTGAAATCTGTTGTTTTTTCAAAAGCCAATGCAATGATCTCTAATCCATTCGATTTATACTTTTTATACAATTCAGATAAATAGGCTGACTCATCCATACAGTTAGGGCACCAGCTTCCCATAACTTGCAAGAGAACTACTCTATTTTTAAATTGCAGATCAGATAAACTAACCATTTTGCCGTTTAAGTCTTTGAACGAAAAATCAATTGGCTTAGACTGATCCTTTAAAAATGTAATTTCATTAGCATTCCTTAGACTAAAATTTTTATTTTCGCTAGCTTCCCAATTAGTTTGCCAATGGGCGCCACTGTAAAACTTACCTGTTAATTTTTTATCGTTCAATGTGGCTATAAATAAAAATGCATGGCTTCCATCAAAACAAGAAAGGTACATTTGTTGGTTGATTGTCATGCCCTCTAAAAAACGGTAGTCACCTGTCTCTGTTAGAAAAGTCCCTTCAATATAGTTAGTGTTTTCAATATGCTTAAATAAGCCAATTGCCTTACTGCTGTCATTCATGTTAGGTGAAAAAGTTGTTTCCCAACGACCTTCAAATTGTGTATTACCTGAAGTTTGTGCGAAAAGAAAACGCTGATTAGAAGGGTATGCTTTAAATTTTATTTTATTTTTTTCTTTACGATAATTATTTATCCAAACCCCGGAAATTGTATCTCCGGTTATCTGGCATTTGAACTCAGTATCAAAAACAGGCATTTTAAAAAATAAAGAATCACCCTTGTGCTTCAATTGATCTATTGTAATTCTTTCTTGAGCATTTTTAATTACTAATGAATAACCTTTTTTGAGTTTTAGCACATCAAAATTAAAAGGCAACTCAATTCCCTCAATTTCATTCAGTATCAAAATTCCTCTGTAAGTACCGGGCTTTAATTGCGTTTTAGCATTTAAAAGTAAACTAATAATTGAAAACAAAAATATGAAGCATTTTTTCATACCTTTTACTTTAACAATTCCATAGCTTCTTGCAAGGAAATAATTTCGCCTTTGAAGGTTGGAATTACAAATGCACCTGAGAAGCCTTTACCTTGGAGCTCTTTAAGTGTTTTATCCGCTTCATTGTAGTTATTGAAGTTACCGGTTGTAAAACGAATGCCCCCGGTATTAGTGCCTTGTTTCACAACATCACTGATGTCTTTAACCTGAGCGTCCATCAATCGTTCTGCAGTTGGTGTTTTAGTAATGGCTAATTGTATTTTAAATATTACTAATTTTTTATCTACAGAGCTAAACAATTTGTCTTCGCTTAAATCTTCTTTAAAAGATTTTTCAACCTTTGCATTTGTTTTGCTTAATAATACACGTTTACCATCTTTGTATGCCGTTACAAAAGCGTCACTGTAACCTTGAATAACAAGGTCTGCTCTAATAGCTGCTGCCTCTTCAATGGTTTTGTACCCTTTAGTAACGTATTTATAGAAACTATCGCCGGCTTTTAATTCGATAATACCAGTGCTGGTATTGAATACTTTTGTAGAAATTGGATGCTTAAATGCACCTAGCTGAACACGATAAAAAACATCTGATTTTGTAAATCCTTCATCCTCATTTTCATTGAATGAATTACCAGCCCCAGAATTGTTAACTCCCTTATTAGATCCTCCGTTATTGATACCTCCGCCTTTGTTATTTCCGCCCCCTTTATTATTTCCTTGATTATTTGTTACACTATTCCCCCCGTTGTTGTTACCCCCGTTGTTATTACCTCCGTTATTATTGCCTCCGTTATTTTTGCCTTCATTATTGTTATTAGCACCTCCATCATTATTGCCGCTGTTGTTATTGTTTGCTCCACCATCATTTGAACTTGAAGTTGATGTTTGACTTGCAAGCAACAGTTCTTTTTCTTCCTTCATCAAGTTTTGTAATTCATCATCATTAACTTGAATAACATTTTTTCCAACCAATTTAGAAATACTAGCATTACTTAAACCATCTTTCCTGAATTCATCTCTTCTTCGAACAGCGTTTTTAACTTTCTTGTATTCACCTGCTGTGTAAACAATTGTTGTACCATCTTCAAGGGTGGTGGTTTTAACATCTCCTATGCTCAATAAATACGCCATCTCGTCGCTTGGGATATTTCCTTGATACCTTTTCAATTCAACAGTATACTTTACATTTGAAGCTGTCGGCAATTCCATTTTCTTGGTATTTAACGCGTATATATTCTCCACTACTTCGGTAGTTTTATCAACACCGGTACTATCATTCATGTATTGATCATACCATTTTTGCCAATAACTGTCATTTCTGGCAACACCCCTTTTATCCACTGTCATACCGGGTGGGGTGTCTAATTCAAAATCTAAATGGTTTGGTACACCATCTTTATCATCATCGGTTGGACAACCTTTTTCGTCTACCTTTGCACCTTCATCTGTTCCTAAACAATCATCAACAAAATCAGAAACACCGTCCTTATCACCATCCCACTTATCATAGGCTAGCCAAAAGGCATCATTCAATGTGTCCTTTTTGGTTTTTGTAGATTTTTTTGGTTTTGCAATTAAATCGTATTGAATGGATACTGAAGAGTAAGTGTAGTTATCTCTAAACTTTGTGCCTACCCTATTGCCCGAGCTTTGACCTGTTAAACCATCAATGTAATCTGTAGTTGTAAAAAAGTATTGGAAATTTAGCTTCAAATCGATTCGATCTGTAACTTTCATAACGAAACCTGCCCCCACCGGCATTGCCCAAGCACGCTCCTGGTATTTTCCAAATCCGTCTGCATTGCGCTCGCGTATGTCAGTTTCATAAACATAGTCGCGCTTAATTTCAATGGCATTTTGTGCACCGGCACTTCCCTCAGCCATATTTCGGATACTACCATCGCTCCAATAATGATAAAAATTGCCGTTTTTGTCTTTTAAATCCGTTTTACTTAAAAATTCAAATCCACAAACACCAAGACTAATAAATGGCCTTACCCTATATTTGTCCGGAATAAAATTACCAAAGTCATACATTAGATTTAAACCACCTGCCCTAATTTCTGACTGGAAATTTTCATTTCTTGTTAGCCCGTACTCATTTGCCCCTAGCTTACCAAAAATAATATTGAAATTGAGCTGCAAATATCGGGTTAAACGTTGCGAAATACCCAAATCAAAAGCTGGCCTGGCTGTAAATGGATTTTGGAAATGTTTAGAATAAACATCACCATAAAAACCTAACCTGCCAGCGCCAAGAGATATTTTTGGTTTTAATTTTTGCTCAGCATTATCAGCACTATCCAACAAATATTTGTTTTGGTATTCATTTTCATCGAAAGCAGAACGCGATAGTGACTCCGCTTCAACGGTTTTGGTTGGGATAACCTGTGGATTTAAAATGCCAAATAATGAGTCACCAATTGTTAAGGGTCCTTTATTAATTTCAGGTTCTTTTTCGTTAATATAATATTGTAATAACTCCTCCGGAGTCATTTTGTTTAGGATGGCAGTATCAATCTGCGAATACCCACTAAAGGATAGAAATAATAGACATATAATAACTATTCTTCGCATAGTTCGAAACTATGTAAAGATAATTATTATTCGTTAAATAAAAAATTATTTAAACCACTTTTGGTTGCTTAACATCAATGCTTCTTGCACAGTTATCCGTTTTCCTGAATTATAAGCAACAACAAACGCTCCGTTAACACCTTTACTCAAAGTGGATTCTCTTTTGTCACGGGCAGATTTATACTCAGAATAATTCCCAATCATAAATTTTGAGAATCCACCTTGCATTTCACTACTAATTTTTTCAGTAATGTTAAAAGTACTAGCTAAAACAGATGCGCTAACTCCACTGTTAGAAAAGGCTCCTATCTGCACTCTATAATCTACATTGGCAGTTGAATTATTTATTTTCGTAGAAGTTTCTGTAGATCCGGTTATAGCGGTTTCATTATTTGTATTGTTGGTATTATTGATATTACCATTACTACTTGAGTTATTGTTGTTTGTATTCGCATCAGTGCTTTTCTCGGTAGATGTGTTATTTACAGTTGTCTCAGTAGAGGTTGTTGTTGACTTAGATTCATTTGGTGTAACAGCAATATTTGTCGTAGCGAGATTTAGAGGCCCTCCAAAGACAACATTTTCTTCGGTTACTAAAAACTTTTTACTTTGATTTTCTTCTAAGTATGCGTATTCACCTTTTAAGACTAAGGTAGAAGCATTTGCCGCAACCAAAGCATAAGATATAGATAAGATTTCTTTTTCTGGTACAGTTACCCATACAAATTTAATTTTATCATCTGCCGTTGTAAAGGAAGATCCTTCTGTAGTTATTGCCTTTGCCGCATAACCAGCGGGTAAATCATCGCTGTATCTTCCAAAACCTTTTGTATTCCCTTTATTTATTTTTAAGGTAATTATTTGTTCGTTGTCACTACTTCCTTTGCTAACACTTCGTTCTACTGCTATCTTGGCATTAGGTTCAAGGTTAGAACTCGGGTTAGCTGCACCTGTAGCGGTTGTATTATTATTTGAATTCGATTCGCTGGATGCAATTGTATTAGTATTAACTGAACTGGTTGTATTTGCAACAGCTCCATCACCAATCATTAGCTCATGGGGCGTCATTTCAACCACTTGCTTATTAGCGCCTTCTACATAAGAATATTTTGCTGATAATGTTTTTGACCCGTTTGCATCTGACGCAGCCACCAAATTAAATTTAACAACTATTTCTGACGCTGCCGGTAAACTGCTCCATACCCATTTTGCGATGCCATCAACTGCGGTAAAACTAGCGCCCATATTATCAATCTCAGTAATGGTTAACCCTTCAGGAATGTCCATTTGTAGCTTCGCAAAGCCAGAAGAATTACCTTTACTTACTTTCAACTCTGCTGTTATTGATTGACCAGACTTGAGAGAGGCAGGTAAATTGCCAGTTACTGATACACCTCCATCGCCCATAAAAAGGCTATAAAAAAATAGTGTAACAACATTACAAATAATTATTATGTTATTTATCATGAGGGCTAAGATAGTTTAACTCGCATAGCTTAATATATTGCATAACAGACAATTAATAACACAAGATTGTTAATTCTGCTCCAATTGGCTTTTTGTTATCTCCAAAAAATGTCGAACTTTGCTTCCATGACTGACATTAACATTCACGTACAAAACAACAACGAAAGCTTTACCACACTAACTGCGCCAACCGATATGGGCCTTAGTTTGATGGAATTTTTAAAAGGAAACGATTACGATATTTTAGCCACCTGTGGCGGAATGGCGCTTTGCGCAACCTGCCATGTTCAAATACTTGAAGGTTATGATCAGTTAAATGAAATACAGGATGAAGAGTATGCTATGCTGGATACACTTCCTAACATCACTGATACCTCCAGACTATCTTGCCAACTTCGAATAAATGATGCCTTACACAACGTTAAACTAAAAATTATGGGGGATGGGCTTTAAAAGCCCGTTATTTTAAATTAAAATGTTCTGTTGCCATTCTTGCAATTTCACCGCCATAAGCTAGACTTGCAGTAGCAGCAGGGCTTGGGCTATTGATAACATGAAGTGCGTTACCACTTTTTTCGATTTTAAAATCATCTAACATTTCACCATCCGGACCCAATGCCATTGCGCGGATGCCGCATCGCGCTTCAACGATGTCGTCCATCTGTAAATCAGGTATTAATTTGCGTAACCGTTTAAGAAAGTAAGGCTTGCTAAAAGCGCCACGGTATTCGTCTAAACCAAAACGCCAGTGCTTCGCGAAAAATTTCCAGGTACCTTTATATCCAAAAGCTTCGGCAGTATCTTTTAAACTGAAGGCGGTTCTTGAATAGCCTTCTCTGTCAAAAACAAATACGGCGTTAGGCCCACACTCAACGCCTCCTTTAATCATTCTTGTAAAATGAACGCCCAAGAATGGAAATTTAGGATTAGGCACCGGATAAATCAAGTGTTTCACTTTACTTAACCCTTTTTGGGTTAGGTCATAATAATCTCCTCTGAAACCAACAATGGCGCTATCTGTTTTTGTACCTTCTTTTTTAGTAATTCTGTCAGCTTGTAAACCACTGGTTGTAATAATGTATTTTGCGAAGAAATTATCTTTTTCGGTAATAACAGTTGTGCCATTACTACTTTTCTCAAAACCGATTACTTTTTGACTTGTAAGTACTTTACTACCTGAATTTCCGGAGTTGACTAAAGTTGCGTACATTTTTGCAACATCACCATAATCAATAATACCTGTGCAGGCCACTCTAATACCTGCAATTCCTGTACAATGTGGCTCAATCTCTTTAATTTGAGCTGTCGTTATTAATTCAACACCTTCTACTCCATTTGCGATACCATTATTGTAAACCTTTTGCATATGCGGCAATTCACTCTCATCAGTTGCCACAACAATTTTACCGCAAATGTCGTGCGCAATTTTATAATCCTTAGCAAATTGAACCAATTCTCTACGTCCTTTTACACAATTAATAGCTTTATAAGAGCCGGGCTTATAGTACAAGCCGCTATGTATTACCCCACTGTTGTGAGATGTTTGATGCATAGCCACTTCCTTTTCTTTTTCAAGCACCAATAGTTTAAGATTTGGTAACTGTTGCGTTAACTTGTAAGCCGTTGCTAAACCAACGATTCCGCCTCCAACAACAATAACATCGTAATTTTGTTCCATATTTAATGAAGCAAAAATACCAAATTAATTACTATAAAAACAGTTTAATTATTTAATTCAATTGGACTAAAAACGATGACTCAAACTATTCTTATCTTAAAGAAAATAAAGTAACTTAGCGTTTATTAATTACTAACAGAATGAAGATAATTTGTATTGGTCGAAATTATGCGGAACACGCTAAAGAAATGAAGGCGGAATTACCAAAAGAACCGGTGTTTTTTATGAAACCCGAAACTGCTTTGCTTAAAGAAGAAGATTTTTATTTTCCTGATTTTACTAAAGAGCTCCATCATGAAATTGAGTTAGTTTTAAAAATTTGTAAAGTGGGTAAAAGCATTCAGCCTGAATTTGCAGATAAATATTACAATGAAATTGGACTCGGTATAGATTTTACGGCACGAGATATGCAGGCAAATTGTAAAGCAAAAGGATTACCATGGGAAATAGCCAAAGCCTTTGATAACAGTGCTCCGATTGGTGGATTTATAAACAAACAAGATTTGGATTTGAATAACATTAACTTCTCTTTAACTATTAATGGTCAAACTAAACAAGTCGGCAATAGCAATGATTTGATTTTTAACTTTAACCAGGTTATTGCTTACGTATCTAAATTTGTTACTTTAAAAGTTGGTGATCTTATCTATACAGGTACTCCAGAAGGTGTTGGTCCGGTTGCTATTGGTGATAAATTGGAAGGTTATATAAACGGTAATAAATTGCTTAACATAAACATTAAATAATTTTTTGTAATTTTATAGGAATGAATCGTCTGATTTATTCTGCAATGCTTTTATGCTTTTTAGCAAGTTGTGCTAAAAAGAAAATACCTGAAAACGAACAACTTTTAGGAACTGCTTACTACCCTGTTGAAAGTGGTCGGTTTATTGAATACGACGTTGACAGCACTGTTTACAATGATTTACCGGTTTCTGTCATAAGCCATCAATACCGGATCAAAGAAATCATTAAAGATCAATTTACAGATAGTGAAGGAAAGGTAGCTTATCGTATCGAACGCTACGTAAAAATTAAACAAGGCACCAAACCATACGATAGTATTCCATACACCATTAAAGAAGTTTGGATGCTCAATGCAACAAATAAGTCGATTCAAATTAACGAACGAAATACACGTTACACAAAATTAATTTTCCCGATAGAATTATATGCCTCTTGGAACGGCAATGCATTTAATAATCTTGGGGGGCAAACTTACTCATATGAATACATTGATAGGCAAGAAACAATTAATAGTTTAAATTTCGAAAACGTGCTTCAAGTGAAACAAAAAGACATCAAAAATTTAATAGCTTACGAATATGCTGCCGAAAAATATGCCAAAAATATTGGCTTGGTAGAACGTAAAATCATCAACATTTACTCAAATAACGTGTTACCTAATATACCAATTGAAAACAGAATCGAAAAAGGAATTATTTACGCTCAAAAAATTATTGCATATGGAAAAGAATAAATTAAACCTATTAATGCTGTGTACGGTTGTTTTATCTTTTACCGGCTTTTCTCAAGCCAAATACTGGGTAAAATTTAAAAACAAAACCGGTACACCTTATGTTACAAGCAACCCTTCTGCATTCTTAAGCAACAAAGCCATTTTCAGAAGAACGTTTTATAACATCCCAATTGATGTAGTTGACTTACCGGTTAACCCCAGTTACGTGAGTCAAGTGGACGCTATAACCAACGTAACCATCTTATATGTTAGTAAATGGTTAAACGGTTGTGTTATCTCTATACCAAATACAGCTCCATTAGCCGCTATTAATGCTTTACCGTTTGTTCAAAGCAGTGGTCAGGTTAACCGTTATAAAATTGATTTGGTTAAAGTTGATGAAAGTGTTTCATCTAACCCACTTGAACTTGCTAAACAAAGTTCATCAGGCTACAATTACGGCGGTGCTTTACATCAAACCAAACAATTGAATTTAGATTGTTTGCATAATCAGGGTTACCGCGGTCAAGATATGACGATTGCAGTAATGGATGCCGGTTTTAAAAACGTTAACATTAATCCGGTTTTTGACAGTGTTAGAAACCGTGGTGGTATTTTAGGAACCATTGATTTTGTGACCGGCGGAACCAGCGTATATGAAGACGATTCGCATGGCGCCTTAGCGTTTTCTTGTATGGCCGCCTTAAAGCCGGGCTTTATTATTGGTTCTGCACCTCTTGCAAATTATTGGTTATTTAGAACAGAGGATGTGAGTACCGAAACCATTAGCGAAGAATATAACTGGATTAGAGCTGCTGAGTTTGCTGATAGTGTTGGTGTTGATGTTATTACAACCTCATTAGGATACACCACCTTTGACAACGTTTCGCAAAACCACAACATGAGTCAGTTAGACGGTAAAACTGCGCCAATGAGTATTGCAGCTAATATTGCGGCGCGTAAAGGTATTTTAGTGTTAAACTCGGCCGGAAATGGTAATGGAAGTAGTTGGCCAAAAATAGGTATTCCGGCAGATGCAGATAGTATTTGTGCAGTAGGCGCGATTGACAGTTTGTCAAATGTTACCTTTTTTAGTTCCATAGGCCCTACCAGCGACGGTAGAATAAAACCAGACCTTTGCGCAAGAGGTGGAAACGCATGGGTAGCCACAACCAGTGGCGGTATTGCACCGGTTAATGGTACTTCGTTCAGCTGTCCTATTTTAGCAGGGGCTATGACTTGCTTTTGGCAAGGGCACAAAGCTTACAGGAATGTAAAAGTGATTGACACCTTAAAAAGTAAAGCAACATTTAGTAATAACCCAAACAATAGTATTGGCTGGGGTGTACCCAACATTTGCAGCATACCGGTTATAAATCCGCCGGTGGGCATTAAACAAGTTAAGAATGATTTAGGTTTGAGCATTTGGCCCAATCCGGCAAACACTTTCATTCAACTGCAAAGCAATCAAATCATTGAACGTGTAGAAGTTTACAACGCTATTGGAACTTTAGTGGAAACTCAATTTGCTAAAAGTAATCAAACAAAAATTTTAACCGACAGTTGGGCGCGGGGCACTTACCTCATTAAAGTGCAAACTATTAATGGCACAACAGTTAAAAAAGTATTGTTGGTGGAATGAAATTGATTTGAAATGTTTGCGTAAACTAATTTTAATCAATAATTACTTTATTTGTGAACGTTTTAAAATCTTCATCAATTAGTTTAAGAAAATAAATGCCTTTGGGTAAATTGGCTAAAGGTAGTTGGGCGTTGCCGTTGTTAAATTGTACGCTTTGCTTAAAACATAGCTGCCCCAAATTATTACTAATTTGAATTTGCGCCCTTTTATT
>B570J29032_109958960_pt1 | contig 16437 bp, 11 predicted proteins | sample LakMenEpi16Nov12_FD_29032 | JGI IMG/M metagenome (IMG submission 29032) | reverse complement strand
CACGTTGACCTGCCATGACCTGCCGAATTGATTGAAGTTATTTACATAGTACGAGCCCAAGTACACCTGCAACGTTTCGAAGACATCGGCTGGGGAGACACCAATGGCCAGGCATTTTTCACGATCGATATCAAGATAGAGCCATGGTGTATTGGATCGCACGCTACCAAAAACACCTTGCAATCCGGGAGTGCTATTTGCTTCATCGACAATCTTGTCTGTAACCCGCTGTAACTCATCCAACCCCATGTTACCGCGGTCTTCCACGATCAATTTGAATCCACCGGTTGTTCCCAAGCCGTCGATCGGGGGTGCACCAAAGATACTGACCTGAGCATCGCGTATCTCGGCAAGACATGTGCTTCGAATTTCGGCCGCGATATCGTCCGCTGAAACTCCCTTGCGTTTACTAAACTCCTCAAGCATGACATACATACTTCCCAAGTTGGAAGCATTGGTAGACAGTAAAAGCGACTGCCCCGATACGGATACGGTGTGCGCAACACCCTCGCTCTTCCTGGCAATGGCTTCGATACGATTAAGGATTTCTCGAGTTCTTCCTACTGACGCAGAGTCGGGAAGTTGCACACTCAACATCAGGTACCCTTTGTCTTGGTTGGGTACGAAACCCACCGGAGCTTTCGAAAACTCCTCATAGGTAAGCCACAGCAGTCCTAGATATAGGGCTAGAACCACTAAGGTTCCTCGAAGCAAAAGACCAACGAAGCGTGCATAGATGCCAGTCGCAAAATCGAAGGTAATGTTGAATAACTTAAAAAACCAACCGATCGTTACATCAATCAGCCACGTCAACGGGTCTCGTTTGGCCCCCTTAGGTTGCATCAATATGGCTGCCAGTGCGGGCGATAATGTCAGAGAATTGATCGCCGAAAAAGCTGTCGATACGGCAATGGTAATCGCGAATTGTCGAAAGAACTCCCCTGTGATGCCCGAGATAAATGCACATGGAATGAACACCGAGCACAAAACCAACGCCACTGCGATGACTGGCCCAGTAACTTCATCCATGGCCTTGCGAGCCGCATCGCGGGGGGATAGACCATGATGCAACCATCGCTCCACGTTCTCCACCACAACAATCGCATCATCCACCACGATCCCGATAGCGAGCACCAAGCCAAAGAGCGACAGGTTGTTCAATGAAAAACCTAATGCCGACATCACCGCAAACGTACCGATAATGGCGACGGGAACTGCGATCAAAGGGATCAGAGTCGTTCTCCAATTCTGAAGGAACAAGAGTACGACGATCGCAACCAAAATGATCGCATCTCGAAGCGTCTTGAAAACCTCAATAATCGACTCTTTGATAAAGGGAGTCGTATCGTAGACGATCTTGTAATCGACTCCTTCTGGGAACCCCTTCTTGAGCTCCTCCATTTTCTTGTAAACGCCTTGTGCGGTTTTGAGGGCGTTGGATCCGGGAAGCTGATAGATTGACATCGCGATAGAGGGTTTTCCATCAAGCATACATGTCTGATCGTATTGCTGGGAACCGAGTTCGAGGCGGGCGATATCGCGAAGTCTTACCACGGCCGGCGCTGTAGACGACGAAGAACTGACTTGGTTCGAACTATTCGCTTTGATGATGATATCTCCGAATTGTTCTATGTCGATCAATCGCCCGAGCGTGTTGATCGTCAATTGAAATTCCTGACCTGGTGCGATCGGCTCCATGCCTATGGCCCCTGCTGCCACTTGAACGTTCTGAGAACTAATCGCATCAACGACATCTTGAGTTCCTATATTCATCGCAGCCAGGGCATCCGGATTGAGCCATGCCCTCATGCTGTAATCGCGCTGTCCAAGATAGGTAACTGCGGCAACCCCATCCAATCGACCAATCTCATCCTTGATTTGAATCGTTGCGTAGTTGCTTAAGTAAAGATCGTCATACTCGCCATTTTCTGATACGAGATTAACAATCATCATCGTGCTCGGAGACATCTTTTTGACATTGATACCCTGGCGTTGTACGAGGTCAGGGATGACCGGTTGGGCAAGCGACACTCGGTTTTGCACCAATACCTGTGCCATGTCGGAGTCGGTACCAAGCTTGAAGGTGATCGTCAATTGATACGACCCATCGTTGGTGCACTTTGAGGACATGTAAAGCATGTTCTCAACGCCGCTCACTTGCTGTTCGATCGGTGCCGCAACCGTGTCATTAACTGTTTTCGAATTGGCACCTGGATAGGATGCGGTCACAAGCACGGTAGGGGGAGTCACTTCCGGGTACTGTGCTACTGGAAGCGAGAAGATGGAAACCAGCCCCGCCAAAGTTAAGAGGATCGATAGCACCGCCGAAAAGATCGGTCGATCAATAAAGAAATGAGAAATCATTCGCGATTCTCTCCAACTGTTGCCAGCGACGCTGTAGTAGCTCTATTGCGTTTGCGGCGACTCACCAACACGGCGACAGTCAACCCCAAGGCAAACCCTACGACGAGCCCCCAATGTAAATGTTGAAAACCCGCGAGATGGGCCAACCAACCTCCCGCCAACCCGACTCCACCACCGATGGCTGCGGAGCCGATCTGTCGAACGGCTTTATTCTTCAAGAACGAATAGTCGCCAGCTCGAATGATGATGTAGAAAAAAACGGGGGTCAAAAAGATGCCGAATAACGTTACACCGATCATGCCACTGAATACGGCAGTACCCAAGGACCAACGCATCTCGGCACCTGCCCCCGAGGCTATGACCATCGGTACTACGCCGAGAATAAACGCCAAGGAAGTCATAAGGATTGGCCGGAGCCGCATGTGGCAAGCCTCTACGGTTGCACTCTTGGCATCCTGTCCCGAATCGTATAGATGCTTAGCAAACTCGATGATCAAAATCGCATTCTTGCATGCTAAACCTACCAGAACGACAAAGCCGATCTGCACAAAAATATCCATCGGCAATTTTCGCAAAAATACACCGACCAGCGCGCACAACAAACACATCGGAACCACCAAAATCACCGCCATAGGCAGCGACCAACTCTCGTACTGAGCTGCCAACACCAAAAACACAAATACCACTGCTGCGCCGAAAACAAACATCGCGGTGTTACCAGCTTTGATTTGCATGAAGGTTAAATCGGTCCACTCCGTGCTCATCGAACCTGGCAAGATAGCCTTGGCTTGGTCCTCCATCAATTGAATCGCCTGGCCAGAACTCACCGGGGGCATCGCGCCACCCATGATCGCGGCTGCGGGATATAAGTTATACCGAGTGATGAGCACTGGGCCTCCATCGTCGTAGAGGCGAATAAGTGAGCCGAGCGGTACCATATCTCCAAACTTGTTTCGGATGAACAACTGGTTCAAATCCTCGCGCTGATCCCGGAACTTTCCATCAGCCTGAATGTTGACCTGCCAATACCTACCGTACAAATTGAAATTGTTGACATAGTAAGATCCGATGAAAATCTGCAATGTCTTGTTCACTTGGTCGACTGTTAGCCCCAGCGATTCCGCCTTGGTGCGATCGATTTCCATTCGCAGTTGAGGCGCTTTGGCCCGGAACGAGCTGGGCATGACAATCATATGCGGTTTTTGCCCACTCGACTCTACCAGCGCATCGGTCGCCCGCTGTAACTCTTCCATGCCTAGCGAACCGCGATCCTCTACGATCAACTTGAATCCACCTCCACGACCTATTCCTGGAACGGGAGGTGCACCATAGATGCCAACCTTTGCATCGCGCATCTCGGAGGCGAAATCTTTTCTCAGTTGGGTCATGATCGAATTGGCTGATAATTCGGCCGCTCTGCGCTCCCGGAAGGGTTTGAGTATGACAAAGATTGCGCCAAAATTGGAACTATTACTTTGCAGCATAACCGATTGTCCGGCAATCTCTAAAGTATGTTCAACCCCCGGCGTGTTCCGGCAGATTTCTCCCAATCGCCTCATGACATCGTTGGTGCGTTGAACGGATCCCGAATCCTGTATCTGAGCATCGACCAACAACCATCCTTGATCTTGCTGGGGAATGAACCCAACCGGATAAAAGCTGAACAACCAACCGGTGACCCCAAGCAACATCACGTATACCAAAACGACGACTATACTTAGCCGTAGCAACAGACCCACAAGGGCCGCATAGTACTTTCCGGTTATCTCAAATCCCCAGTCGAACAGTCGAAAGAACCAACCAAAAAAGAAATCGAGCAAGCGACTTAATGGGTCGTGACTCTCATGGTGAGGACGCAGCAACAGCACGGCTAAGGCTGGGCTCAGGGTCAGCGAATTGATTGCCGACAAGACCGTGGAAACAGCAATCGTCACCGCGAACTGTCGGAAAAATTGACCTGTTATACCGCTTATGAATGCACACGGTAGAAACACAGCACACAAAACCAATGCTACTGCGATGACCGGCCCCGTGACTTCCGTCATCGCCTTCCTCGCAGCATCCCGAGCATTCAATCCTTCTTTCAATAACCTCTCGACGTTCTCCACCACAACGATGGCATCATCCACCACGATTCCAATCGCTAGCACCAATCCAAAGAGTGAAATGTTATTGAGACTGTATCCCAGCACAGACATCACTCCAAAGGTACCTACGATCGCCACTGGCACCGCAATCAGGGGAATCAGAGTAGCACGCCAGTTCTTCAGAAACACAAGAACAACAAGCGCAACCAGAAATATCGCTTCGAACAGAGTTTTGACGACATCTTCGACCGACTCCTCGACGAATGGAGTCGTGTCATAGTAAATCCCATACTCCAAATCATCTGGAAATCGTTTTTTGAGTTCTTCCATTTTCTGCCGTACCAAATTGGCGACATCGAGTGCGTTGGTACCGGGCAATTGAAAAATACCTAATCCCACAGAAGGCTTTCCGTCGAGCGTGCAATTCTGACTGTAGTTTTGCGCTCCTAACTCCACCCTTGCAATGTCTCTCAAGTAGACGTAGCGAGGTGAATCGGTACCCGATGGATCATTCTCTGCCTTAATGATGATTTGCTCAAATTCCTCCGGTGTCTTTAACCGTCCCAGCGTATCGATTGGCAACTCAAAGTCCGCAGTACCGCTTGGCTGAACCCCCGTTTGTCCGACTACAGCAGCGGCGCTTTGCTTCTGTATCGCATCGGCCACATCGCTAGCAGAGATATTCCTGGTCATCATCCGCTCGGGATCCAACCACGCGCGAATGCTATAGTCGCGCTGCCCGAAGTAAGCGATATCCGCAACGCCAGGTACTCGGAACAACTCATCCTTGACATTGATCGTCGCGTAATTGCTGAGTGCAATATTATCGAAACTGCCACCGGGACTAAAGAAACTGACCATGAGCAATATATTCGGTGACTTCTTCTTGATCGTTAGGCCTTGCTTCTGCACCGAGTCTGGTAGTTGAGGCATTGCCAACGAGACACGGTTTTGCAGCATGACCAATGCGGTGTTCAAGTCGGTCCCAAGGTCGAAGGTAATCGTTAAGTTGTACGATCCATCGTTGCCACTGTTCGAGGACATGTAGAGCATTCCCTCGACCCCGTTCACCTGCTGTTCAATAGGAGCCGCGATCGTATCGGCAACTACCTTCGCACTGGCACCAGGATAGATACAAGAGACTTGCACGGTCGGCGGAGCAATCGGCGGATACTGCGAGATGGGGAGCGTAAAGACTGCAAGCGCCCCAGCGAGGGTAACGAAAATCGATATGACGGATGCAAAGACCGGCCTATCGATAAAAAAGTGTGAAATCACTTGAGGTTACCCTAACCCGCGGACCCAGGCGGGTCCTTTGATTGCTTCGATCCAACCATCGGAACCTCTTCGACCTTTACCACCGATTTCGGTCTGACAAATTGCAACCCACTAACGATGACGCGGTCGTTTTCACTCAGCCCCTCTTCGATAACACGTAGACCGTCATCCTGGAGAGGCCCAGTGGTGACCGATACACTCTTCACGGTATCCTGAGCATCGACCACCATCACAAATTTACGTCCCTGATCGGTTCCCAGTGCACGCTCACTCACCAATAACTTGGGGCTCGGTTTACGCACAGGAAGCTGAACCTTTACAAACATTCCCGGACGCAATAATCTCTTTCCCGACGGATAAGCCGGATTGGCAAATGATCCTCGCAACGTCAGGGTACCCGTTGAAGAACTCACCGTATTGTTGACGAAGCTAACCTCTCCGACATGGGGAAAACCATCGTCGTCTCCCAAGGCCATCATCACAGTAAATATTTCCGGCGTATTGGGATCTTCTTGTTTCTCAAGCAACCGACGGCCGACTTTCAAGAGAGTTTGTTCGTCAACGTCGAAATAGGCGTACATCGGATCTTGGGAAACGACTGTGGTCAGGTCGGTAGTATCAGCATTGACCAAGTTCCCCACGGTGTAGTTGTATCGCCCCACTTGCCCATCGATCGGAGACTCAATTTTGGTAAAGTCTAAATTAACTTGGTAGACATTCACATTGGCGATTGATGCCTTTACCGCCGCATCAGCTTCTTCTTCGGCTGCTTGATACTTATCCAGATCCTGCCTGGATATCGCTCCCGCATTGGCTTTTGCAATTCCTTTCGCCCGTTCGTTGTCGGCCTGTGCCAGTTTCAGACGAGACTTGTTCAGCTCTAAATCAGCCTGCGCTTTTTTTAACTGCGAAGCGTAAGGTTCTTCATCGAGCCTGAAGAGCAAATCCCCTTTCTTGATCTCATGTCCTTCCTTGAACGGTATCTCCTCGAGATACCCGGTCACGCGTGGACGAATATCAACAGTAAGAGGGGCCGCGGTTCTTCCAGTAAAATACTGGTACTCGACCACCTGGCGAACGACCGGGCGACTGACGCTCACCGTCGGTGTTGCAGGAGGTTCCGCTTTGGGGTTTTCCTGTTTACAACCGCAAGCCGCCAACAACAAAATTAAACTGAGCACACCGAAAGCTTGTCGACTCAAAAGGGAACCCCCCATGCAAACTGCCAATTAAAAGGCGCGATGACTCTCGCTGGGCACAACGAAACTTTATGGAATCCAAAAAGTGATTCCGCCAGAACACCTGCTAAAACCATCAACATCGATCGTCGAAGCCGACAATATCTTGCCCCTCTCGGGTGGGCGTGATGATATCTGGCAGAAGCTCACTTTTCAAGCCAGCGTGGCCATCGCTCATTTGCCACCACAGATGCTCAGTGACGATCTCACATCTTGATCACCGCGTTTGATATTCGCTACTGACCACACAATCCCTCGAATCGAACAGATTGAAGTACCAAACTGTCGCATCATTAGGGATCCGAACGCTATAGCCACCAGCTTCTGCTTCATTGTCAGTAGCATCCACTTGGAGTCGTTTCCCAAGAATAGATTCCCATTTGCGATCCTGCCATTTGCCACTATCGCGAGTGAAGCATAACTCGCCACGCACAATCTTTTCGCTGCATTCAAAGCGAACAGTCAATTCATCACCCTTCGTATCAACCTGGATGAATCTGGCTAGTGAAGTTCCACCCTGAAGAATAGAGTTCATGAATACGTGGATCTCTTCCGGGTTCTCTCCCGCCGGGCCATGTCCATGCGGCATACGAATACGCAAGCACAGCTGCGACGGGTTGTGCAGTTTCACCGACCGCAACCATGAATCCATCGGATATGCGAAATCGTTGGTTCCATTTACCCAAAGCATTGGAGTTTTAGTCAACGACAAGAACACGGATGGATCCCAGCGCGTTAACCAACGCTCTGCTTTCTCTTTACCGATTCTCTCCAGCGTCGGGACCCAAACCGAGTTCTCCCCTAAAAATCCACAACCGTACACAGGAACGGCGCACCGAAATCGCGGATCCACCCCAACTGTGATGCAGGTCAAATAGCCTCCCCAAGAGATTCCAGTCACACCGATCCTGCCGGAATCCACTTCCGGCAAAGAAGCGAGCAGCGAATGCCCCAAGATGACTGCCGAAATAGCATGCCGCTGCCATTGGTCCTCATCAGGACCGTCAATCTGTTCAAAGCTCGCGTCCCAGCCTGGCGGCCCTCCATCTTCATGGCGTTTCCAGTTCCCATAAGTACCCTCGGGGACACATCCACAGACATCCATCGCAATCGCAGCATAGCCTCTTCGGTTCCATAAGCGGACCCATTCCGCAAATGCCGTCCCCCCACCGCCATGGATCAAAACGACTCCCGGATATTTTTGGCTGGGCGAATTCGACAAGCTATCTTTCGCTGGAAGACCGTAATACGCGAAAACTTTGGTCGGCTTACCACGATAGGGAATCCCATCATAGAAAATCGCCTGGACTCCCTTTTCGTTAAACCCCTCCGCAACTTTGAAGGCGGGAGGTTTCGACAATTTCTCTAAATCAAAACGAGGAACTTCTACCTTTGCCAAGTCCTGCGCGAATGCGCTGAGTGTGCATGACCAAAAGGCCGCTACGACCACGAATCGCTGAACAAAAGTCAGTAACCTAATCGGCATTTCAAACTCCTTTGGCTGTGATCTTAAGATGCCGGCACAATTTCAAATTGGTGGGATTGCATCTCAAGAGTCTCCGCGACCTCGGCATCGAGCTCACTCACTTTTTGCAATCGCTCTGCGATGATTGCCTTCTTCTTTTCTTCAAGCTGCTCTCTGGGAATCGCGGAGTAAACCCATTCTGGAACATTGTTCAAAACAATGCCGCGAAAAATCTGATCGTGGTGGTAGCGATTCTTGTTTTCAACGGCAGCCTTCACCTTCTTAGCTTGCTCTGCGATCGGACCAGCCTTCAGTACTTCCGCCGCGATGTCCACACCCGCTGCCAGGGACTCGGAACTCAATTCTACAACATCCACACCATCGATTCGTACTTTGTATTTACCTGGAGCCAAGCCAACGACTTGGAGGCGATAATCATTCAGTTCATCGAGGATCGAAGACCAAGGCAGGATACTCGCCGCATCCTCAGGGAAAAAAGGTAGTGCGTTGTCTAGTTTTGTGAATCGAACCTTCTGTTCCGAGGTATCAAGTCCGTTGACCGTGCAGTTTTCTTGCGAGGTTACCTTCTTTTGCTTCGCATCCACAGAAACGGAAGCGACCAAACTTGGAAAATGCATTCCTTTTAAAATCGATGCTGCCATTAATGCTTGGCCAGGAGGTCCTGGATGAACCGCATCTCCAGCAGTGATTCGGTTGTAATTGGGACCCTTGCTTCGCGCAGAATCTAGAACTGCTAAATACGGATGGAACTGGTCGACAAAGACCCCATCGTTTTTGCTCGCGATAGTTTTCACACCTTCCGAAAACTTTTCTAATGTCTGGTTGTAGCCTGTTAGCGCCGTTGCTCCTTGCTCGTCGTTGTCAAGCGGCTGAGGAGTCACCCAAGCGGTGCGAATATTTACCGCTTTGGCTTGATCCGCCATTCCTTGTAGCCCATCCATATACGGTTTGAAAGTCTGCTCGGAAAATTCTCGATAACTTCCATCATTCATTCCAAAATCGACCGTCATTGCCGTCGGTTTGTGCAATAACACGTCCCGCTCAAATCGTGAGTTCCCACCCACCGAACGATCGCCACCGATACCAACATTCCGGAAGGTGATCTTCCAATGAGGAAAACGTGTGACGGTCCACATCTCAACATAGTTCGAATACAGATGTTGCTCGGTGATGCTGTCACCGATCATGACGACCCGATCTCCATCTTTAAAGAAAAAATCTTCGCCTTGAACCTGTGGAGCCACACTCGAGAGAGCCAAAATTACAAAGACGCAGCGTATTGTGGTTTTCACGATTGATTCCTGTTTGAGGAGAGAATTTGAGGAGAGAAATGGATAACCAACCTATTAAGCGATCCGAGATGAACGGATCGTATTGTAATTGCTTCTGGAGATGCAATGGGCAGGTCCTTGGTGTTTGTCCTGTTTTTTCAGCTCATCCTAGCCGTTGTTCCATCGCGGCCGAAAACCACTCGAATAGCGTTTCATCGAGTGCAGATTTTTTCCATCTTGGTTGCGACACATCAACGAACTTTCTGATTTTAACAAGTTCGGACTTTCTAGCCGACCGACAGTTTTCGTTTGGGATAGCTTTCGGGATTGCGCCGGAGCGAATCCTAGGTTGTTTGGAGCAAGCTAACTGATGAGTGTGGCAGAAAACCGGATTGGCTTTATGATTTATCGTAGAGGCCAAGAGTATTGCGGCCGAAAAGTCACGGCGTTCGACTGCTCGCCAGCAAACGGCGTAACCGTGGGATCGCACTGCTCGCAGTGGCGAATAACAAAGTCATCTGTTTGTCATCTCAATCGGTCGTATTCGGTTTCGAAGGCTGGCGGGAGTGACGCTTGAGGATCAATACTTTCTGAATCGCCGATCGTTTTGCAAATCGACTTTATGGTTGAGAAAGATATGGGAATGAAATGCGGGACCGGATCTTACAGTGAAGGCACAGCATCTCGTTAGATTATCGAGCGATGGACAGTATTCGAACGTCAGTTCTTTCGGAAGGATTCATCATTTTTTATTTCCTTCAAATAAATTTTGCAATGCTCCGCATCCATATCAAGTGAGTAGTCGGTGGGATCCTTGAATTGCCAGTTCATGATTCTGATTTCCAAAGAAAAATCTTTGTCGCCGATCGAAGCAACTATCGAGTGCAAATATGCCATCGATTGTTCCGGTGGTCTATTTAGCTGCTTATCTAAGCGTCGTATGAGAAGTTTCCAATATAGTTGGCTCGATTGGGTGGATAGTCAGCTGCGCTACTTGTGCCAGAGTGGAGTAGGCCCAGTGCCAGTCGCATTGAATTCCAAGCAGACGTAGGTCGGAAGTGGTTTTGTTGATGGTTCGTGGCGAAGCCTTGCAAGGGCGTCTTTTTTTTGGCGGATTTAATCTGTACGTCCGGCATCTCAGGTTGTTCCTCCAGGTGTCGCTGCTTGCCCCTTGATAAAAAACTTGACAGCAAAGAATTTCTCGGTAAACTGCATTAGTGCACTAAGGCGTTTGGCTTGGCGGTTTAAAAGAATTCAAAGGAGCCTCGGAATGCTGATCGACCCAAAAAGTTCTACGCCGATTTTTCGGCAGATCGCGGACCAACTTCGGCAAGCGATCGATTCCAAGGTCTATAAGCCTGGTGAGATGTTACCGTCACTGCGAGCAATGGCGATCGATATCAACGTTAATCCCAACACGGTACAGCGGGCCTATGAAGCTTTAGAGCGAGAAGGTGTCGTTGAGACCCGGCGAGGTGTGGGAATATTTGTGACCGCCGTCAATCGCAACCGCCTTAACGCCGCCGAACAGCGTCTTAGCCAACAGTTCGCAGGAGCGATTAGGCAGGGAGTTAAAGCGAGTTTGACGCCCGATACAATCCGGTCGGTTTTCGAGGATGCTCTGCGACAGACTTTGGTGGAGGTCAAGAAATGCTGAAACCTACTGAAAACTTTCCGCCGATTGAATTGTCTGGTGTCACCAAACGTTACGGCAAAAAACTTGCATGCAATAAAGTTGACTTGACGGTTCGAGAGGGGACCACGTTTGGACTGTTAGGGCCTAACGGCGCCGGCAAGAGCAGTCTTATTCGGATATTGATGGGATTATCGTCTGCGGATTCCGGCGAAGTACGACTCTTTGGTGAGAATGCGCGAGTGCACAGCCCGGCACTGCGTCAGCGTATTGGTTATGTTCCGGAGGTTCATTTTGTCTATCGGTGGATGACCGTCGGGGAGGTTCTCCGTTTTGTACGCAGACTTTATCCACTTTGGGACAGAGATCTAGTGGAGCAGATGCTGTCGGCATTCGAACTACCGCTAAAAAAGAAGGTTGGCTCTCTTTCTAAAGGGATGACAACCAAGCTGAGTCTAGTCCTCGCACTGGCCCACAACCCCGACCTTCTTATTCTAGATGAGCCGACCTCTGGACTCGATCCGCTAATCCGAGAGGAGTTTCTTGAAAGTGTCCTTCAGCGTCATTTATGCAAAGGTCGCACTGTCTTTTTCTCCAGTCACCATTTCGATGATGTGGAGAGAGTCGCAGATGACGTAGGGATATTCGTCGATGGTCGATTCATCGCTCTTGGGAGAGTTGACGATCTTCGCAGTAGCATCAAGCGACTTCAGATCGTACTTCCTGATGGCAAACTGCCTGTTCATATTCCGGAGCAGGTCTTGTTTCAACGTTTATCGCGGCGTGATTGGACGGTTACGGTCAATCCATTCACCGAGGAGCTTTTTGAAGAGTTGATCGTGAGGAATCACGCAACAGGTGGGAATGTTATAGATTTGGGTTTGGAGGAAATTTTCAAAGATGTGATCCGAGGTACTAAAGTTCAAAAAGAAGAGGTAGGCCGATGATATGGGCACTCGTTCAAAAGGACGTGCGTTTACTGAGGTTTTACCTATTCACTCTAGTCGTAGCTTTGCTGCTATGTTTTGTCTCTGCCGGCATTGTCATTATTATGATTCTTGAGAACAATGCGAAGATCTGGGATGAGTCGACAGTGATATTTGCTGCGACTTTGTCCGGTGGCAGTTTTCTAAGCTTCTTTGTAAATCTTGTTTTCGCATCCTTGTTTTCCGGAAGTACCGTGCCTTTAGAGCGGGCTGATCGATCTTCGCAGTTCCTAGCCTCTCTCCCGCCGACACGCTTGCAGATTTTTAGCAGCAAGTTGTTGGTCGTATTGAGTATCGTGTCGATTTCTTTTGGCTTGTGCCTTTTGATGTGGTTTGTTGCCAACCGGTTAATTTATTGGGAAATTATGGCTGCGGATAGGACTGGTGACCCCTCAACGCTCTCCGACCTAGTTAGGTCTGAGTTTGGTGATAGCAGATTTTTCACCTTCGTCCTCTCGTTCGCGTTGAGTTGGGATGATGTCATTCTCCATCCATTCCTGGCAGCATTTAGCTCGGTGGTAGGAGTCTCGTTGTTGGCATCGTTGTGGTCGAGCTCCAATGCAGCTCCAACGATCTTCGGAGTATTGACTCCTCCTGTGATATTTATGTCCTTTTCAGGCGTAATGCATACTTGGTTTCCCGACGTACCAGTCGGTCCTGCAATGATAGTCTTTAGTATTCTTTCTAGCTCCATTGGTTTAGGCTGCATTATCGCAGCGGTTTATGTGTATCTCATTCAACGCGAATATTGAAATACAGGGAAATAGTCGCATGATTGCCTATCGTTATACCCGCTTTCTTTTACCATTGAAGATGATTGGTTACTGCTGTATCGCTATAGGCTCGTTGGCCTCGACAGGTGCTGCTCAAACATCGTCAGGCGAGCAGTTTCTCAAAGTTATTAACGATAAGGCATCGAGCAAAACCGTTCTGCAGTTGCTGGTGCGGAAGTTTGAACATCGTGAGAAAAAAGGACCCGTTGTTACCTTACACAGTATGGTACACATCGCGGATCGATCGTTTTTTGAGACCCAGCAAAGACTGGCCGAGAGTAGCGACGTGATTCTCTTTGAGGGAACCAAACCGCCCGGTGCGGGAGCGTTGAAATATACATTGCAAAACAGTGACTCGACGGAAGCTCGCATAACCCTTACCAAAATGCGATTAGGCACTCTAGGTTTCGTTGCCAAAAAACTGGAAAAACGTGATGGAAAAATCCCTCTTAGTTTTTCGGAAATGCAGGAAAGACATAACGGTCTTCGTTTTCTCGACATTCTTTCTAAGGATGGCTGGGGGAACGAGTTTCAATTTCGAATCGAACCGGTAGCAGAGGTCGATGGTCGCAGCAAGATCTCGTCACAAGGCATAAAACCGGGAGATCGATTAGAGATCATATCTCTCGGTAAGGATAATCGCCCAGGAGGGGAAGGGGAGGATGCAGACATGATGCTTTCGAATCAGGATCTGAGCCTTGCTTCGAATTTGTTCAAGTACGAAGCGATACAGGAAAAAATGATACAAGTTGCGCGAGTATTGGGACTGGCGGTTCAGGGGGATGTCATGGTTGAAAAGAGTCCCAGATGGCGCAGCAGTGATCTTGCGATAGATCAGATGGTAGGGCGGTTTGAGGCAGAGGGAGTATCACTTGATCCGCGAAGCGAAGGGTTCGCAAGTTTTCCCCTAGGGATTGTGGAACCGCTGCTAAAGGTTGTGCAAGCAACACCACATCTCAAGAATGCAGGAAAGATGTTTTTTTTAGAGTTTCTTGAAGAATCGGGTCCCTCCCATTATCAGCCGTCCTACTCGAGTGGTCCTTTGAAGGTCATTGTCATGGATCGGAATCAAGTTGTTATCGATGACCTCAACGAAATCATTGACAAGGAACCGGAGATAAAGAGCGTTGGTATCGTGTATGGCGCAGGGCACATGCCGAATTTGGAAGTGCGATTGAAGGAGATGGATTATCAAGAAGTGAGTGTAGAGTGGGTTGATGCGATTACGGTGCAATTGCCAAAAAACCCAATTGATAAAGTCAAGATGGAACTCGCACATAATCTTTTTCGCAAAACGATAAGCTTCGAATCCAAAGTGGAACAACTTATGAAGCGGGGCGATGCCGCAGGGGGTGGAGAGGCTTCGCTCAAGGAATTTCAGAAGGCGCAAGTGCTTTTCGAAGAATCGGTAAAGAAGAACCCCAAAGACTTTGACGAGAAGGCCCGCCTCGCATCGTGCTATGACCGAATCGGGTTAGCCTATCAGACGATGGGGCAATTGGAAAATGCGTTTGAGTTTTTTGGAAAAGGGGAAAAGATCAGACGTTCCCTGGTGGATCGCTTTCCAAAGAATATGGAAGGGAAAAGGAATTTGGCTTGGAGCTTGGCGCGACTAGGAGACATATCTCTGGAAATGGGCAAGCCCAAGAAGGCATTGGGGCACTTCCAAGAGGGGCGAGGTTTATATCAGCTTGCCGCCGATGCCGATCCCAAAAATGCGGAGCTTAAGCAAATCATCGAGTGGTATAATGAGCGTATGAGTGCGGCGAAATCGATAGAGTAATGATGTTGCCGTCGGGAGGATTGGTTGTTTCTCGCATTTCGAATGCCTAAACGGCCAAACTCGTTGTACGTCTTCGTTGATATTGAAACGATCAGCGATGGCGATCGTTACAAAATTTCATTAACGCAGAAGTTTCGAAATTGGACTTGGTTGTGATGTCCTTGAAGCTTGATCGGCATCGACTCGGGCCCACGGGCAGCTCGCGATGCAAGGCAATCCTAGTGAACTAGCGCGAATCTAATTTCTTTGGTAGACCGTGATTCTTGGGAAGTGGCAGAAGCCACGATGGTTGAAGAATCTTATCAAGAGGAAGCCTACCGGAGAACAGTCGTGGCAAAACCGAATGGTCCGCAGATCGAATTACACAGTCAATACTTTGAAGGAATGTCTGATCCGCCAGCAACGAAAAATCGCGCGTATAAATTAACAGAACTGATTATGTTCTGAGTGTATGCGATTATTTCGGATGCGAAAGGGCCAACAGGAATTGAACGCTGGGCAAAAGGCAAGGCAGAGTTTCTAAGACGATTTCTAGAACTGCGATAGCCGAATACTGGGCTATCGAAACTTCGTAGTTTTGAGACCAACTGTTTTCGCATCAGTCTGCTTCGACGAATGCTTTGATACGGCCTGATTTCACTGCGGATACTAGTTCTGCATGATCCTGCTCATTTTGATCCGCGTACGCTAAAGCGAACTCACCGATAGCTTGGTCGAAAGCGTCCGACTTACCGAGGTAGCCACTGATTAAAGCAGCATCTCCCGATTTTGCATGGGCGTGGGCTAGGGTTCTTCCGCACAATTGCGCGTAGAGGAGCGTTTGTTGGGCAGTAGCACCTTCCTCGATACGAGCGGACATTTTCATGTCTCTGAGTTGTCGTATGAAGAAATCTCGACCACGTCGGCCCCGCGTCCAACCGAGGAAGATATCGCTGGCAGATTGCATCAGACGCTGCCCCACGACAACGCGTTGACCGGAGTTGTCATATTGGCTTTTGCCGGCGTAGGGTTCCAGCACGGAGCGGCATGCTTGCTTGAACTGAAGCAATAGTGGGTGATTCTCAGCGGAGAAGAACAATCCGACAAAGCAGGCTGTGCCAACGCTGCCAATGCCCACTGCTTTGATAACAACATCTTCCAAACTGTAGCGGTCAAAGAGGACGCGGCGCTCGTCAGGCAAAGAGAGTCGGTATTGTTCCAAAGCTTCGCGAACGATCAACTCGTGTTCTGGATCTTGCTCTTTAGTGATATGGTACATCGCCGGTGGTTGGTCGATGAGACGACGGCGTCCAGCGATTTCTTCGCTGATCTGCGGATAAAGATAATCGCTGATGCGATGCTTGGCCTTGGCGATCATTTCCTCGCGAATCTCGCGGATCTTCGCATCAGGGGCCATGTCGACAATAGTTTGTGCATCCAAGCGGTCATACCAAACTTCCAGCGGGCTCATCTGCGAAAACTCCCGCAACCGTTCACGATACGCGCGAACACACTCGATGGCAGCCGCTTGGGCGCGCTTGTCACTGAATTTGATATCG
>B570J29032_109958961_pt1 | contig 16445 bp, 23 predicted proteins | sample LakMenEpi16Nov12_FD_29032 | JGI IMG/M metagenome (IMG submission 29032) | reverse complement strand
ATCCAAGTATTCCGATACTTGATATTTCTTTACGGTATAATTAAATAATTCTTCTTTCATCAGGTTTATTTTGAACCACAAAAGTAAGATATTAAATTTGAATATACAAATTAATTAAGGGAAAAATGTCCGAATTGTGTGTGATAAATTATGGACTTAATCTTATCCATATCAACCTCATCATTTTGAGATTGTTTAAGAGCCACAACAATAGATATAATTTGTTTTTGGGTTAAGGAAACATCCTCACCGTTATTAACATTATCCAAAGATTGTTGTTTAACTCTGTCGTAGAAGTCGTCCTTCAAAACATCCCCAATTAACTCAAGTAAGTCATTGGGGTTGTTATTAAAGAAAGTTATAAATTGATTAATGTAGATTTCAACGTCAACATTTTTCATAGTAGTATTTTTTTTAAATTATTCTTCCATATGGTAGAAACCTTCACCCGTATTGTATTGTTCTAACGCTTTTGGCACTTGAACATTAGGACATCTACTTACATTCACAAATGTAAGGTTTGGTAAATTCATAATACATTCCGGAATTGTTTTCAATTCTTTGTTACCCGGAACAGCGATAAACACCAAGTTCTTTAATTCACAGATTGAGTTTGGAAGTTTACTAATCATATTCTCAAACAATATTGCTGTTAATGATTGGAATCTACTGATTGACTCAGGAACATCAATTGTAACACTTTCTGTTGAAGTGTTAATAATGTTCAATCTTTTAATTGTTATAGGTAATGATGTAAATAATTCATCAAATCCGTATAAAGCCACGAACTTACCTGTAGCAGAGTCCGGGTATTTAATTTCAACATTATCAGAATTTGGTTTAACAAATCCAGCCGCAAACTCAGGTTTGAATATTTCTTTAAACTCAGACCATTTACCATTCAAATACTCAACAACCGGAATGTTACCACCGTGTTGGTTAGCAAATTTAAATTGGTTAGATGGGAAGTGGAATTGATATCTTTCTGATGGTAACCCCGTAACTTGACCAACCTTACCTTTATCATCATTAGCAATAAAGATATATAATGGACCTTGTTGTCTGTAAGTGTTTGAATAACTTGAATTTTCTGCTGCCGTACACCAGTTAGTTTCACCTCTATCAAGTCCTCCACTATAACCACCGAAATAAGATGCCGCTTTAGAACCTAAAGCACCTTTGTCAGCAATTTTAATTAGTGTGTATTCAGAACCAACTTTTAAAATTTCAGCTCCGGGAATATTAAAGTTTGTGTTAGCAGCAACACCTTCTTCTTTCTTAATTTTTTTACCACGATACATATTTAAATCAACCGTTTCATCACCCACTTTAACTTTCAAGTGAGATAAATCATTAAGTGATTTAACATTGTTAATGTCTTTTTTAGCGGCATCCTCTAAACTACCTTTAAATCTATCATATTTCACTAATAATTCAGTGAATTGAGATAAATCTTCTAAGAAAAGTCGTCTGTATTCAGTCGCCTTTGATTTATACTCATCAGTCCCAACCTCAATTGGTTCATTAGAACCTTCTCTAGTTATGTATGGTTTAACAAATAGATTCAACAACCATTGGGTATATTTACCAACTTTAATTTTGTCACTTGTCATATCCTCAATAGACGCACCTTCCTTATCGTAGTTCTCAGGAACTCTCGTTGTTGGGTCAGCGAAAACAATTTGTTTAACAACCTCAAATGGTAGTAAACCTTTTTTTCTATCACCACTAGGTAACACATATTTTTTGTATAAAATTTGAAAACGAGCGTCTTCAGTAACTAAGTTCGATAATACTTTTGTAATCTTCATTTTAATTGTTTTTTTGTTATAAATATTTTCTTTATCTATTCTTCCATATGGTAATAACCATTACCTTCATTATATTTTTCCAATTCTTTTGGTACTTGAACATTAGGACATCCGTTTACATTTAAAAATGTAAAGTTTTTTAATGACAGTATACAATCCGGAACTGATTTTAATTCTTTATTATCAGGGAAAGCCAATAACGTCAAGTTCTTCAACTCACAGATGTTATCAGGAATTGAACTAATCATATTCTGAAACATCACCGCCACTAACGATTTAAACCTAACAATTGACTTAGGAAGTGCTACACTAATGTTTTCATTTGAAGTGTTAACAATATTTAATTTTTTAATCGTGTCCGGTAACGCCTCAAATAATTCTTCAAACCCATATAACGCAACAAATCTACCTGTTTCATCAGATGGATATCTAATGTTAACGTTTTCACTATTTGGTGTAACAAACCCTTTAGCAAATTCAGGTTTCAATATTTCTTTAAATTCACTCCATTTACCATTTAAAAATTCAACAATTGGGACATTACCCTCAGCAGAATATTGGTCACGAGATTTAAATTGACTCGGTGCTGGAAAGTGAAGTTGATATCTTTCTGTAGGTAATCCTGTTACCTCACCTACTTTACCTTTATCGTCATTAGCCATAATAATATATAATGGACCTTTTTGTCTATATCTATGTGAGTGGTCAGAACCTGTTGCTGCCGTACACCAATTAGACTCACCTCTTGCTAATCCTCCTTCGTAACCTCCAAAATAAGAAGCCGCCTTAGAACCTAAGTCACCTTTATCAGAAATTCTAATCAAGGTATATTCTGAACCAACCTTTAATATTTCCGCACCGGGAAAATTAAAGTTTGTTTTAACGTCAGCACCTTTTTCGTTTTTAACTTTTTTACCACGATACACAGCCAAATCAACTGTTGTATCACCATACTCAACTTGTAATTGAGATAATTCGTTAATAGATTTAACATTATTAATATCTTTCTTAGACGCATCTACTAAACTACCTTTGAATCTTTCAAATTTTGTTAGTAATTCAGTAAAGTAATGTAAATCTTCTAAAAAAAGTTTTCTATATTGATTTGCCTTTGATTTATATTCGTCAGTATTAACTTCTATAACATCATTATTGTCATTAGTTAAATGTGGTTTAATAAACATATTTAACATCCATTGACTATATTTCCCAACCTTAATTTGATTACTTAACATATCTTCAACGGACGCACCATTTTTGTCATAGTTAACCGGAACTCTTGTTGTTGGGTCAGCAAAAACTATTTGCTTAACAATTTCAAAAGGAAGTAATCCTTTTTTTCTATCACCACTAGGTAGTATATATTTATTATAAAATACCTGAAAACGAGCGTCTTCAGTTATTAAATTTGAAAGTACTTGGATAATCTTCATTTAATTGTTTTTATTATAAATATTTGTTTTTTGTAAATAATCTAACAAACGTTATTTTCTTTATTCAACGGGACAAAGATAAGACATATTTTTAATTATCCAAACTATTTTCGGTAATTCATAATAAGAAGTTCTTCCCCCATATTTTGAGTCTTACCTTTTTTAGCCGCAGCCGCCTTAGCAAATTCTTTCTTTTCCCACACATATTGAGTCTGAGGGAACCAAGTATGTAACTGAGGAAAATCATAGTAAGATAAAGAGAACTTCCCTTGAATACCTTTTAAACAATCTGCAAGTCTCTCGTGGTCAGCACTATCAAAGTCGTGGTTGTTATAATAGTTCTCTGTTTTCCAATATGGTGGGTCAGCATAAACATATGTAGATGGGTTATCATACTTTTGAATAACCTCTTCAAAGTCCATATTCTCAACCTTAGTAATTTTTAAGAAATGTTCCACCCAATCAGGTTTAGATAACTTATCTCTGAATGTTAGATACTTTGATTTGTATTTCCCTTTCAAGTCAATAAACGAACTTGTTTCAGGTTTAGAGCCCGAGAATACCTGAGCCAACACATAAGCGTATTTAGCCGCAACTACATAATCGTAAGCCTGTACGCTGAAATTGGTTTCAAATATTTCAGCCTGAAACCTGATAAATTGTTCTTTATAGATGTCCGGTGTCGGAAACTCATTTCTTTGTTGACAAGGAATTGAGTTAACAACTTCCAATAATCTCTCAGGATTCTGAAGACACTGAAATAAATTGTAGTTAAGTGGATTGAAGTCATTGTAGACAACTTCTTTTAGATTTGGGTATTTGGATAAGTCCATATTAAAGAATACCCAAAACATACCTGAAAATGGTTCCACGTATGTTTCAATGTCTTGAGGTATAAACGGAACAATCCATTTACCTATCTTTGATTTACCCCCGATGTATGATAATGCCATAATTTTTCTTTTTTTAAAGTATAAGAAATAAAAAGTGAAAAAGCAAGTTTCTCTTTTAAAAAATTTTTACTATATTTGTTTTAAATTAATATTATTACTATGGAAACAGTTGAAGGACAAATTATTGAAGAAAGAGACATCATAGATGTTACACCTGAACAACCTGAACAACCTGAAGAGGAATGTAAAACCTGTAAACAAAGAGGTTTAACTAAAGGGCAGTGGATTATGTTATCAGCATCATTTTACATATTGTTCTCCGCGATATACGGAACAATAAAAATAATCCAAGAATTACTTCAATATATCCCATAAAAAAACCCCTTTATAGGGGTTATCTTTTAAACTTAACAAATAGTTTTATATATAAATCACCTCTACCGTGATATCCTTTACCTTTAACTCGTAATGGTTTTGACGTGTCAAACTCCTGTGGTAGTTTAATTGAAATGTCCCCTAAAGGATGGGGAACTTTAACACTACCTAATTTAATAGTATTTAAATCAAAATAAGCATTATAGATTAAATCCTCCATTGATTTTTCAAAATTATTTTCCGGGATAATGTTAACTTTAATTACTAAATTACCGTACATCCCATCTCTAAAATCTCCTTTACCTTGAACTCTTAAAAATTGACCCTCATCAATTCCGTGTGGTAATTTAATTGATATGGTTTCCTTTGAGGATGTTGTTGTGGTTCCGTGACAAGTACCACAAGTTGTTCTATATGTAAAACCTCTACCACTACAACTACCACAATGTGTTCTAATTATTTGTGTAAATAATCCGGTTCCAATTTGTTGAGTAATCATTCCTTGTCCATTACAAGTAGAACAAGTTATTTTTTCACCACCTGTTCCATTACACCCACCACAATTATGGTTTCGCTCATATGTAATGTTTTTTTCACCTCCCAAGAAAGATTCAACAGCATTAACAACCACCTCAATTATCTTATCCGGGACAGCACGTTTTCTTTGAGTGTGCATTTGGTTAAACATCTCCTCAAACGGATTAAATCCTCCTCCACCACCACCACCCATATTAGCAAAGGGGTTTCTTTTTTGGTTATCGTATTGACTTCGTTTATTTTCGTCGCCTATCGTATCATACGCCTCTGAAATCTTTTTAAACTTATTTTCATCACCACCTTTATCCGGGTGATGTTCTACAGCTAACTTCCTATAAGCCTTCTTTATTTCGTCCTGTGTGGCATTTTGGTTAACACCTAATATTTGATAAAAATCTTCCATTCTTTACTTCTACTATATTTAAAGTTAAATTATTTATTATGAATTATTTAATTGTTCTATTTAAAAATAAAGTAAAAAAGAAAATAATCAAGAAGTTTAAGACCTCAAATAGAGCAAATAACTTCTACGAATCTTTATTGGATAATAGTAACAACGTATTGTTTAACAAACAATATGAAAATGGATTTTCTTTTAATTATGAAATTGCCATCCTCGAAAAGGTATCGGGAACTTTTCTACCTGTATTTTTAAAAGATGAGTTAGGAAGAAATGTAAAAGTGAATTTAGATGATGAAGATTTTTCAATTAAAAAAATCACCACATACCATACTGAAGAAAATATTTTAGACACTACTTTAAATAAAAAAATAAACTCAAAAGAGTTTATTAAATTATATTTGGACCCACCGGGACTTAAATTAGTATCAAAATTAAATAATAAAATTATTGTTCAAAATGACGATAAATTTAATTTATTTACATTGAAGAATGATTACGACTCAAGTAGATTTATTGATGTGATATCTGAATTCTTTATAGAACAAAAAAGATATGACACTATGTTTGTTAAAGATTATTCTAACGCTCAAAGAAAATACTTATACAATTTATTAATTGAGAATGGGTTTTCTAAGAATTACTTACAGCGTCAGACAACGACCCATCCTTCAATAAAAACATAAATTCAACACCGGACATATCAATCTTAAATTGTTTGAAATCTCTATCAACATCTCTAAAGTTTTTTTGAACTTTCTTATAATCATCGTAGTTAAGTTCCATCGCAATCGCCATAGTCCCATCCGGAAATAATGTTTGTAATCCATCTGCAACAAGCGCCAACTTTTCAATTATCCCATCAATACTTTTATTCTCTGCCATAATGTTAATTTTTTAGGTGGTTCAGGTTGTTTTGGTACAACATCTTCTTTACGAATTTGTTTAATTTTATCAATTAAAATTTCCTTATCTCGTTTTAAGATAAGGTCATTTTTAATTATATCACGATTCAGTAACTCCAATTCCTTTAACGCTTTCTTCCCCATCGTCTAATTTTATTTTTTTTGTCTTTGGTCTCATCTCAAAACTTAAATCTTTTAAATTTGTTAAATTTTGTCTCTCAAATATTGACTTTAATTCGTTAACTTTATTTTGGAATAACCTATCTTTTTCTTCTAACTCAAGATTGTATTGTATAATACTTTTTAAATTACTAGAAATAATCCCCACATTTTCTTCAGATATTTCCGAAACAAATGAAAAAAATCGATGTTCTTCAATTTTACTAGTTTGTTCCATTACCTTTTCTTCATCTACATATTTTTTAGGTAACTTCCAAGATGTTGGGAAACTAACGTCAAAACTTAAATAGTTTTCTAATTTTCTAACAGACTGTAAATAAGGTAATAGAGATGAAAATTCTTTATATAAACTCATAATTAATTTTTTATAATATATGTTAAGCAATATGTAATTGCCAATCCAAGAAAGATAAGTTCCCATTTCCCCCATACAATTGGTTTTGGTGGGTTTGAAAATAGGGAACTCATTATTCTACCAACTGTCTTAACAACAGTTAACGTTGAAAAGATAAATACAAATAAATAAATTGTATTAATATCCGTCATTATTCTCCCCCTTTTCTTTCAGATAAAATCTCTTTTCTTAGACCATCTAATAATTTTTTTAAATCTTGTGCTGATTTTCTAGCTCTTGTTCCGGCGCTATTATTACCACCGAAAAATTTTGTTGTGTCTACTGATAGTTCTTCTACCAATGACTTAATTTGTTCTAACGTTTCCATCTGAATAATTTTAATTTATTTATTTTTTATAATAGTAAAAGTAATTTTTTTTACCCTATAGTAAATACTATCACCCTTTTTAATGTTTTAAATACTTATCCAACAATTTATAAATGGTTGTTATCATATCTAAATCTGATTTAGTAAATAGTTTTTCATTGTTAAATAGGTCCGTAAAAAAGAACCCTATTGAGGATTTTACTTTAGTGTCTTTTTGATTGTAAAATGTCTCCCCAAAAAAAGATTCAAAATAATCAAAGTGTTCACCTTTTTTATTAAATTTAATGTTTTCTTTATCAAAATTATCTATGGTTTTATTCCAACACCACTCGAAGTGATTTTTATCATCAGATTCACTTAAAACAATTTTAGTTTCGTTAACATCATTCTCACCTAAATAAGTATTTAAAATCAGACTATTGAGTGAATGCGTGAAATCAGAATATAATTCCAATTTTTCAGAAATTATATTATTACCTCGGAACCAAACGTCAACGTCTTCCGGTAATAAAGGTTTTGATATGTAGTTAAAAAAATTCTCCATAGAGTTCGTCTATGGAGAAATTATAAGTTAAAATATTTGTTTGTAAATTATTGTGTTTTTCGGTCGTAACTAATTAACGATTTCATTCTGTCAAACTCTTCGTTGATTTGTTTTGTTTTCTTTTCAGTAGATTCCAATTTAAGGTTAATACCTTTACCACTATCCTCACCTGTCGCATCTTTAATAGGTTGAGCAGATTTTTGATAAGCCATATTTCTTACTTTAGCAAATTTATTAGCTTTACGTTTGGCATTAATCTTTTTGTTAACATCTGTTTCAACAGCATTACCCCATTCAGAGTTATTACCTGTTTTAGAAGAACCTTCAATGTTATTAGTTATTTGTTCTTCATTCGGTTCTATTTGGTCATAGTCTAAATTTTCCATACCAGGACTCATAAAATCATCAATAAATTCTTGACCCGCATCTGACATAGTATAAGCCTTTTTCTTCATCTTTTCTATTTCACCATTTCCTTTAGGAAACATTTTAGGGTTCATTTCATAATCACCTTTAGAACCATCTTTAAGATAATCTTTCATTTTTTTGGTAACCGCTTTAATGTTATCATCATTTTCCTTTCCGGAACCATTGTGAGCTTTTTTATAAACCTCTAATCCTCTTGGAGAACCTCCAAAACCTTTAATGTTATTTTTTTCCGCAGGGTCTTTAACTTCTTTATTTTTTTGTTCTAACACAATTTTCTCAATTAACCCAACCATTTCATTTTCAGTCAATCTATACGATTCTTTAACCGGATATTTTTTACCATCTACTTCAAAAGAATCTTTACCACTTTTTTTAGCGTTAGATAACGCTCCTGAGAAAGCATTACCTTCTTCCGTTTCTTGTTCTTCCATTCCGTGTGTTGTAGAAATTTTGTTAATTCTTTTAATGGCTTTACTATTTTTTGATTTATTTCTTAACATTTCAAAGTCTTCAGCATCAATCTTATTGTTTTTGTTTTTATCCAATTTTCTTTGACGACCTTTTAATGCCTCGGTAATATTAATACCTTGACACATTTCTTTAGTAACAGGGTCTTCTTTACCAAAATTTTCAATATGGTATCTACAAGTTTTTTCTCTATCTTCGTCAGTGTTTTCTTCATCACCAACAAAGTCTTCACTTTCTCCAACATAATCAAACTCATCATCTAATGTGTTATCAACATCGTAAATTCCTTCACTCATATCCTCATACATACCACCACATTCATTACATTCACCTTCATACATTTGACCCCCACATTCGCAAACGTCACCTTTAATCTTTGAAACAAGAGTGTCCGCCTTTTCTTCTAAAGTTTCTTTTAAAATTTTAGACACTAAATTATCTAAATAAGTTGTATTTAATTTTTTCATTTTTAGTTTTTATTATAAATATATTAGTTTTTAACTTTATTACTTTGAAAAGGTATTTTCATACTCATAAGCGATAATTGTTTTAATAACATTCTCACTTATATTATGTCTCTCACTAATATTTTGAATAGCTTTCTTAACCTTTTCATTTTCAAATATTTTTAGAGCTTTAATATCTCCTTGATTACAATATGGAAATTTTTGACATTTCTTTTTAACTTGAACAAACTTTCCTCCGGGTATTTGTGTCTTAGACTTTCCTCTCCAATCTTTTTTACTTTGAGATTTAGCCCAAGCGGCGGTAGTTTCATAAGAACCGGAAGAACCTGAACCTGTTGATTCAGTAGCCTCAACTTTTTTAATATCACCCTCGTCACCTTCTCTTACACAATTAGGGACCATTCGTGTACCTTTCTTTTTCATACCCTTTTGTTCAAAACCTGTCCAACATTTTTCTTGCATCTCTTGTTTAGTTTCAGAGAATAATGGAGCCTCAAACCCTCCTGCGGAACCTGAACCGGTAGATTCAGATGTTTCACTATCTTCACCCATTATTGGTAGTCCCATTGTTAATTTACCTGTTGGTGTTTTAAGTTTACTCTTACCCACTAATTTGCCGATATCAACCTTTTTCATTGGTTTTTTAATTATTTTATTATTATTTTCCGGGATTTCATTTTTAAATTCGTTAGCTGCAACCGCCGCATCAATACCACCACTAGTAATTGTAGACAATTTTCCCATTTCAGTTGACATAGCGCTTTTCAAATCAGTCCCAATACTTTCTTTTAGTCTCATATGTTATGCGTTTTTAAGTCTTGGTTCCCAATAACTTCTATTCATCCACATAAATTGGTAGAACTCACGGAACATTCTTAATGTAATATCTTTAACATCCCCCTCAAGTTTACCTCGTTTAAGTTCTTTGGAAATAACATCTATTAGTTTATTTTCATATTGTTGCATAGTATTACTCCCAAAGAAATCTTTAATTTCTTTACGAACTAACGTTTCAATCTCCTTTTTATCTGTTGTAGTTAGTGACATATTATCTTACAATTAATAAATACGAAGTTGTTAATATACCAACAAATGTTCCCACTTTGTATAAAAAAGTTTTAACCCTCATTTGTTTTATTTCTTTTTTCAAATCATTAGTCATATTTCTAAATTCATCAACCTGTAATCCTTGTTGACTAATAATAAATTGATTATTCTTATCTTTGGATTCTAATAAAGAAATGATAGTATCCTTTTGAGATTCTCTAGATTCTAACTTTATAACTTTTTCTTGAGTTAATTTTAACTCTAATTCACAACCTTCACCTCTAACAATATCTTTTATCGCTAGTCTAGCTGTCGATGGTTTTAACTTAACTCTTGTTGTATCACTAATTACCTGATTTTGGGGTTGGTTGTTCGTATTTGTTTGTGAAAAACAACTCAAGCTCACTGTCAGGAATATTATCAACGTTATTAACTTTCTCATTTGTTTGTTTTTTAATTACTGTTATGTTTTTATCAATGTGATGGATTTCATTACTGATAGTTGTTACATTTTCTTTTACCTCACCAATTTTAGTGTTAATTTGTTTATTAACAACTTGTGAGGAATCAATTTTTGTTTGGATATTTTCAATTTTTTTCCCATAACCTTTAACATCCGTTTTTATTGTATTGGTTGTGAAAATATTCCACCCTACCAAACAGGCAATAATTACCAATAAAATAATACCATCTTTATTTTTACTAATATCTTCCATTATTCTTCAGTTTTAATTGTTTTCTTTCTTGATGATAATACAGCCGCCCATTTTGATTTGAATTTCTCGTAATAAGTTTTTAATTTAGTAATTAACGCGATGAATTCATTATCAGCGTTTAACATTTCTCCATTGATGTAAACACCATTTTCTTCACCTATCGAAAAGAAAAATTCAATATCAAATTCAATAAGTTTCCCGGACCATTCAACATTATTGGAATATACGTTTAATTTATTAAAATCAACCATATCAGAAACGTTAGAAACAAACTCATCCATTGTTTCTTGAAACGCTATCTTCTCATCTGTCGTTAACTCTAAATCTGTTTGTTCTTTTCCGTGTAAAACCAATAATCCACCGGAAATTCTATACGCTTGCTTTTTATCATCCTCAGATTCAAGTTCTTCTTCAGTATCAGCGGTATCATAATCAATTTTGTCCTCAACAGATTTAGTCACATTAACTTTTGATGTAACATTATTATCTGTCAAATCAACACCCTGTTCTGTCAATAACCCATATTGTCTACGGATATCTTCATTTACATTATTATCCCCCAATAATCTTCGAGAAACATTTAATAATTGTTTAATTTCGTCGTGTGAATTATTCATTTTCTATTTTTTTTAAAAGTTCATTAAATTTAAATGCCGGACTAACATCGGTATAATCAACACCAAAATTACTTTTAGTTACAATCCCACAATATTTTTCAATCCCGCTTATTTTTGTGTTATGTTCAACAATTTGTGATTTAATCTTTACACTTTCAAACAATTCCTTACATAATAACCCAAGATTATCAACTTGAGTTTCAGTATATGGTTGCCAAAAAAAGTAATCTCTCCACTTTTTTTCAAACACGCTACCCTTATAAATATCCCCAATCCAGTTAATGTAATGGTCAGTTAGTGGTTCTTTTTGTAACCACCCTAAATTTTCTAATGATATGATAATTGAATTACGATTTATATTGGGGTCTTTGAAGTATTCCGAGTGTTCGGTGTTTCCCAATAATTGTATAATTTTACCCTCCCGGGTAATAATGTAGTTAGGAATTCTTTTAAAACCCCCGTTAAAACGAAACTTCAACGACTGAAGATAGTCGTTGATGTTTCTTGATGTGTGTGTAAGTATTATTTGGTGTTTCTTTTTTTGTTTTCCAACAGGTTTGAATTCACCATATTTAATTATGTCTATCATTCCATATAGATTAATGTTTTATGGTTTAACGTAACTTAACCTATTTGGACGTGGTGGTTCGTGTGTGTCCATTCCCGGACTAACATATTCATCTTTTATATCAATAGATTCTGATTGATAAACTGGAATTTCAACTATTTTCTCAACCTCAACTATTTTCTCAACCTCAACTATTTTTTCAACCTCAACAATTTTTTCAACCTCAACAATTTTTTCAACCTCAACAATTTTTTCAACTTCTACCGGAACTTCTTTAATTACCTCTTTTTCTACAATAACTTCTTTAATTATCTCTTTTACCTCTTCCTTATCAGTTTTACCATCATCGTATTTGGTGAAGAAATGTAAAGAAGTCAATGAAATAATTGGAAGTAACCCACCTTCTAAAAACGCTAACCATCTTTTCATCGTAATAACATCATTAGCTTTTGAACCTAACATTTCCCATACCGGTCCGGTTAATTCCATCCAAGATTTAAATAATTCACCTGTTTCATCAATTTCTTTATAACAGAAAAAGATATTACCAATCATTTGGATGAATGTTATTAATCCAAACATAAACCACACACCACCTTTAATTTTGTTGGTAGCGGCAACCAATGCTGTCATAGCACCAATCTCAATAGCTATCGATAAGTAAATTGCCCAACTTATTGGGTTGGCTAAATTATACCAAGAAACAACGTGTGATATTGATATTCCCGCAACCAATAAAATTGGGACTAAGAACATTGCTCTATTTGGGTGTTCAATAACCCAATTCCATATTTTCTTCATTATTTTTCTAATTTAGATATTTCTTGGTCAATCTCAGTTTGTCTATTAACATCTAATATTTTTCTATCTGACGCTTGAATAGCTCTTTTCTCTGATTTAAGACCTTCAATCTTTATTTCTTTAATAAGTTTAACCGATAATGAATCAACACTATCGTTAACATTTTGAATTTTTGTGTTAGTTGTACAGGTTTTGAAGAAAATGATTACCACAAGTAAAAACATTATTCTAACACCCCAAGCATCAATAAAATTTAATATTGCTTTCATAATTTTTTGTATTAGTTTTATCATAAAAGTAAAAAACCTTCTATCATAATAAATAGAAGGTTGTAAAGTTTTTACATATAATCGTATAATATTGAACTATCATTCCTTAATTTCCGTAAGGCTTTCTCTTTAATTTGTCTAACACGTTCTTTTGTTAGGTTAAAGTCACCACCAATGTCTTCAAGAGTTCTTGGTGTCCCGGTAAGCCCATAATAGTCTCCCACAATAACTTTTTCTCTATCATCCAAAACATTCAACAGTGAATGTAATTGTCTTTTTAATTCATCCTTGGTATCAAAAACTTCGTCAGGCATATCTGCTTGGTCGTTTCTAACAATATCAACAAGAGTGTCCCCATCTTCATTAATACTCATATCTAACCAAACCATTGATGGTAGATTTTGAAACTTGTCCTCCAACTTACCACCGTTGGATTCAATCGCTTTCTTGGCTCTATGTAAATCCTGAACCACATTAACAGGTAGTCGGATGGTTCTCGCATTATCATTTAATGACTGAAGGATTGATTGTTTAACCCACCATACCGCGTAAGATATAAATCTAAGGTTCTTAGACCAATCAAAATTTTGGATGGCTTTCATTAATCCTAAATTACCCTCAGCAATTAAGTCAGGAAAGTCTAATCCTTGATTTTGATATTGTTTTGCCACGGTAATAACAAAACGTAAGTTACCTTCCAATAGTTCTTGGTTTACCTCATCAATCTCCCTTGGGGATAAAGTACCGGATGTAATCATCTTAGATAATTCTTTCTCTCTTTCGGGTGTCATTACCTTAATTTTACGGATGTCCTTTAAATACAGGTTTATTTCTTCTTGATTAATTGGAATACCTGAGCTCTTTTCTTTCATATTAATTTGAGTATTTGTTTAATTGTGTTAATTCTTTTTCTGTTAGCGAATTTAAACCTTTTTCTTTAATTTTATCTAACAATTGGTCTAAAGATGGATTACGTGTTTTATTTTTAATTTTTTCAATATCATCTTCCTCATCGTAATCAAAGTCAAAGTCGTCAATGTTTAACATAAAACTTTCTTTAATCTCATCTTGTATCATTTTTCGCACCTCAAATTCAGTTTTATCAGAAAGTTTAGATTTTTCTGACATAAAGTCACTAATCCCATCGTTAAAAAGGTGTTCGGATATTTTTTTAGGTAAACCATATGACAAATTGTCAGACGTATAAGGTAGTAAGACATACATAATGTCCCCTACACCTAAAATCATATCAATGTAGTCTTTCACATCCTGATGAGAATCCAATGTTGAGATTGTGAACACAGACGATTCCGGTCCAAAATAAAAATTAAGATTTGGTGTGTCAGAAATAACACACAATTCTTCCGCGATTTGTTCTGTAAATTCTTTTGGGTTGTCGTTTTTTGCAAAGACAAATAAAATGTATTTGGTTAAACCATTCATACTTTATACGTTTAAGTTATGTATTATGTTACAAAGATAATAATAAAATTATGTTTCCCAAACTTTTATTGGGAAACATAACTAATATTTTCTTCTTTTCTAATTCTCACTACATTATCCGCCCAATTTGTTACTAATGGGTTGTGTGTGATTACAAATATTTTCTCAAAATATTCTTTAATCTTATTAAAGAATTCTGACACCATCTCCAAGTTGTCGTTGGACATCTTTCCGAACACCTCATCAAATACAACAACATTTGCTCTTGGTAATGAACATATCTTACTCAACACGGCTCTCAACGCTAGTGAAGCGATACTTCTCTCATACCCGGAACCGGATGCCATCGGTTTCTCAACCTGAGTGTTGTTGTCTATCATAAGGAAGTCAACCTCATTCTTATCATTAATCTTAACCTCTAATCTAAAGTGACAACTATCTTCCAATAGTCTTTGAAGTTCGCTATTAATAAGTGGCATCATCGTCTTCATTATAAGTTTGGTCACACCATTCTTACCAAAGATTTCCAAATAGATTTTGTAGACTCTTTCTCTCTCCGCCTCTTCCGCAATCTTTCTAATTGTTTCCAAGTTAGAAGTTATCTTGGTAGTCAGGTTAGTCATTGTAAACTTATTGTTTGAGATACTAGTTTCAATAGTTTTCTTCTCACCCTCAAGTTCATCAATTCTAATCCCCGCTTTAATTAACAATCCATCTGTCTTGTTGTTTTCAATAATCTTATCCTGAACTTCAGAGTATCTTTCCAATTTGGTTTTTAACGCATCAATCATCAATTGGAAACGTTCTACACTTAATTCATATTTCTCTTTGATAAGTTTGTTTTTCTCATACTCATCAAACTCTTTTTTAAGATTAACAAAACTTAACTCTTTGATGGTTAAATCCTGCATTAACCCCTCTAATTCGACTTTGTGCGTGATAAAACCGGCAAGTCCACCAATTTTTGCGTTGGTAATTGCCGCATTCATTAGTTCAATACCACAATGTTCACATTTGATTCCACCATCAACCGAACTCTTAAGTTCTTCAATATTTTTAATCTTGGCGTTGTTCTCCGCTTGTTTGGTAATCAAGTCCTTAATCTCTTGTTTTACCTCATCGTGTTTATCCTCGTGATAAAATTTGGATGGTTCAACAACCTTAACCCCATCTCTGTCAGAAATGGCTTTGGATTTCTGTAGGTCCAACCCATTAATTTCCTCTTGGACTTTATCCGGTGATACCAATGTTAAATCTCTATCAATATTGTGTTTGGATTTTAACAATCCATCACGATACTCCTGACCCTTAAGGATTCTTGCTTTAGCATCTTCCAATTGAGTATCTAACGTAAGATTACTCTCCGTTAGAGTATCAATCGTTTCTTGACTAGTTTGGTTATCTGTTTTAAGTTCTTCAGAGTTATAGATGTTTGATAACATTCCTTTGGAGAAGTCACTATAAATTTCTTTGGCAGCTTCTTCCTTTCGTTTAAGAAAATCCAACCCCATAAACCTTGAAAGAACTTGACCCCTCGCCGTAGGTTTGGCATCTATTAGTTCTTCCAAGTTGGTGGCAGTTGTTAGGATGGTCATTAAGAAGTCCTCTTTGGTCCCGATAGATGTTTTGATAAACGCCTCGGTCTCTCTTCGTTGTTCTCCGGTGAAGTTCTGCAAACTACCATCAGACAATCTTTTATAGAAGTCCAACTCGGTCTTAACCGTCCATTCATTTTTCTTTGATAACTTTCTCTCAATATTTCTCAATATGATATACTCCTCACCATCGATTGTAATCTCACCTTTTACGGCAACTTTGTT